>Ga0105248_10005998_pt1 | contig 13339 bp, 12 predicted proteins | sample KBSS34metaG_FD_81524 | JGI IMG/M metagenome (GOLD analysis project Ga0105248, IMG submission 81524) | Switchgrass rhizosphere microbial communities from Kellogg Biological Station, Michigan, USA - KBS S3-4 metaG | ecosystem: Host-associated > Plants > Roots > Rhizosphere > Soil | place... | reverse complement strand
TTGAGTACAGACTAGGCGCGCTTCGCCGTTGAATGAACCCGGTCACGCCAACAACACTAGTTCCCAGCCCGCAAGAGTCGGGCCGCGACGGCTGCGCAGGCGAGGGCGGCGAGCGCACTCGCTACATTCGAAGGCCGCGCGCGGGGGACCGCTCCCACTGCATTCATCAACCCTCTGGAGATGCCATGCCCGACGATCAGATCCGCTTCGAAGACGGTGCGAGTTACGAAAAGATGATGGGACGCTGGAGCCGGCTCGTCGGCGAGCGCTTCATCGACTGGATCGACGTGCCCCCACGTTCGCGCTGGCTGGACGTGGGTTGCGGCAATGGCGCATTCACCGAACTCCTCGTCGAGCGTTGCGCGCCCCTGGATGTACGGGCCTTCGACCCGTCGGCCGGCCAACTGGCCTATGCCCGCACGCGCCTGGCTCCCGGTGCGCCCGTGACATGGGTGCAGGCCGACGCCTGCAAGCTCCCGGTCCCCGACGGTGAGTGCGACGCCGCAGTGATGGCGCTGGTGCTGTTCTTCGTGCCCGAGCCGGCTGCAGGCGTGGCAGAGATGTGCCGCGCCGTGCGTCGTGGAGCCGTCGTGGCCGCGTATCACTGGGACATCCTCGGCGGCGGCTTTCCGCTGGCCGACATCGCCGCCGAGATGGTCGAGTTCGGCATCCCACCGCGCCTGCCCCCGAGCGTCACTGCATCCACCATCGATGCATCCGACGCGCTGTGGCGCGAGGCCGGCCTGCGCGAGGTTCGCACCGCCCAGTTCACCGTGCAGCGCACGTTCGACAGCTTCGACGACTACTGGAACAGCGCGGCGTCCAGCAACACCCTGCGGCCGGTTTTCGAAGCCCTGGCCCCCGAGCGCAGGGACCTTCTCAAGGCCCATGTGCGGCGCCGCCTGCGAGCCGGCGAAGGCCCGCTGACGGTGAGCGCGCGATCGAACGCCGTGTGCGGCATCAAGCCGTGAGCCCGACTCAGTTGCTGTAGAGCGCGCCTTCGTCGGCGTGATCGGCGAGCGAGCCGGAGACAGCCGCCGAGTGGATCGCATCGGGCACCAGATTCGTTTGCGGCGATGCCGGACAGGCCGTGCTGTGGGTGGGGAGCGTCAGGGGCGTCTGGTCGGCCGGCCACGGATAGACGGCATTGCTGTTGAGGTACTTCCACGCGCTGCTGTGCTGCGCGACGTGCAGCTCGGCGATGACCTGTTCGCGGGTCTTTGGCCCGGAGCAATCGGCGGGGGCGGCGTCGTCGGCGCGCGCGGCGCCGATGAAAGCCATCTGCAAGCCCGCGATGGCGACCAGGCTTGCGATGCGGGCGATGGGATGCACTGACATGTGACTCTCCTGGCAAAGAGGCCCGCGCCGGGATTGACGCCGGGCCCTTCGCGCATGGAGCTCATCGTGCAAACACTTGGTTGCGTGCGCGTCGCGCCGGCAGGTGGGTCCGATGCAATTGCAGCGCGCCGTCTTGCATTCGTAATCGAGCGGGATCGATCCACGGGTCCGCGCGAATTGTGGCGAGCGTGCGTTTCCACCACAGTTGCGGCTTTGCGCTTTTCAGGAAAGCAAGACGACCGTGTCCACACTCCCTTCCACCGTCGACGCCGCCGACGCTGCCGCCCCATCGGCCGGCCGCACGGATCGTGCGTTCTTCGGCCATCCCGCCGGCCTCGGATGGCTCTCCTTCTGCGAGCTCTGGGAGCGCTTCTCCTACTACGGCATGCAGGCGCTGCTGGTGCTGTACCTCAGCAACTACCTCTTCCTGCCGCAGAACATCGGGCAGGTCACGGGCATCGATGCGGTGCGCAGCCTCATCGAGAGCGTGACCGGCTCGCGCTCGCCGCAGCAGCTCGCATCGATCGTCTTCGGGCTGTATGCCGGCTTCGTGTACCTCACGCCGCTGTTCGGCGGGCTCCTCGCGGACCGCCTGCTCGGGCGGACGAAGACGATCGTGATCGGCGCCGTCCTCATGTCGATCGGCCACTTCCTGATGGCCTTCGAGTCGAGCTTCTTCTTTGCGCTGGCGTGCCTGCTCGTGGGCGTGGGCTGCTTCAAGGGGAACATCGCGGCGCAGGTCGGCGAGCTCTATGCGCCCAACGACAAGCGACGTGCGAGCGCCTTCCAGATCTTCATGCTTGCGGTGCAGATCGCGGTGATCCTCGCGCCTCTCGTGTGCGGCACGCTAGGCGAGAAGGTGGCCTGGCACTGGGGCTTCGGTGCCGCGGGCGTGGGCATGCTGATCGGCCTGGCGGTCTACCTCACGGGCCGGCGATGGCTGCCCCCGGAGCCCGAAGTCGCGCGCGGGCGCAAGGGCCGTGGCGGCGAAGCCCACGCGACGCAGGCGCGCATGTCGGGCGCCGAGAAGGCGCGCCTCGTGCTGCTGGTGGCGCTGATCCCCGTGCTGATGCTCTCCGTCGTGGGCAACCAGCAGTTCAACAACGCCTATCCGCTGTGGTCCCAGAAGAACATGGACCTCGTGCTCTTCGGCTTCGAAGTGCCGGTCACGTGGCTGCAGGCCGTCGATGCCTTCATGAGCACCGCGACCATGGTGGCCTCCATCGCCTTCTGGCGCTGGTGGGCGACCCGCCGTCGCGAGCCCGACGAGATCACGAAGATGGCACTCGGCTCGCTGCTGGCCGCGACCGCGCCCGCGATGCTCGTGATCGCCTGCGGCCTGATCGAGACCACGCACGGCAAGGTCAGCTTCGTCTGGACGCTGGCCTACACGCTGACCAACGACCTGGGCTTCGCCAACATCCTGCCGGTGGGTCTCGCGCTGTACTCGCGCGTGGCGCCCAAGCGCCTGGAGGGCCTCATGCTGGGCGTCTACTACCTGCACCTCTTCATGGGCAATACCTTCGTCGGATGGCTCGCGGGCTTCCTGGAGACGATGCGCGGCACCGAGTTCTGGGGCATGCACGCTGTGCTCGTCGCAAGCGCCGGCGTGCTGCTGCTGTTGTGCCGCTTCCTCTTCGGCCGGCTGCTGACGCAGGAGGACGCCGCGCGCGGGCCGGACGGCAAGCAGGTCGCGCCGGCCTGAATGACGTGACGTGCGCAAAAGCTGTGCAAATTTGCACGGCTTTTGCGCCACAGCGGGGCCCGCGCCCCGCCGCCCCGCGATAGCCTGCGCCCCGCAACAAGACGCCGAGCGCGCATGACAAGGCCGGGCCCACGCCCCTGCCTTGTCGCGTGATGGCGCGGCAATCGGGGAGGCACGAAATGGAAACCGGGACAACGCGCCGGCACTGGCTGCGCGCGGGTCTGGCCGCAATGGCCGTGATGGTGATGCTCGCGGGCTGCGCGAGCACCGAGTCCGTCGACCCGAAGAACGAGCGCACCTCGCTCGTCTTTGGCTACTTCGACATGAAGGACGCCCCGTCGAGCCTCGACTGGGTCTCGATCAAGCAGTACGGCGCGTCGAGCGCCTACTACCAGGCGGGTGCGAAAGAGGGCCTCTTCTGGCATGTCGGCGTGGACCCCGGCTCCTATCAGGTCGAGAAGTTCGGCGGACTCAAGCGAGTGCTCGTCTTCAGCAGCGAGGTCCAATACAACTACGGCACGCACGGGCGCAACGACACGGCCATTCGCGTCCTCACGCCGGGCATCTACTTCATGGGTGCCTATCGCTATGTGACGCACGACGGCGGCTTCTTCTCCGCCGACAAGTTCGAGATGGAGCCGGTGAAGTCGCCGAGCGAAAAGGAGCTGCTCACGCGTCTGGTGGCCGAGCTCGAATCGGACAAGGACCTGCGCACCTATACGCGCCAGCTCGCCCTGGCCAAGCGGCGGCTCGCCGAGCTTTCACGCTGAGGCGGGTCGGGCATGGACAGACGACGATTCGCTCTTGCACTGCCGGCCCTCGCGCTCTCAGGCCTCGGCGCAGGCTGCGCGACGATGCATCCGGAAGTGCGCAGCCTCGGCGACCTCGACGACGACAGCGTGATGCTCGTGGGCCGGATCGAGCTGCAGCCCGCACTGCGACCCGACGAGCAGGATCTGCGGATGTCGAGCCTCGGGGACTGGGACCCGATGGGCGCGAAGAAGCAGATCGAGAACCGCGCCATCCTCTATCTGGCCGAGCGAGCCGATGCGCCGCGTGCGCCCACGCGAAGCGTGGCGAACCCGCCGCTGGAGCAGGTCTTCTTCGTGCGCGTGCCCAGGCGGGATCGCTATCTCGCGCACGCCATGGTGTTCCTGAAGCATCGCGTGCGCGTCACGAGCGCGAAGACGGCGGACGTCGACACGGCCGAGCTATGGCTGCCGCTGCGACTGGAGTTCGACATCCGCCCGGGGGATCGCGCCATCTACGTCGGCACGTGGCGAGCGCAACGCGACGAGTTCAACGAGGTGACGAGCATGCAGATCCTCGACCAGTACGGGCCCGCGCTCGCGGAAATGCGCAAGCGCTTCTCGGGGGAGATCGCCTTGCGTCGGGCCCTGCCGACCTGGCGCGACGCGCGGGCGAGGTCGGGCTGAGAGCGACGCGTCAGTGCCGCGTTTGCGAGTGCGCGCCGCCGGGCGACGAGATTTCCGCCACCGCCTTGCCTATCGTCCTCGCGCCTTGCTTCTGCGAGAGATCGCCCACGGCGACGATGCCGACCAGCCGCTTGTCGCGGCTGAGCACCGGCAGGCGGCGCACCTGGTTCTGCCCCATGTTCGACGCAACGTCGTCCAGGGCCTCATCCTCGAAGCAATACAGCATCTCGCGCGACATGACGTCCGCGACCGGCGTGTCGGGGCCGAGTCCTTCGGCCACCGCACGCACTGCGATGTCGCGGTCGGTGATCATGCCCACGAGCCTGTCGTCCTCGGCGACGGGCAGGGCGCCAATGTCGTTCTGCGCCATGAGCTGCGCGGCATCGCGAATGCTCTGCCTGGGGGTAGCAACCATCACGTCGTCCGTCATGGCTTCATGTACCTTCATCGTGATCTCCTATCAGGCTTGCAACGACGTACTCCATGCATGAAGCACGCACCTCAGTGCATCGCAGCATCGGGCGTTCCCGCGGAAATGGCAGTGCACTGGCTCGCACTGATTGGAGCGAATGGACGCGCGCCGGGGTTTTGCCGCATCGATTGCAAACCGCAATCGACGAGCTGACCCGGAAGAAGGCTCGCGCATGGCCGGCCATGCCCCGACAAGGGATGACCGGCCGTCGCCACGGGCGGCTCAGGGCGCCACGGCCGCCCCTGCGTTGACCATCCCCGCGCCGTAGGCGTCGCTGAACGCAATCGGGTTGTTGCGATCGACGTGGCACCAGCCCGTGGTGCAGGGCACGCCCGCCGCACTGGGTGCCGAGTTCACCGGATCGTTGGGTCCCATTGCATTGACCATGCTCGTGCGTGCCGTTGCCTTGAGCCGCGCGAGCAATGAGTCCGGATTGCCTTGCAGGTTCGGGTGCGCCGCCAGCGTGAGCGCCGCAACGCCGGTCGCGTTGGGCGAGGACATCGAGGTGCCTTGCAGCCACCCGAAGCCGCTGCCCTGCACCTTGAAGCACGCGAAGGTGAGCAGCGATGCCGACGCGGGGTCGGTGCAGATCTCGCCGGACGGATCCAGCGCGCCCAGCGAGCCCCAGCCGCCATACAGGATGTCCGCGTCACCCACGTCGTAGCGGGGAATGTTGAACTTGCGCGCGCCGCCCGGTGCCGCGATGTCGACCCGCGAGCCGTAGTTCGAGTAGTAGGTGAGCTGGTCACGCAGGCCGAACTGGCTGTCGGGCCACACGAGTGCCTTCGCGTTGGCGTTGATCGCGTTGCTGCTGGCCGAGCCACCGATCGCATTGCCCGTCGCGGAGACCATGATCACGCCCGGCACGCCGCCCGGCGTGAGCAGCAGGCCGCGCAGGTCGTTGTTCGCGAGCGTGTCGCCGGGAATGATCGACTGAATGCCTTCGAGCCCTGCATCCACCCGGCCCACGCCCACGAGCGAGCGGCCGCCGATCAGCATGTTGACCTTGTGAACGCGCACGTGCTCGTTGCCGGCGGACGCGAAGATGGCCGTGCCCTTGGCGCGGCAGTAATTGACCGCGTCGACCCACAGGAGGTAGTCCTCGTCGTCCGCGCCCGCGACGTCATAGCCGCCAAGCGACATATTGATGAGGTCGACGTTCGCGTCGCAGGCCTGCACCATGGCATCGGTGATCCAGCTCGTGAGCCCACCGCCCAGGGTCGTCGACAAGGCCTTGTAGCCGACGATCTGCACGTTCGGCGCCACGCCGTTGGACGCGAAGCCGTTGGCCGCGCCTGCAATGCGGCTGGCCACCCAGGTGCCGTGTCCTTCGGTGTCCTCGCTGGAGCAGTCCTTCTTGCCCAGGGGTCCGAACTGGCGCGTGAGCAGGTTGCAAGGAATGGTGTTGGTCGACGCCTGGTTGTCGTAGTTGGCCAGCAGCTCCTTGTGCGAGCCCTGCACGCCCGAGTCGATCACCGCGACGCGCACCGAGCGGTTGCCCGTGGTCACGGCCCAGGCGGCGGGGACGTTCATGCGGTTGTCGTCCCACTGCAGGATGCCTTCGGGATTGGTCTCGCCGAGGAAGGAGGCGAGGTTGTGCCAGGGGTCGGGCGGACCGTTCGGGCCCGGGTTGCCGAGCTGCGGGTCGTTCCCGCCCGTCACGCCGGCGTCATTGCCGGAGACGTCGGCGCCGGGGTGACCGAACACCTTGTCGGTGAAAGCGCCCGCAACCAGCGGGTTCGACTTGATGCGAGCCGTGAAGCCGTCGTCGGAGGCCTTGGCGCTCATGCGCCCGAGCTTGCTGAGGTCGGTCACGACTTCGCCGCCCGCCTGCGCGATGGCCCCGCGCATCTGATCCGCACTGGCCTGCGCCTTGAAGCGCACGACGACCACGCCGAGCGAGTTGTCCTGGCTCTTCGGCGCCGCGCCCACGAGCGGCGCGAGCGCTGCGAGTCCGAGGATCAGGGCAAAACGCTTCATCCACCGAGCACGCGTATCCATGGCGATTCCCTCTCAGCATTGATTGACCTGTGAGGGCCGCGAACGGTTTGCATGTCTCGGCCCCGTGGAAGGCCGAACGTAGGCGGCGCAGCGGGGATGAGGCATCCCAAAGGCTAGGGGTGTAACGGCAGAGGATCGGTCAAACGGCGGCGACGCCCGGTCAAGCGCGCCGCCCACCGATTCGAACAATGGCGATGCCGGCGCTCTTCGACGCGCCGCGCCGCAACCCTCGATCCGCATGGAGCCCGCCCACATGAACGCGACCCTCGACACCGCCACGCCCGACTACGGCGCCATCAAGCAACGCCAGCAGGCGACCTGGGCCAGCGGCGACTACGCCGTCATCGGCACCACGCTGCAGATCGTCGGCGAGACGCTCGCCGAGGCCGTCGACCTGCGCTCCGGCGAGAGCGTGCTCGACGTGGCGGCCGGCAACGGCAATGCCACGCTGGCCGCGGCGCGCCGCTTCGCGCGAGTCACCTCCACCGACTACGTGCCCACGCTGCTCGAAAGAGGCAGGGCACGGGCCGAGGCGGAGGGACTTTCGGTGAAGTTCGAGCAGGCCGACGCGGAGGCACTTCCGTACGAGGACGCGAGCTTCGACGTCGTGCTCTCCACCTTCGGCGTCATGTTCACGCCCAACCATGCACGCTCCGCGGCCGAGATGATCCGCGTGGTGCGCCCGGGCGGGCGCATTGGCCTGGCGAACTGGACGCCCGAGGGTTTCATCGGGCGACTGTTCCGCTTGCTGGGCTCATTCGTGCCGCCTCCCGCGGGCGTGAAGTCACCGGCCTTGTGGGGCACCGAGTCCCACATCGCCGAGCTGTTCGGGCCGCAGTCGGCGCAGATCCGCTGCGAGCGCCGGCACTTCAGGTTCCGCTACGAGTCACCCGCCCACTGGCTGCACGTGTTCCGCACCTGGTACGGGCCCACGCACAAGGCATTCGCGACGCTCGATCCCTCCAAGGCCGAGCAGCTGGAGCGCGCGATCGGCGACCTGCTGGTCGAGCTGGACGAAGGCGGCGGGCGCGGGCTGGTGGTGCCGAGCGAGTATTTGGAAATCGTGATCACGCGCGCGTGACGTCGTGATCACGCACCCGTGATGCGCACGAAGTGCGGCGCATCCGGAAAGCAGCGTTGCCGCTCTTCGCGGCCATCGCACCGGGGTGGCCGGGCGCACCGGGCCACCCTCCCAGCCTCACGGGTTCACCCGTGCGCTATACCAGCCGCCAATCGCGGTTCGCGTGACGGCGCGGCCCCTCACCAGCTCTGCTCGCCTGCAGTCTCTCGTAGCGCACTGCTCCACCTGCGTTTGGCAGTGCACATCAGTGAAGAAGAAAGGAGCAACAGCATGGCCAAGAGCAAGCAGCCCAATTTCCTGGTGATGTGGGGCGACGACATCGGGCAGTCGAACCTGAGTTGCTACACGAAGGGCGTGATGGGCTATCGAACGCCCAACATCGACCGGATCGCGAAGGAAGGAATGGTCTTCACCGACTCCTACGCTGAGCAAAGCTGCACCGCGGGACGGGCGTCATTCATCACCGGCCAATGCGGCTTGCGCACCGGCCTGACGAAGGTCGGACTGCCTGGCGCAGAGCTCGGCCTCAAGGCCGAGGACATCACGATTGCGGAGGCACTCAAGCCGCTGGGCTATCGCACCGGCCAGTTCGGCAAGAACCACCTGGGCGACCGCGACGAACACCTGCCGACCATGCACGGCTTCGACGAGTTCTTCGGGAATCTGTACCACCTGAATGCCGAGGAGGAGCCCGAGGAGGTCGACTACCCGAACGTGAAGGACTTCCCCGAGTTCAAGAAGAAGTACGGCCCCCGCGGCGTGCTGCACTGCTGGGCCGACGGCAAGGGGGGCCAGAAGATCGAGAACACCGGCCCCTTGACCAAGAAGCGGATGGAGACCTGCGACGACGAGTTCATGGCGGCGGCCAAGAAGTTCATTCAGGCCGCACACGATGCGGGCGAGCCCTTCTTCGTGTGGTTCAACACCTCGCACATGCACGCTTGGACGCATGTGAAGCCGCAGAGCCGGGGCCAGTCCGGCCGCTGGCAATCCGAGTACCACGACGTGATGATCGACCACGACAAGTGCATCGGCGAAATGCTCGACTTCCTGGACAAGCTCGGCATCGCGGACAACACCTTCGTGCAGTACAGCACCGACAACGGGCCGCACATGAACACCTGGCCCGATGCGGGCACGACCCCCTTCCGAAACGAGAAGAACTCGAGCTGGGAGGGTGCGTACCGCGTGCCCTGCATGGTCCGCTTTCCCGGAAAGATTCCGGCCGGGTCGGAATCGAACGAAATCGTGAGCCACCTGGACTGGTTCCCCACCATCCTCGCTTTGGCCGGCGAGCCCGAGATGAAGGAGAAGCTCAAGAAGGGCCACAAGATCGGCGCCAAGACCTACAAGGTCCACCTCGACGGCTACAACCTGCTGCCGCACCTGACGGGCAAGGATGCCAAGAGCCCGCGCCCGGGCTTCATCTACTTCACCGACGACGGCGACGTCGCAGCGCTGCGCTACGACAACTGGAAGATGCTGTTCATGGAGCAGCGCGTCACCGGCACGCTCAAGATCTGGCAGGAACCCTTCGTGGTGCTGCGCACACCGTACATCTTCAACCTTCGGATGGACCCGTACGAGCGCGCGCAGATCACGTCCAACACCTACTACGACTGGATGTTCCGGCACATCTTCCTGCTCGTGCCGGCGCAGGCCATCGTGGCCGAGTTCCTGGCGACCTTCAAGGAGTTCCCGCCGAGGCAGAAGTCAGCGAGCTTCAGCCTGGACCAGGTCGTCGCGAAGATGACCGAGGCGTCCGGCGGGGGAGGTCACTGAGGCGGTCGCTGCGTTGCGACAGGGGCCGTCTGCGCACGGCCCCTACTTGCACGCACCCACGCGCCGTGACTGCGCCTTGGTGCCGTTGGTGTTCACCGTCTCGTAGCGGTCACCGTGATAGGTGGTCGTGCCGACGCTTTCCTTGCCGCTGGCGCAGACCGACTTCACCGTGACCTGATCGCCGCTCGCCTTGACGTCGGTCACCTTGCATCCGGTGGGTGCGTTGACCTTGTCGGCATAGGCCTTGATGGATCGCTCGTCGCCGTTGATCGCGTCGGCGTCGGCTTGCGAGAGGCAGACCGAGCGGGTCATCGAGTGGCCCGCGACCTCGAGCGTCGTCTCCCATTGCCCCGCATGCACGCGATCGGCCGCCCATGCCGGGGCGGCGAATGCACACGCAGCGAGAGCGCAGGCCCAGGGGCGCCGGGGATATCGAGGTGTCTTCATCGTCCGCTCCTCGGGCACGAAGCCGAAAACACTAGCACCAATGCCGCATCGCTCACGAGTAGCCACGACGGGTGTGACGCCGCGCAAATAATGTCGACCTCAGGCGCAGCGCGCCCCGGCCGACGCGGTCTTCCATCCACAGGGAGCGCCACCGTGATCGTTCTCGATCGACCCAACGCCTTCGGTCTGTTCTTCACCCTGAAGGGCTCGGTGCTGCCGCGGATCGCCACGAGCGTCATTGCCTGCACCGTGCTGGCCATCCTCGTCACACTGACGCATGGCCTTCTGTTCTCGTGGAAGGTGACGCTGACTCCAGTCCCCTTCACGCTGATCGGCCTGGCACTGGCCATCTTCCTGGGCTTTCGAAACGGCGCCGCGTACGAGCGGTTCTGGGAGGCGCGCAAGCTCTGGGGAGAACTGATTCATCGCGCCCGGACCCTGGCAAGGCAGCAGTCATGGGTCGCGCCGCCGCTTTCGGGCAATGCACAGGAGAGGGGCGTCGTCATTCGGCGCACCATTGCCTTTGCCCACGCACTGCGGTGCCAGCTGCGCGGCCTGGACGCCCGCGACGAGATGTCGAAGTGGCTGCATCCCCAGGAGCAGGCCGCCTGCGCCGCTTCGCGCAGCGGTGCCAATTACCTGCTCAACCGCAACGCCGAGGACTTTGCACAGTGGGTCCGCGAAGAGCGCCTGCCCGCGCCCATTGCGGCGCAGCTGGACCGCTCGCTCGCGGCGCTCGGGGCGGTCCAGGCCGGATGCGAGCGCATCGCCTCGACACCCATTCCGTTCGCGTACACGCTGCTGCTGCACCGCACGGCCTATCTCTATTGCATCCTCCTGCCGTTCGGCCTGGTCGATGTGATCGGCATCATGACGCCGGTGGTCGTGGCGATCGTCTGCTACACGTTCTTCGGGCTGGATGCGCTGGGCGACGAGATCGAGCAGCCCTTCGGCATGCGCGCGCACCATCTTCCGCTGGACGCGCTGTGCCGGATCATCGAGATCAACCTGCTGGACGTGGCGGGAGAGCGAGAGCTTCCGCAACCACTGGAGCCCACGGACGGCGAGTTGCACTGACTCCGAAGAGTCAGTCCGCTGGCCGCGATTCCTGCTGCGCGGGCGCGGCGCCGGAACGCATTGCCACCCACCCCATGAAGATCTGATAGCCGAGCGCGAGCAGGGTCGCACCCACGAACATCCCCATGATTCCGCTGCTCGCCATGCCGCCCAACGCACCGAGCAGGATCACCGGCATGGGCGCATCCACGCCACGTCCCAGCAGGAGCGGCTTGAGCACGTTGTCGAGCATGCCCGCGAGAAACAGCAGCACGCTCCAGGTGAGGGCGGCTCCCGTGCCGTAGTTCCCGCTCGCCCAGAGCCAGGCAATGGCGGGCAGCGTGACCAGCAGCGCCGGCACCTGCGCAATGCCCAGCACGAGCACGATGGCGGTGAGCACGCCCGCAAACGGAACGCCGGCCACCATCAGCACCAGGCCGACCACGATGGCCTGGATCAGCGCGACGCCAAGAACGCCCTGTGCCACCGCGCGGATGGTCGAGGTGGACAGCCTCGCAAGCTCTTCACCCCGCCCGGGGCCGACCAGGCGATCGAAGATGGCCCGCGCGCTGAGCGCGCCGGAGTGCCCGAAGGCCATGACGATGCCGGCGAGGATGAAGGCGAAGAGGAAGAGCAGCACCGATGCGCCGATGCTCGCCACCATGCCCAGCGCCGCCCTCGCCAGGTCGCCGATCTGCGGCTGCATGGTTCGAACGAGCGCCGGCAGGTCCGCATGGGCGAGCGACCAGAAATCGTGGACCTTCGCGCCGACGAAGGGCCATTGCGCGACGCTCGGCGGGGGCGCGGGAATCTGCAGCGTGTCGTTTCGCACGCTGGCGACGAAGTCCTGCACCGAAGTGCCGAGGGCGCCCATCAGCACCGTGGTCGGGGCCACGATCAGCACGATGCCGCCGATCACGAGCAGTGTGGCCGCGCGCCCCTGCCTGCCGCTCAGGCTGCGCGCCAGCTTCTGATGCAGGGGGTAAAGCGTCACGGCCAGGATCAGGGCCCAGGCCATCAGCGAGATGAAGGGCAGGAAGATGCGATAGCACAGCACCACGAGGCCGAAGAGCACCCCGGCCCGGATGAGAACGTCGAGCATCAAACCTGAGAGGCGGCTCTCGAGATCGCGATCTGTCTTGTCGGGCGCGTCCATCGATCGGCTCCTCTCCTGGGCCAAGCTGTCATCCGTCAGACGCCATCACTTGTCCCCATTTCATTAGCGTCGGCCGCCCCGCCCGCCGCCGCGCCCACCGCCGCCGCGAAAGCCGCCGCCACTCGGGCGATTGCCGGCTGAGCGCTGGGCGGTGGAGCGACCGCGATCGAAGTCGCGCTGCGAAGCGCTGCCGCCACCCACTCCATTGAAGGCGTTGTCGCGACCGCGGTTGCCTGCTGCACTGCGATCGCCCACGCCGTCGCGCCCGCGAAAGTCGTTGCGCCCGTTCGCCCCCGGCACGTTCTTCCCGAACTTGTCGCGCGTTGCGTTGTCGCGGTAGGCCACCCCCTGGCGGTGGCTCGCGTCGTGCCGCCAGTTCCCGCCCTGCACGTTGGAGCGATTGAAGTTGCGATCGATGCTGGCGGCCCGGTTCACGTTCACGTTGATCTCGCTGGACCCCCAGCTGCAGCCGCCGAAGATCGCGCCCGCGGCGGCGAAGCCAATGCCCCAGGCAACGCCCGTGGCGAACGCGGCGCCCGGGTAGTAGCCGTAGTAGGCGGGGTAGGGCGGCCAGTAGTAGGGCGGGTAGGCCGCATAGGTCCAGCCGCCGTAGACCACCGTGGGGTTGTAGGCCGGCACATAGATCACCTCGGGGTTGGTCGGCTCGATCTTCACGATCGTCTGCGAGGCCGGCGCGCTCTGCCCGTCCTGCGGCGGCGGCGCCTGCTCGACGATCACCTTCTGCTGCTCGGTGGTCTTGAGGTTGCCCGACTGCTGCGCCTTCGCGCGCAGCCGCTGGATGGCGTCCATCACGTCCTTCTGCTGCGCGAGGAAGGCGTCGCCGAGCTTCTGGGTCCAGTCGAGC
>Ga0105248_10005991_pt1 | contig 13347 bp, 12 predicted proteins | sample KBSS34metaG_FD_81524 | JGI IMG/M metagenome (GOLD analysis project Ga0105248, IMG submission 81524) | Switchgrass rhizosphere microbial communities from Kellogg Biological Station, Michigan, USA - KBS S3-4 metaG | ecosystem: Host-associated > Plants > Roots > Rhizosphere > Soil | place... | reverse complement strand
GATCCTCGACGTCAGATTGCGCCGCGGAAAATGCGGTCCAGTCGTGTTTGCCGAGGAACGACGCCGCGGCGGCCTGCATCGCTTCGAGATTAAAACGGCGCGCGTCGTGGTGCGCGTAACGCGACCAGAAGGGCGAGATCACGGGCGCGTTGACGATGCGGTAAACGTAGGTCTTTTCGAGTGCCGAATAACGCGCGTGAAACTCCGGAGTTGCAACCGCTGCTTCGAGCACGCGCACGTCTTTGCTTACGTTTCCGTTGATCGCCGCGCGTAACTTTTCCGGCGTGAGCTCGCGCTGAATCTCGACACTCGCGACCTGACCTTCCGCATGCACGCCGGCGTCAGTTCTGCCCGAGCCGTAAACATTCACCCGCTTGCCTTCAATCAGCGACGCTGCGGCTTCCAACTCGCCCTGCACCGTCCTCAATCCGTCCTGGCTCTGCCATCCGTGGAAATCCGTGCCGTCGTACTGGATGAGTAATTTGTAATTCATCCGCGTGAATGTTTTTCCCCTGTCTTACTCGCGCTTGCGACTGCCTGGCTTCACAACAGGCTCGCCCATCCTGCACGCATCACAGTTATCCGGTTCCAGCGCCAACACCATCAACGTCACTAACGCCACGCGTGGCACACCAACGTCGGCAGTCCCGGCAGACCGATCAATGATCGACGCCGCAGCAACCACATCCGCGCCCGCACGTTTCAACGCCTCAACCGTCTCGCGCGTCGAACCACCAGTCGTCACCACATCCTCAACCACCAATGTCCTTTCACCCGGCGAGACCGTAAACCCACGTCTCAACGTCATCTCGCCAGCTTCACGTTCGGTCCAGATAAACCGCGCGCCCAACGCCCGCGCGACCTCATGCCCAATGACGATCCCGCCGATCGCCGGAGAAGCAACCAACTGAACGCTCGCCTTCGAAAACATTTCCGCGATCGCTCGCCCAAAGCTCTCCGCCTTCTCCGGAAACTGGAGCACGCGCGCGCATTGCAGATAGACCGTACTATGCAACCCGCTGGTCAGTTGAAAGTGACCCTCCAGCAACGCTCCGGTTTGTTTGAACTCGTCGATTACCTTTTCAGCGTCCAAATTCTCACCTCGATAATTTCGCAAGCGTGCTACAATCCAAGCCCCAATGCCGCCTTATCCAAATTTAGTTTCGGATTCCACCCTCGTTCAGGACACAATCGACCTGCTAAACACCTCGGGCGGACGCGCTGCCGCGACTGAGATCGTCGACGCAGTTTTCAAACTCTCGCACATCGACGACGAGCTCGCCGGGCTGCTCGTGGCGGATCTCATCAGAAACGATCGCCGTTTCAAGATCAGCGACAACACTGTCGAGCTACTCGCCGACGACAGTCACTCGCGTTTGCTCAAGGATCTGGAGTTCGTCGTCGTCGACGTCGAAGCAACGGGAGCGAAAACGCCGCCGAATCGCTTGATCGAACTCGGCGCTTACAAGATCCGTGGCGGCCGTATCGTCGATAAGTTTGTGTCGCTCGTGAATCCCGAGATCCCGATTCCGCGTTTCGTCGCATCGCTGACCGGAATCTCAAACGAGATGGTGAAACGCGCGCCGGTTTTCGCGGAGCTCGCGCCGCAGTGGCTCGATTTCGTCAGCGACTCAGTGCTCGTCGCGCACAACGCGCCGTTTGACACCAGTTTTCTGAACCACGAAATCTCGCGCGTCTATCCCGGGCACCGCATGATCAACCCGCACCTGTGTACCGTCAAACTCTGCCGCCGCGTTTTACCGGAGCTCGGCAATCACCGGCTGGACACGATTGCGAATCATTTCTCGATTTCGATTGTAAGCCGTCACCGCGCCGGCAGCGACGCACTCGCCACCGCGGAGATCTTCATCAGACTGGTTACCAAGCTCGAAGAGAATCACGGCATCAAAGATCTCGCCGCGGCGCGAAACTTTCAGTTTCCCGAACTGATCTCCAACGACTGCTCCGTCGCTTCTTCCTGATCTCGTCTCATCCAACGCTTCACCAGCACAAACACCAGAATCGCCGCGACGAGACCGAGACCGATCCACGGGTAATACTTCGCCAGGATCTCCTTCGCCGCCGCTCCGTAGCGAACGGCGAAATAACCCTCGAGCAAAAACCGAAACGCGCGCCCCGCGATAATCGCGAGCATGAATCGCAGCAAGCTGAACCGGAAAACACCCGCGGTCACGACAAACAACTTGAACGGAAACGGCGGCGGTAAAAGCGTCGCCACCAGCACGGCGATCATGTCGTACTTTTCGATCAGGTGCTTGACTCGCTGTTGTTTTCGCTCGGAAAACCTGTTGAGGGCACGCGCGCCCGCGCGACGCGAAATCAAATAGAGTATCCAGCAGCCGAGCGCCGAGCCTGCCGTAGCCATGAACGCGTAAAGCAGCATCCAGCTCGGGTGCGCGGTCGAGAGCACGATCATCAAGGCGTCGGCGCTGCTCGGCAACGGCACAAACGTCGAATCCAGCAGTGCGACTACGAAGAGACCAAACGCGCCGTAAGTGATGAGATATTCGGAGAAGCGACCGAGGGCTTTAGTTACGGGATGGAGGAATGATTTCAATCAGTAGTTCCTTCGTTATCAACGTATTCGGCGGCTGGGCCTCTGCGCCGCTTGACCACAATGTAAACAACGACGCCAATCAACACCAGCGCGCCCACGATGCTGATGATCACGAGCCCGTTATCTTTCATGAAGAGCAACACTCGGCGGCCGTAGAACACGGCGAGTATGCCTTCGACGTAATAACGAACCGAGCGCGCAATCATTACCGTTAACAGAAACTTCCAGCGCGGATACTCGAGCGCGCCCGCGGTCGCGACAAATATCTTGAACGGCAACGGCGGCGGGAGTATCGCGGGGATACCGATCGCTAAAAACCCGAATCGTTCGTAAGCACGTTCGACGCGCTTGATGCTCGCGAGTGGGAAACGCTTGCGCAGCACTGCCTGTCCGCCGCGGCGCACGATCGTGTAAAGCACATGGCAACCGAGCACCGAGCCAGTGGCGGCGAAGAGCGGGAAATAGTAGGCGGCGGTGGGATCTTTGAAACAGCGGCCCACCACGAGGTAGTCGTTGATTTCCGGCAGCGACAGGAGCGATGAATCGAGTGCGCCGATGACGATCATCGCCGGCGCGGCGAGATAGATCGGCAGTCCGATGACGTTTACTTCCAACCAGCGCGCAATCGAAAGTAACCAGTCAAACATTCAGAGTGTCGGTGATGAACGAAGCTATTTTACAGGGGCGAAAACTGAAGGGGTGTCGTAGGTGACGCCGACCGTGAAACCTGAGTTCGGACTAAAACTGGTGAGCCCCTTGATACCCGCGAAATCGAAACGTAGTCCCGACGCGCGGATCTGCATTCCCAGGCGCGCTTCGGCCTGCGATTCCGTGCCCAACGGGCCGTTGCCGGGTCGCGTATTGGCGCGTCCATTGACTTCACCCGCGATGCTGTACTTTTTGTTGATGCGGAAGATTCCGGCGAGACCGTAAGTGATCACGTCGTTTTGCGAAAACAGTTCGGTGGGCGCTGTCAGGATCGCGATGCCGAGATTGCCAAACGTATTGAAACGTCCGTCGTTGCCAAACTTCTTGCCAACGAGGATCGAGCCGAAGGCGTTGGTTTGGTTGAGACCGATGCCGGTTCCCTGGCTCGAGTTTGGCAATTGCACTCCGAAACGAAAACCCAGCGATGGTCCGCGGCGCGTTTCGTTGCGCAGTTTGAACTTGGCCGAGAGCGTGAAGTCGCCGGTGTCGTTGGTCGAATTGGCGCCGGGCGCGAGTGAGAGCGGAATGGCTGACGGCCCGCGCGAATTGATGCTGAGATAATTCTGGGCCACGCCTTCGATTTGAAACTCGACGTTTGGCCCCATGCCGATGTTGATGCCGATGACGCCGACGCGCGTCAGATCTCCACGCAGACCCGAGACCGTGTATTTCGCGCCCTGCATGAAATCGATGCCGGCTTCGATTCGGATAGAACCGGGCGGAATGATGTCTACGTCTTCAGTGAGCAGCGGCCGCTGCTGCGCGTGGGTGATGGTCGCGAAGCAGAGCAGCAGCAACGCAACAATGACGAATCGGGCCGGCGAGTTCATGCGCTGGGATTCTACGGCTGCGGTTCACGAGGCGTCAATTACTTCTGAAGTCTTTCGGCGTGAGACCAGTCCAGCGCTTGAACGCACGGTGAAAGGAGCTCGATTCGGAGAAGCCGAGCAGATAGGCCACTTCGCAAATCGCCATTCGCGGCTCACGCAAGTAACGGATCGCGAGTTGGCGTCGCAACTGGTCTAAAACGTCATTGTACGACGTGCCGAGTTCCTGCAATTTGCGTTGCAGCGTTCGCGGCGTGAGTCCCAGGCGATCCGCGACGCGCTCGAGTGAAGCCTCGCCGCCACGAAATTCTTCGGCGATGAGATTTCGCACCTGCTCGATCAGCGAGTCTCGCGGCGGATACTTCACCAGCAACTCTTCGGCGTGCCGGTCGAGTAACGCACAAAGACTCGCATCGGCCCGAGCAATTGGCAGTGACAGGAAGCTCGACGGAAATGAAAGCCGGTTCGCGTGCGCGTTGAATTTCACGGGACAATCAAACAGCCGCTGGTGCTCTGAGACATCCACGGGAGCAGCGTGTTGGAATTCAACGGTAGTGGGGCGGAAATCAGGCGTCGCGATGCGCCGGCAGAGCGTCGTCACTGTAGCCAGGGTCATTTCAGTGTCCTGGCGAGTTTCGGGAAGTGATGTCTCAACGTAGCTGTAAACTACGGCGCTGGTTTCGCGATCCGTTTCGAGTGTGAACAACGCGCCGTCAGTCCAGATCGAATGATAACGAGCTACCCGTGCGAAGGCCGCGCCGAGCGTTGAGCTGTTGAGGGCGCAATAACCGACGACGTGAAACGCCGAGAGATCCACGCTTTCGCCGATGTGCAGTCCGAAGTTGGCGTCGCCCGTCAACTCGGCGGCCTTTTCATATAACGCCACGAGTTGCGAGAACGGCATGCGACTGTCGGGATCTTCCAAGACTGAAGCGTCGAAGTTCACCGGCTGGTACAGGCTTTCGGCCGTGAGGCCACGAGCAACTGACGCCTTTATGATTTTCTCGGCGGCTCTCGCTTGCACTGTGAACGTCTGCTTCATCCGTTTCAGTTAACCCCCGGCTGGCGTCGCGCGTCAATTTCTTGTCGTTTGGCGTCAACGCAGCCGCGGTTACAAAGCGACACTGGCGGTGTTACTAGTCTGTAGCAGTTCAGCAACGAGTTTTGAGGTCGATATGACGAGAAGAATCAGCTTCGTAGCTACGTTGGTTTTATTTCTGAGCGTCGCGGTAAGCGCCCAAACCAGTAACGATCAAGTGAACCTCATGCGGACGACCATGCCGCCCGGCCGGGATCCGCAAAGATACAAAGGTTACATCGAACCACAGTTCAAGGGAGTCGTTCATCGTTCCTTTTACCTGACCATGCGCGATGGGGTAAAAATCGCGGTGCAGTTAGTGCTGCCGAAGGATCTTCCGGCCGACAAAAAAATCCCGGCAATCCTGACCATGACTCGTTACTGGCGCGCGCAGCAAAACGGCGAGCCGAATGCTTTCCTGCCGGCGCACGGTTATGCGACCGTCTTTGTGGACGCACGAGGTACCGGAGCGTCGTTTGGAGTTTGGAAAGCGCCATTCGGTCCGGACGAGGTGAAGGACTACAGCGAGGTGGTTGACTGGATCGTGACGCAACCGTGGTCCAACGGTAAAGTCGGCGCAATCGGATCGTCTTATACAGGCAACACCGCGCTCTGGCTGGCGTCCACGATGAATCCGGCAGTTAAGGCTGTTATTCCGCGCCACTACGAGTTTGATCTCTATGCTGAAACGCCTTATCCCGGCGGCTTGCTCACGGACTGGCTAATCAAGACGTGGAACGAGGGCAATCGCCAACTAGATACCAACGCGGGCGTCAGACTGGTCGACGACGACGGACAAAAACTCTACGAGGAAGCCATTCAACGACGCGCAGAAAACATCGACGTCTACGCCGCCGCGAAGCAGACGACCTTTCGTGACGATCGCGCGTTTGGCTTCACGCTCGACGAACTCAGTCTGCACAGTCAGCACGCGGCGATCGAGAAGTCCGATGTAGCCATCAACAACTGGGGCGGCTGGTTTGACGCCAGCACCGCAGACGCGGTCATCAAATCATTTCTGACGCTGAAGAATTACCAGCGTGCGGTGATTGGTCCGTGGAATCACGGCGCTTCACAAAACGCGAGTCCGTATCAAACTCCCGCTTCGCAACGCGTGATGCTGAATTTTGAGTTTCTGCGTTTCTTCGATCATTACTTGAAGGGCGTTGACACCGGTCTGGATAATGACCGGCGTTTGTACTATTTCACAATCGGCGAAGAGCGTTGGAAAGTCACCGACAAATGGCCCGTTGCGGGTACGACTATGACCTCGTGGTACTTCAACGAAAACAATTTGTTGAGTACGAAAGCGCCCACCGCGAAGTCCGCTGAAGATCGCTACACGATCAATTTCGATGCGACCACGGGAGCCAAAAACCGTTGGCACACGCAAGTCGGGGGCGAGGTTATTTATCCGGATCGCGCCGAGGAAGATAAAAAGCTTCTCACGTACACCAGCGCGCCGCTTGAAAGCGACGTGGAGATCACTGGTCATCCCGTCGTCAGTCTGTTTGTAAGTTCGACGCACACGGACGGAGCGTTCTTCGTCTACCTCGAAGACGTTGATGAAAACGGGAAAGTCACTTACCTCACGGAAGGTGAATTGCGCGCGCTTCACCGGCGAATTTCGAGCGGACCATCGCCGACAAACCTGCCGGTTCCGTATCATTCTTTCTTGAAAAAGGACGCGCTGCCGTTGAAGCCGGGCGAAGTTGCGGAGCTGAGATTCGGTTTGCAACCGATTTCAGTGCTGGTGAAAAAGGGACACCGGTTGAGAATCGCGATTGCCGGTCACGATAAAGAGACGTTCATTCGCATTCCGGCGGAAGGCGCACCGCAGATCTCGGTGCAACGCAACACGCGCGGTCTTTCACGGATCGAGTTACCGATAATCAAACGGTGAAGAGGTTAAGTGTCAGACTGGCGGTATGCTAGTATCCGCCTCATGCGACGACTTCTAACCTTCTTTATCCTGACTTTCGCTTTTCTGCTTGCCTCGCCGGGCGGGCAAACCGCGCAGCAGCAGGCGATAAAGATCCAGGGTCTTAAAGATCGCGTCACGATCACGCGTGACGAACGCGGCATTCCATATATAGAAGCCAAAAACGACGAAGACCTCTATTTCGCGCAGGGCTACGCGACCGCCGCCGATCGTCTGTGGCAAATGGATCTCGTTCGCCGCACCGCCCGTGGTGAGCTGGCGGAAGTTTTCGGAGCTGGACCAAACAACGTCGCGTTGGAACAGGACAAACTGCACCGCACCTACGGTTTTGCGCAGGCCGCTGAAGCGGAAGTCGCGCAGGCAACACCAAAAGTCGCAGCGATGCTCGAAGCGTACACGCGCGGCGTAAACGCGTATGCCGCCTCGCTCGATCCGAAGTCGCTGCCGGCAGAGTTTCAGATACTCCAATACAAGTTTCGCCCGTGGACGCCGGCCGACTCGTACATCATCGGCAAGATCTTTTTCGAAACACTCTCAGATACGTGGCGCCTCGACATCATGCGCCAGTCGTTGTCGTCGTTGCCGGCGGAAAAGCGTAACGCGCTGCTGCCGGAGATCTCACCCATCGACGTGCTCGTAGTCGGTAAAGATGCAAAGGCGAAACCGGCAACGCCACGATCGGCGCGATTGGAACCGCTATCAAACGATGCGCTCGCCGCACTGGCCGCCAACCAGGCCGTGGCCACGGCCGCGCTCGAACGTATCGGTCTTCACGCCGAGTCGCTGGCCGCGAGTAACAACTGGGTCATCAACGGCAATCATACCGTCACGGGTAAACCGCTGGTCGCAAACGATCCGCATCTGCGTCCGTCAGCACCGTCGATCTGGCACATGGTCCACCTGAGCGCCCCCGGGGTTCGCGTCGCCGGCGTCACGTCGCCCGGCGTGCCGGGAGTGATCATCGGCCACAACGAACGGATCGCATGGGGGGTTACCAACGTCGGGCCAGACGTGCAGGATCTCTATCTCGAGAAGTTTGATACGGCGAACCCGAAGCGTTATCAAACGCCGCAGGGCTGGCAGGACGCAGTCATTCGTCAGGAACAGATCAAGGTTCGCAAGGGATTCACTTCCGAGTTTGACACGGTGGTTCATGAAGTGACCGTGACCCGTCATGGGCCGATCATTTTCGAGGCTGACGGCAAACGCTACGCGCTGCGCTGGACGGCGCTCGATCCGACCAAAAGCCGGCACGATTTTTCCTACAGTATGAATCGTGCCCGCAACTGGAACGAATTCAACACCGCGCTCGAGACGTTTACCGCGCCCACGCAAAACATCGTCTACGCGGACGTCGATGGTCACATCGGTTATCACGCGGCGGGCGTGGTGCCGATCAGGAAATCAGGCGACGGCAGCGTGCCGTACGACGGTTCGACTGACGCCGGCGAGTGGACCAGCGACATACCCGTGTCGAAGCTCCCGCAGCTTTACGATCCGCCTTCGGGAATCATCGTCACCGCCAATCAACGCATCGTCGGCACTGACTATCCCTATTTTTTGACGCATTCGTGGGCGCAGCCCTATCGCGCGCGGCGCATCCTCGATCTGCTGAACGAAAAGCCGAAACACTCGACCGACGACTTTCGCCGTATTCAAGGCGATGTTTACTCGATCGCCGGCAAGTTGTTCGCGCAGGAAGCGGTGAAGTTGTTGAAACCAAAACTCACCGCGTCTGATGAAAAACTGCGTGCGACACTCGACGCGTTTGAGAAATGGGACGGACGCGTCAATGCGGAATCAACCGTCGCGCCGATTCTCGGGCAAATGCGGCTCGCGTTTCGTTCGAAGATTCTCACAGGCGCGCTCGGTCCGGACCTCGTGCGAAATTTTCAGTGGAGCAACTTCGACACGACGCTCGATCGCGTCATTAAAGATCAACCCACCGATTGGCTGCCGAAAGAGTTTCCGAGTTATGCCGATTTGATGCGCGCGTCGTACGACGAAGCGATCGCGACACTCACGCGCAACCTCGGCGCTGATGAAACAAAGTGGACGTGGGGCGAGGCCGCGAAAGCGCGCTTTCCGCATCCGCTGGGCAGCGCGCCGTTGATTGGCGCACAGTTCACGGTGCCGCCGTTTCCACAAAACGGCACGGGCGGATTGATCGGCGCCACGCCGAACGTGGGCGCGTCGGTGTCGATGCGGTTGATTGCAGACTTGAGTAATTGGGACAAGACACAGCAGGGGATCGCGTTGGGCCAGTCTGGCTCGCCGAAGAGTCCACACTGGAGCGATCAACTCGCCGACTGGCGCGCGGTCACGCCGCGCGAGTTTCCGTTCACGCCGGCGGCGGTGACGAAAGCGGCGAAAGAGACGTTAGTGCTCGAGCCGATGCCGTGAGATCGCGGTGTACTTCGAGCCTTTGCTGCTCAACTCACTGCGAAACAGCACGAGCTCGCTGAAACTTATTTCAACCTTCTCAAACTTCGTTTCCAGGTGAGTTTGCGCGAGCCGGACGGCATCGTGCGGTTTCCGAATGCGCGCAATCGTGAGATGCGGTTTATACGCGCGATCTTCTTTCGGAAATCCGTCGGCCGCAAACTCACGCTCGAGTTGTTGCTGCAGTGCGGCCAGCCTGCCCGAAGGATCTTCGACACCGATCCACAAAACTTGCGGACGACTTGGCCGCGGGAACACGCCGGTGTCTCCAACCTCGATCCGAATCGGCGAAAACTCTTTCACCACGCGCGCCGCGGCGGCCGAGATCACAGGCACACGCTCCGGGTCCACGTTGCCGAAAAACTTCACCGTTAAATGAATGTTCTCCGGCCGTCCCCAGCTCGCGGCGGCATCCGGAACCGCTGCACGTACTTTCTGACTGTGTTGATTGATGCGCGCTCGCAACGACCCCGGCAGCTCGAAAGCGCAGAACATGCGCCATGACTTTCCGTTCTGCTGATCTTTGCCGTCCGCCTGCTCCGCTACATCCGTGTTCATCCGTGGCCGTCGATCTTTTTATCGTGGCAGTTCGCGTGGCCGCGGCGGTGGCGGATTCTCGCGCTCGCCAGTCGTCTCGCCGGTCTGTGAAAGCACTTCCTTGATCGCGCCCACGCTCGACAACATGGCGGAAGTTTCCACCGGCATGAAGATCACTTTTGAATTGTTCGTCCGCGTCATGTCGCGCAGACTGTCGATGTAACGCGTGGTGATCAGATACTGCCCGGGGTCGCCGCCGGGAATCGAGTGGGCGACGCGACTGATCGCCTCCGACTCCGCTTCCGCCGCACGCAGTCGCGCCTGCGCCGCGCCTTCCGCGGCCAGGATCGCGGCCTGCTTTTCACCTTCGGCGCGAGTCACTGCCGCCTGCTTCTCACCTTCCGCCCGCGTAATCGCGGCTTGCCGGTCGCCCTCGGCTTGCAACACAAGCGCGCGTCGATTGCGTTCGGCGGTCATCTGCTTCTCCATCGTGATACGCACGTCTTCGGGTGGATTGATGTTCTTCACGTCCACGCGCGTGACTTTCACGCCCCACTTGTCAGTTGCCTCGTCGAGGATGATGCGCAGTTTGGAATTTATCTGATCGCGTTGCGAGAGTGTGTGGTCCAGGTCCATGTCGCCCATCACGGCGCGCATGCCGGTGATCGTGAGCTGCACGATGCCGCCGACCAGATCGTTCATCTCGTAAACCGCTTTCACCGGATCGGTGATTTGCCAGTAGACGACCGAGTCGACGTGAATCGTGACGTTGTCGCGGGTGATGACGGGCTGCGGCGGCAGGTCGATGTACTGTTCGCGCAGGTCGATCGAGGTGAGACCCGGCCGCGTGTTGGTCCAGTAGACTGCGCGCGGTTTGTCCAGAAATGGAATGAGGATGTTGAGCCCGCTGCTGGCAACCTTGTCAAACCGGCCCAGACGTTCGACCAGCATCACGGTCGCTTGCGGCACGATCCTGATCGTCTTCACGGCGATCACCAGCAACACAAGTGCGATGAATCCGAAGAACAGAAACGCCAGAGCTGAAGCAACTGGTTCCATAAGCGAACTCCCTCTCCACAGATTTCACGGATTATATACCTGCTCGACGATCTCCGCTGCGGCAAGGACCATCTCTTCCGCAAACGGGCGTCCCACGATCTGAACGCCGATCGGCAAGCCATTGTTCGAACGTCCCGCGGGAACGGTCACCACCGGCAGATCGAAAACGTTGAAAGCCTGGGCATAACTAAAAGCGCGAAACGTACCGAAAGTCGAGCCTTTTACGGTCACTTTCAACGTGTCGTGTTCGTAAGCGGGCGTCGAGCCGACGGGCGCGACGAAGATCGGTGTCGTTTCCATCCAGCGCAAGAGCTCTTCCCGCAGGCGATCGCGTTCCATCCAGTTTGCGATGAACTCGTCGAGGGTTGGCGCTGGGGTCTCATCAGCGGTGCGCAGCCGCCAGCTCACGAAGGAGCCACCTTCGTCTTCGTGACCCGCGTAGGCCTGGCGTAGCTGGACCACGGAAGCACGCGAGAATAATTTCAGCCACAACTCGTTGCCGCGTTCGACGTGTGGCGGACGCCGTTCTTCTCCGATCAAACCGGCATCCGTCAGAGCCACTGCCGCGTTTCGCACCGCCTGCGCAGTTTCATCCGTCACCGGCACCACACCGTCATCCCCGTACCAAACGAACCGCAATCCTTTTCTTAAATTCCCTTCCTCAGGCTTTTCATTACTCAACACTCCAAACAACAGTCGGACATCCGCCACCGAGCGCGCCATCGGTCCAAGCACCTCTCCCAACCCGTATGGCCCACTACTCGGCGGAAACTGTCCTTCACCAGGCACGCGTCCAGTCGTTGGTTTCAACGCACAAATTCCACAGAAGTGCGCCGGGATTCTGACGGACCCGGCGAGGTCGCTGCCCAATCCACCCGGCGATATATGCGTCGCGATCGCCACTGCTTCACCGCCACTCGATCCACCGGGCGTGAGTTTCGGATCGAGCGGATGCAGAGTTCGTCCAAACACCGGATTGTCCGCGGTGTAGTCCATCGCCATTTCGGCCGGGTTCGTCTTCCCGAGAACAATCGCACCCGCCGCTTTCAGACGCGTGACGGCGGGCGCATCGCGCTCGGGCACGTGGTCCGCACGCACTCGCGATCCACTCGTCGTCCTCAGCCCTGCCGTCTCGATCGTGTCCTTGATCGTGATCGGCAATCCGCCTAAATCCCCTTCCGCTGTTCGTGCAAGATCGACCGCGTGCGGGTTCAGCGTCACGATCGCATTCAACCCCGGATTCAAGCTTTCAATCTGTTCGAGGTGCGCTTGAATCACTTCCACCGCCGAAACTTCGCGTTTCCGCAGCAACTCACACAATTTTGTCAGCGACTGTGCGCACAGATCCTTGTTTTGCATTTCGTCAACTTCTCAATATAATTCAACTGCTCTGTACACGCTCGGTAACAACCTGCCCCACAACGATCGACTGGCGTCGATGTTCAAGCCTAACGGCAAAGGAGTGCATTCTTGGCTATTCGTTTGAGCAGGACTTTCGTCTTGCGCAAGCTGCATCAGCTTTCGGGTATCGTTCCACTCGGAATTTTTCTTTTAGAACATTTCTACACCAACTCGAAGGCCCTGACTGGCGCCGGCGATTTCAATAGCGCGGTCGACGATCTGCAATCGATTCCCTACATTCTCTTCGTGGAAATCGGTGGCATCTTTATACCGCTCATCTATCACGCCGTCTACGGGCTGGTGATTACGTGGGAAGCGCGGCCCAACAACCTCGCTTATCCGTATCCACGCAACTGGTTCTACCTGATCCAGCGCATCACCGGCATCGTTCTCTTCTTCTTCATACTTTTTCACGTGCTCAACTTCAGGTTTGGCATGATTCCCGGCCTGAACACGATCTCCGTGGCCCATCATCCCGAAAAGGCCTTTGATATCGTCGCGGGCGAGTTTCGCATGGTCCCGATCTTTCTCATCTACCTCGTCGGCATCACCGCCACCGTTTGGCACCTCGCCAACGGCATCTGGCTGTTTATGGTTGACTGGGGCATCACCATCGGTGAACGCGCGCAACGCCTGACTGGTTACGCCTGCATCGCTTTCGGTGTCGTACTGCTGCTCGTCGGCATCAACGCCGCCGTCGCTTTCATCCGTCCCGGCGGACTGCTAGGAGGCATCATTTATTAATGGCAAGTAATGGTTTGAAGATCGCGATCGT
>Ga0105248_10005990_pt1 | contig 13349 bp, 8 predicted proteins | sample KBSS34metaG_FD_81524 | JGI IMG/M metagenome (GOLD analysis project Ga0105248, IMG submission 81524) | Switchgrass rhizosphere microbial communities from Kellogg Biological Station, Michigan, USA - KBS S3-4 metaG | ecosystem: Host-associated > Plants > Roots > Rhizosphere > Soil | place... | reverse complement strand
CTCTTCCGTTTTCTTACGTGACAGGCAATAGACGATGCCGCTGCGCCCCGCATGGCGCCGCACGAAATCCAGCAACTGGCGCTTGCCGTCATCGCGCGCGGCAACGCTGAGCTTGATGTTCGGCCGGTCGAAGCCCAGCACCAGGGTCTCGGCGCGCCCGCCAAACAGCCGGGCGGCAATATCGCGGCGCGTGGCTTCATCCGCCGTCGCGGTCAGCGCGATGATCGGCACTCCAGGGAAAATATCACGCAGCCGCGACAATTGTTCATATTCGGGGCGGAAGGAAGGGCCCCATTGCGAGATGCAATGCGCCTCATCCACCGCGATCAGCCGGGTATCGATGCGTGCGAGCGCGTCCAGCATCCGGTCCGTCATCAACCGTTCGGGCGCAAGATACAAAAGGCGCGTCTGGCCTGTCGTCACGCGGCGCCAAGCGGCGATATTCTCATCGCGATCCATGGAGGAGTTGATGGTGTCCGCCGCGACGCCGGCCAGGCGCAGCGCCGCGACCTGGTCCTGCATCAGCGCCACCAGCGGCGAGACCACCAGGGTCAGCCCGCCCAGCACCAAAGCCGGCACCTGATAACACAGCGACTTGCCCGCACCGGTTGGCATCACGGTCAGCACGTGGCGCCCCGCCAGCAGCGCCTCCATCGCGGCCGCCTGGCCGGGCCGAAAATCGTCGAACCCGAACACATCCTTGAGGATGCGCTGCTTGGAATCGCTGGAATGGTGCGGCGCGTGGTGATTCACGCGGCCTTATAGCAGGCTGAGCCGCCGTCAGTCTGCCCTGGGTTTCCGTCATCGCAAGCGATCCCAAGCTGGTTTTCCTGCTGCGCCCTGCCTAATCTTCGGCAACAAAAAACTTGGGGGAACACATGTCCAACTTGCGCGCTCTGGCGCTGATCTGCCTGTGCGCCTCCGGTCCGGCGCTGGCGCAGGAGCGCGCACCCGAACCCGCCACACCGCCACCCGTTCCCGTCACCATCCTGTCCAAGGCCGTCACCGCCAATATCGCCACCACCGACCAAGCTTTGTTGAATGCCGCCAGCGACCAGGACAACTGGCTGCTCCATGGCCGCAGCTATGACAATCAGCGCTTCTCGCCGCTTACCCAGATCAATCGGGAAAATGTGAAACGGCTGGCGATCAAAACCATCATCCACACCGGCCAAATCAACAGCATGGAAGCAACCCCCCTGGTGGTCGACGGAATACTGTATGTCTCCACCCCCAGCGATCATGTCCAGGCGTATGACGCCGTCACCGGCGAGCTCAAATGGACCTACAATCCGGTGCTGGCCTATACCGACAATTGTTGCGGTCCCCAGTCGCGCGGCGTGGCGGTGGCCTATGGCAAGGTGTTTGTGGCGCAGCTGGACGGCCATGTCGTGGCGCTGGATGCGCGGAGCGGCGCGGTGGCGTGGAAAAGCGTGATCGCCGAAACCATCCCGGAACCCTCCCATTATTACGCTTTTACGATGGCACCGCAGGTCTTCAATGGCATGGTGCTGGTTGGCAATTCGGGTGCGGAATTTCCCACCCGCGGTTTTGTCGAGGCACTGGACGCAAACACCGGCAAGCTGATCTGGCGCTTTCATACCACCGCCGCGCCCGACCAGCCGGGCGGCAAGAGCTGGAGCGAAGACAGTTGGAAATATGGCGGCGGTTCGGTTTGGAACACTCCGGCGATAGACCCCAAAAACAATCTGGTGATTTTTGCCACCGGCAATCCCAACCCCGACTATTGGGGCGAGAACCGCAAGGGCGACAATGCCTATACCGATTCCATCGTCGCCATTGATTCCCGCACCGGCAAGCTGCGCTGGTGGTACCAGCAGGTGCCGCATGACCTGTGGGACTATGATTGCCCCTCGCCCGTCATCCTGTTCGACGCCAAGGATGAAAACGGCAAAATCGTGCCCGCCGCCGCCGAAGCGGGCAAGCTGGGCAATGTCTTTATTGTCAATCGCCTGACCGGCAAGTTGCTGCACAAATCCGACGCCTTTGTGAAACAGGCCGAGGACATGTTCGTGATCCCCAGCGACAAGCCCTTCAGTCGCTATCCCGGCATCAATGGTGGAAACCTATGGTCGCCGGCCGCCTATTCGCCCCTGACGCAGAATTTCTATGTCATGGGCGTCAATCAGGCTTTCACCATCACCGCTTTCCCCTTCCCGAAATATGTGCCGGGCAAACCCACGGTGGGCCAGCAGGTGGCCGGAACGCAGAAACCGTCTCCCACCGACGAGTTTCCCGTAGATGGCGCCTTGACCGCCATCAACGTCGACACCGGCAAGATCGCCTGGCAGCAGAAAACCGATCTGCCCATGTATGGCGGGGTATTGGCCACTGCCAGCAACCTGATCTTTGCCGGCGAGATGAACGGCTATTTTGACGCCTTTGATGCGGCGACGGGCCAAAAATTATGGACGCAGAATCTGGGCATCGGCGTCTGCACCCCGCCCATCACTTATCGGGTCAAGGATGTCCAGTATATCGCGGTGGGCGCGGCCGGCTGCGCGCGTTCCGGCGGCCTGATCAAGGACACCAGCAAGGCGCGCTATGGCGACACCATCGCCATCTATGCCTTGATGCCGAATTAAATTTCATGTGCGCTTCTCCAGCCGCGCATGCAGCTCGCGGATGGCATCGCCGGCGGTGGTCTCGCACAAGCCCGGCACAATGGCATGGATCACCGCCGCCAAGCCCGCGCCCAATAGCGGCAGGGCAAAGGACAATGCCACGCGTTGATGCTGGAAATAGCTCTCGCCCACCTGCTGGGGATGTGAGAGGAAAAGCCGCCGGATCATGAAGCCCTCTTGCTGCGATGCAGCATTGTATAACAATCAGCGGGCTTGTGTGGCATTTCATTTGTCTGAGATATTGGACGCCAATTCGGTCAAAGGTTTGGGGAGAAATTATGAAACGGACAATTCTGGGCATCACATCCGCGATGCTGTGCACCACATCACTGATCGCCGGCGCCAGTGCCGCCACCGCCACCCGCGGCGCCTTCGGGGCGTTGTCGGACGGCACCAAGGTCGAGGCGGTCACCTTGACCAATGGCGCGGGGATGTCGGCCAAGGTCATGACCTTGGGCGCCACCCTTCAGTCCCTGATCGTACCGGACAAGGCTGGCCATAAGGACGATGTGGTGCTGGGCTATGACACCGCCCAGGAATATCTCACCCGGCCGAATTTCTTCGGCGCTTCGGTGGGGCGCTACGCCAACCGCATCGCCAAGGGTAAGTTCAGCCTGGACGGCAAGACCTATACCCTGGTCACCAATGATGGGCCCAATTCGCTGCATGGCGGCGCCAAGGGTTTCGACAAGCGGATGTGGAAAATCGATTCCGCCTCCAGCGGCCCGGAAGCCAAAGTGGTGTTGAGCTATGTCAGCGCCGATGGCGAAGAAGGCTTTCCCGGCGAGTTGAAAGTAACCGCCACCTATTCGCTGAACGAGCAGAACGAACTGAAGCTGGAATATCGCGCCACGACGTCAAAGCCCACGGTGCTCAATCTCACCAACCATTCCTATTTCAACCTGGCGGGCAATGACGCCCGCGATGTGATGGGCAACCTGGTGACCCTGCATGCCGCGCGCTTTACCCCGGTGGATGCCACCCTGATCCCGACCGGCGAACGCAAGCCGGTCGCCGGCTCGCCGTTCGATTTCCGCACCCCCCACCGGGTGGGCGAGCGCATCCGCGACGCCAAGGACCAGCAGATCCGCTTCGGTCGCGGCTACGATCACAATTTCATCGTGGACGGTGCGGCTGGAAGCCTGCGGCCGGCAGCCGTGATCCAGGAACCGGTGTCCGGCCGGACGATGGAAATGAGCGTCACCGCGCCAGGCATCCAATTCTATACCGGCAACTTCATGGACGGCACCTTCTTCGGCAAGTCCAGCCGCGCCTATCGCCAGGGCGACGCGATTTGCCTGGAGCCCGGCGTGTTTCCGGACACGCCCAACCATGCCGATTTCCCCACCGCGCGGCTCAATCCGGGGCAGAGCTACGTCAACACCATGGTCTACAAGTTCGGGACCAAATGAGTCTCATCTGAGCCCGTCGAAGGATGAGGACTTCCTCGTGCTTCGACAGGCTCAGCATGAGAAACAATTCTAATCCACCCTCACGACCGCCACGCCCTTGGCAGGCATGTCGAACGACATCTTGCCGCCTTCCGTGCTGCTGCTAAAGGCAACCGGGTGAACCTGGTTGGGCTTGTCGAAGCTGTTGTGCGAGTCCATGCCAAAGGCCGACAGAATGCGGCCGTGGGCGGTGCCCGTCAGGTTGGTCACCACCTGCACCGCATGGTTCGGATCGCTGTTGACGATTGAGAGTACCAACTTGCCGTCCTTGCCCCGCGCCGCGGAGACATCCACCATCGGCATACGGTTGTCGCCCTGGACGTAATCCGGGCCTGAGACGGTGGCCGGGTAAGGCACCGCCCCCATGAAGGCCTGATACATGTCGAAGACATGATAGGTGGGGGTCAGCAGCATCTTCTCCTTGTCGGTCAGGATCATGGCCTGCAGCACATTGATCATCTGGGCGATATTGGCGCCCTTCACCCGGTCGCTGTGGCGCTGAAAGATATTGAGACTCAAGGCGGCCACCTGCGCATCGCGCAGGGTGTTCTGCTGATAGAGGAAGCCCGGATGGCTGCCGGGCTCCTGGTCGTACCAGGTGCCCCATTCATCAACATAGAGCCCGATCTTCTTGTCCGGATCGTATTTGTCCATGACCGCGGCTGTCTTGGTCACAATCTCGTCGATATGCAGCGCATGCTTGAGAGTCGAGGCCCATTCACTTTCCGGAAAGCCGGTGGCCGGCCCCTTGTCGCGGAACACCCGCGGCACGGTGTAATAATGCACACTGAGGCCGTCAAAGCGGCCGCCGTCGCGCATCATGGTTTCGGCGAAATCGAAATTGTCGTCATGGCTGCCGCTGGCGATCTTCAGCGTGCCCATTTCTCGCGGGGTGTTGGCGAAGGTGGCATAGCGGCGGTTGATGTCGGCGGCATATTCGGGCCGCATGTTGCCGCCGCAGCCCCAGGTCTCATTGCCGATGCCGACAAAGCGCACCGTCCAGGGCTTGGCGCGGCCATTCTTGCGCCGCTCATTGGCCAAGGAGGACTGGCTGTCGGATGTCATATATTCCAGCCACTGCGCGCCATCATAGGGCGTCGCGGACCCGACATTCAGCGAGACATAGGCGTCCGCCCCCACCAGCTCGGAGAAGTTCATGAATTCATGGGTGCCGAAACTATTGTCTTCGGTGACGCCACCCCAATGGATGTTGACCCGCACCGGACGTTTGGCGCGCGGCCCAACGCCGTCATGCCAGTCGTACAGATCCGCAAAACAGCCGCCAGGCCAGCGAATGTTGGGCACATGGATTTTTCGCAGGGCCTCCACCACGTCCTTGCGATAGCCGTGGATGTTGGGGATCTTGCTGTTCTCCCCCACCCAGATGCCTTCATAGATACCGTGGCCCAGATGTTCGGCGAACTGGCCATAGAGATGCCGGCTGATTTCCACGCCTGGTTTGGCGGTGTCGATCGTGACATTGGCCACCGCCGTCTGCGCGTTTGCCGGCGTCGCCAGGGCCAGGAATAGCGCGCCACCCAGAATTGCCTTCAACATGTTTTCCCCTTCTGCGGAAATAAGCGCCGGATCATTGATCCGGCGGAATAAAGCGTAAAGTCCCATCAGCGTGCCGACAAAGCCGCCCGTTCTGCTGGTGGCATCGGACTATACAAGCCCATCGCCGTTGATCTTCAGGGCGATACCATAACTGTGGCTTGCCCCCGATGGCACTGTCACATGAAGCCCATCCGCGTCCTGCTGGAAGGACAATTGCCCGGATGACCCCACGATCTCAACCCGTTGCACCTTGCCGCGCCCCGCCAGGGATTTGATATGCACCGCGCCCGCCGGCTGCCCCAAGGTCATGGCGAACAGCGTAGCCCCCTTGGTGGTGAAGCGGATGTCAGCCGCCTCAAACGGCTTGAGCTTGCCCTCACCGAACTGGCCGGACGCGACCTGCGTCGGGCCTTCGCCGGACAAGCGCCAGGGCCTGGACGCGAAAATCGCTTCGCCATAGCGCTGGGTCCAGGTCGCGACCCCTTCCACGATCTTGCGCTCTTCCTCATCGATGGTGCCGTCGCCGCGCACGGGAATGGAGAGCAGCAGACATCCGTTCTTGGAAACCACATCGCACAGGCGATGCACCACCGCGTCGGCGGGCATATAGGACTTCTGCAGAAACCGCTCGCGATTATAGTGCCAGTCTCCGATGCAAGTGTCCGTCTGCCAGGGATGCGGCACGACTTCGGCCCGGTACCCGCGCTCGACATCTTCGACGATCGCCGCGCGCCGGTCATCGGCCAGATTCTTGGCGTTCACCACGGCTTGCTGAGAACCATGCCAAGCGATGGAGCTGTTATAAAGATGAGCCGCCATGTCCAGGCCCGCCTGACCCAGCGGCAAATCGAAATTGTCGAAATAGAGAAGATCCGGCCGGTAGCTGTCGATCAGGTCCTTGCAGCGCAGATACCACTGCCGCACAAAGGCCGGGTTCGTCAGCGGCTGGGTCTCATCCCAGACCCTGTCATGGCCGTCGTGCCAGGCATCCGCATCCTTGATGGAATTGATGCCGGGCGGCAGCGGCATGACCGCGCCGCCATAGAGTTCCTGCGGGTCCAGCCCCTGCCACCATTTGCCCTTGCCGTCATATTTGGTGAGCTTCCACGCATCATAGCGTTCGCCGGCGCGCGAACCTTGCGGATCGTAGCCGTAAGCGACCTGGAACCAGTGCCAGGCATGGGCGGAATGATTGGAGACGCCGAACTTCAGGCCGCGTTCGCGCGCGGCCTTCGCCCAGGTTCCCACAATGTCCCGCCTGGGGCCTATCCGCGTGCTGTTCCAATCATGGAAGCGGGAGGCGAAGTTATCGAAATTGTCATGATGATTGGCCAGCGAAACGAAATACCGGGCACCTGCCTTGGCATAGAGGTCCAGCAATTCTCCCGGCCGCCAATTTTCCGCCTTCCAGCGGTTGTTCATCTCCATGAAGCCGTTATCGGCAGGGTGCCCATAATGCTGGAGATGATGGTCGTATTGCTTGTGGCCCTGCAGATACATGTTGCGGGCATACCAATCGCCGGCTTCGGGCACGCATTGCGCCGACCAATGCGCCCAGATTCCGAATTTGGCGTCCCGGAACCAATCGGGGGCCTGGTATTGCCCCTTGAGCGAATCCCAGTCCGCCCGGAACGGGCCCGGCGCGATGGCGTCCGCCGCAAGGCTCCCGCCAAGGGGCAGTCCCGTCCCGATGGCCAGGCCTGCTCCGCTTTTCAACAAATCGCGCTTGGAAAGCATGGCCCCAGCCCTTTAATTACTCAGACAATTCCGGAAACCGTGCCCATCCGCAAGTGAACAATTTGGGTGCAGTGCAACGCGGCTTTTCATTTGTCAGACAATTGTTGGCAAGCGCAAGCTGGTGCGCTATGACGGGGACGTGGAGCGCCTTTATGGCACACACGTCCGTCGGCGCTTTTTTCCCCGCGCAGACGGCGAGAACCTTATCGCCCGCCGGCCCTTCTTTTTAAAAGAAAAGAGCGCCGGCGGGCTTTTTTTATTCATACGGCGTATCAGGACGGGGTGCCCAGCGCCCGCAAGCCTTCGGAATCCGACAGCAGCAGCGCCCAGTCCTCGCGGCTGAAGGCGGCGGTGTCGCGCCGACGGGCATGTTCGCGCAGGCTCCACAGCCGAAGCGGGTCAGCGGTGGGCGCCGGCGCCCCCGCCAGCAGCGCCAGATGAAGATCGCGCACCCGCGCATCATCCAGCACCAGTTCCGGCGCGGGGTCCGGCTGGGCTTCATGACTGCTGGCCAGGGCATGGGCGCGGCCCAGTACCTTGGAGCCGCGCGTTTCGCTGGGCACCAGGAACAGATGTTCTTCGCGCGCAAACCGGCCCAGGAGCGGGCTGCTGCTGAACAGCACCAGGGGTATGGCCAGCCAGAGCCCCGCCAGAAGGGGCAGAAACCAGTTGAAGCCGCCCTGGGCGTAGTGCCAAAGCAGAACGGTGACAGCCACGCCGATGATGGTGTGCGGCGCGAATTGACGGGCCACCACGGCCAATGGCAGGGCGCGATCCGTGCGGGTCTGCGCGTTCCATCCTGTCGCCATGCCGATCAGGATACTGAACACGAACCAGCTATGCTGCAACATCACGATCGGCGCCATCAGGGTGGCGAATACCGATTCCCAGAACGCGCTCCACAGCACCGCGCCAGTGCCGCCATGCGCGCGCGCGTCTTGTGGATTTTCCAGCACCGCGATCACGGAGAGCAGCTTGGGGCCGTAGAGCATCACCAGGGTCGCCACCACCAGTATCACCAGCTCGGTCGTATGCGAGACCGAAAGAAACAGCATGGGCTCCAGCCCGATATAGCTGGCGGATGGCGGCGCCTTGAAACTCACCATATCGATGATCGACACGACCAGCAGCAGCAGCCACAAAGGCGAAGATACATAACTCATGATCCCCAGCGCCAGATGCAGCCGGCTGGGCATGGTCAGGCCCTGCGCAAACACGATCCTGAGATGCTGCAGATTGCCCTGGCACCAGCGGCGGTCGCGGATCAGGTAATCCAGCAGGGTGGGCGGTGGCTCTTCAAAGGAGCCACCGATGTCGGGCGCCATCCACACGTCACAGCCGGCCCGGCGCAGAAGCGCGGCCTCAATGAAATCGTGGCTCATGATCTCGCCGCCGAAAGGCGGCTTGCCGGGCAGCCGCGGCAGTCCGCAATGCTGCATGAAGGCATGCACCCGGATGATGGCGTTGTGGCCCCAATAATTGCCGTCAGGGCCCTGCAGAAACGCCAGCCCGGCGGTATGAATGGGGCCATAGACGCTGGACGCGAATTGCTGGACGCGCGCGAACAGCGAATGGCGGCCCACCAGTTGGGGCGGCGCCTGGATCAGGGCGGTGCGGGGGTTCGCGTCCATCAGCCCGACCAGATGGCTCAGCGTCTTGCCGGTCATCAGGCTATCGGCGTCCAGGATCACCATATAGTCGTAAAGCTGGCCCCAATTTTCGCAAAATTCCTGGATGTTGCCGGCCTTGCGTCCGGTATTCCTGGCACGGTGGCGATAGAAGATGCGCGCGGTCTCGCCCAGGGCGTTTTTGAGCTTCTGCCATTCCAGTTCCTCGGCCACCCAATTGCCGGGATTGGTGCTGTCGCTGAGGATGTAGAAATCGAAATCGGGACCGGCCGATTCCCATATCGCGCGTACCCCGGAAAACACCCGCGCCACATCCTCATTGTAGATGGGCATCAGGATGGCGGTGCGCGCCGCCGAAGGTCCCGAAGCGGGTTTCAGTGGCAGGAGATTGATCTTGAAGAGGCGCGCCCAGGCGCCGAATACCGCCAGCCAAAAGGACGAGGCAATCCAGGCAAACAGGATGGCGAACAAGACCAGGATGACCACTTCGCGCAGCGTGAAGCCGTCAAACTGCAACACACCCGCCATCTGGGTGACTGCGGCCACGGTGGAGGCAAGCACCAGAAACAGATACAGCCAGCGCCGCGGCGCGATGTCAGGCACGGCGGCGGCTTAAGACGGCCGGCGCAAGCTGGCCTGGCACGGAAACCAATGCCAGGAAAAGGGCGGTGAGGATGCGGCCCGGCGTCCAGGGCACCAGCGGCTGGATGGCCATCGGACGGGGGCAACGAAGAGGCGTTCCAGTGAAGTGTTCTTCAACCGGCGCCTCAAATGCACGAGACTGGGAATCCATCTGTAAACCCAAAAGTTGTAGCCCGTTCGATTTCCGTAATGAAACGTGACAATGCGGCGAAAAAATGGATCAGAATGTGCAATTCCAGGGCGATCCTATCGGCCGGCTGTGTTCCGTATCACAAAGGACTCCCCCTGCGCCTCTGCCGAAGTCGTAGCGGTTCCGCCTTAACTTTTCCATCTTTGCCGCTTCCTCTGCGCCATGAGCTCTTGCCATGATTAATCTCGACCGACGCCTGCTGCTTGCCGCCCTGTCGGCCAGTGTGCTTCCGCCAGGGGTAGCCCTGGCTGCGCCTTCGACCGGCCAGGCCGTTCGTCTGGGGCCGCCCAAGGATTTCAGCTTCGCCGCCCTGGCCGCCCGCGCCAAAAAGAATGCCGGCCAGCCCTATCAAGCGCCCCAGCCCCGGGCCAGCCATATCATCAAGGACATTGATTTCGACGCCGTCCAGAAGATCAGGTTCCGTCCCGACCACGCCTTGTGGGCAGGCGGACCGGCGCCCGATCCGGTGTCTTTCTTCCACCTGAACCGCTATTCGGCCGATCCTGTCGTGCTCCATGCCCTTGAAGACGGCAAAGCGCGCGAAATCCTCTATGGACCGGACTATTTCGACTATGGCGCCAGCGGGTTGGACCCCAAGGTGTTGGCCGATCTGGGTTTTTCCGGGTTTCGCGTGATGGACGGCCAAAACAAGCCGACCGATTGGCTGGCGTTCCAGGGGGCCAGTTATTTCCGCTCCAGCGGGCAGGACGCCCAGTACGGCGCCTCGGCGCGCGGCATCGCCATCAACACCGCGGCCGCCACGGCGGAGGAGTTTCCCCGTTTTTCGGAATTCTGGCTGGACGCCAACGGCCCGGTGATCAGCATCTACGCTTTGCTCGATGGCCCCTCGATCACGGGAGCCTACAAGTTCGACGCCATGAAAAACGCCTCGAAGACCCAGGCCGGCGTCATCATGAACGTACATTGCGACCTGTTCTTTCGGGCCGATATTTCTCGGCTGGGCGTCGCGCCCCTGACCAGCATGTACTGGTATGGCGAGAATGAGCGGCCCAAAGCCGCCGACTGGCGGCCCGAGATCCATGACAATGACGGGCTGGCGCTGTGGACCGGCAAGGGCGAGCGCATCTGGCGGCCGTTGATCGACCCGCCCCAGGTCATGACCAACAGCTTCGCGGACGTCAATCCCAAGGGCTTCGGCCTGATCCAGCGCGACCGCGACTTCGCCAACTATCAGGACGACGGCGCTTTCTACAACAAGCGGCCGGGAATCTGGGTGGAGCCCAAGGGCAATTGGGGCGCCGGCGCCGTGCAATTGGTGGAAATTCCCACCGACGACGAGACCCACGACAATATCGTCGCCTATTGGCGCCCCGATCGTTCCGTCAGTGCGGGCGATACCATGTCGTTCGACTACCGGCTCTATTGGCAGAACAACGAACCCGCCTATCCCAAATCCATCGCCAAGGCGGTCGCCACCCGCCTGGGACGCGGCGGTATTCCCGGGCAGAATCCCTGGCCGCGCGACAAGCACAAATTCGTGGTGGATTTCACCGGCGGACCACTGATGCAGATGCGCCAGCGCTATGACATCAAGCCCGTGGTCACCGCTTCACGCGGCCAGATCGACAATGCCTATGTCATCAAGGTGGTGGGCGGCGACCGCTGGCGCGCCCTGTTTGACGTGCAGGTGGAGGGCAATACGCCGGTGGATCTGCGGATGTATCTGAAGCTGGGAGAGAAGACGCTCAGCGAAACCTGGCTGTATCAGTATTTTCCGCAGGCCTGACGCGAGGCGGGTCAATTCCCCCCGGGAAGCATGCTCGTCAGGGTCTGAAACGACAGCGAGTGCTGGTCCACGCCCGGCGGAATCACGTCGCCAGTGGCCCAGGAGAAGAACAACAGCACGGTGTGGTTGGTGTTGTGGGCAAAGCCGTAGCGCGGATCGGTGGTGGCCAAAAGCTTCCCGGTCTTGGCGTCGTAGCCGGTGGCGACAAACTTGGCGACGCCCTTTTCTTCCGCCTGCTTGAACAGCGCGATCTCCGGCACCGTCACCGAATTGCCGGCGGGGTAATAAGGCACAGTCAGCTGCGGTATGCCGATCAGCAGGGACTTCTGGTCGGTTGAAAGCGCCCCTGAGGAAACCTGCACCACCGCTTCGGCCTGGTTGCGGTCGTCGACCAGCATCAGCCCATTCTTGAGCATCTGGGTGCGGATGGAGGCAATGGCGTAGCCGTCGTCATATCCCTGGAAATAGCGGGTATCGACAAAAATGCGGGTGCCCTTGGGAATGCCCAGCGACAATTGCGCCGCGGCGCGGTCGGCGGCGGCCGAGATCAACAATTGCTCGCTGGCGGTCCGGATAGGGGCGGTCGAACGGGCCGTGGTACAGCCCGCCAGCAGTCCCGCGCCGAGCAGGGCAGCAGAGAGAACGCGAATTGTTCGCATACCCCTGTTTAGAACAGGTGTTCCTTCAGGAAAACCCTATTTCTCTTTCAAATTATTGCAATGCGGCGGAACCCGGGTGTCATCACCCTGTCATCAAACGAAACAAGCCCCGCCAGATTACCGACGGGGCTTATTCCAGTTTCTTTGTCCGACATCAGGCCGGACGCTCTTTATGGGCTTTCACCCATTGTTCCGTTTAAATTTTAGGCGGAGGTCCGGGTTTTTAATCCGGGCCTTGGCTCCGCATCAAGCGAAGCCCGGCTTACTTTCCGGTGGAGTTACTTCCATTAAGGAACCTCCTGCAAACAGGGTTTCGCCTGCCGGGATTCAGGATTACGTCTCGCGCGACATTCCGGCGCCAGGAAATCCGGTCTCCACCGGATCGATCGCGATCCTCAAATGGCGCGTCCGCGCCTTTCATCATCGCGCTATGGGCGCCTTGGGAAGTAGCTTGCGACAGTCGCAATCTTTTCTCTCGGCATCAAAACCCTGCGCCCGAATTGGAGCAGGGTCAACCCGAAACCGCCCCCGAAATACTTTGTGAAGTTGCAAGTGCAACCCCCCGTCGGCGGGAACAGCCGCCCCTTTCAACTGCAAGCCTTGACAGTGCGGATTTGCATCTCCTCCCCGCCCTGTTTTATGGAGCATCAAAGGGGAATTTCTTGGCGCGCATAGCTTTCGGGACCGGTCTTCTGCTGGCCCTCCTATCCCAAACTGCGTCTGCGCAGCAGATCGCGGCCGCGACGGAGCATGTCGTCGTCTATGGCACCTTGCCTGGCTCCGACATCGGGCTTTCCCCCGACAAAGTCCCGGGCGCGCTGCAGAGTTTCGATGCCGAGCAACTGACGGCCCAGCATAGTGGCTCGCTGCTGTCGGCCTTGGGATCGCAGACCGCCGGAATCCATCTCAGTGATATTCAGGGCAATGGCCTGTTGCAGAACCTGCGCTTTCACGGCTTCGACGCCTCGCCCCTGCAAGGAACGCCCCAACGCCTTGCCGTCTACCAGAATGGGGTAAGGCTGAATGAGGCGTTTGGCGACACCGTCAACTGGGATGCCATTCCCGAGAACGCCATTGCCCGGATGGATGTGTG
>Ga0105248_10005977_pt1 | contig 13364 bp, 24 predicted proteins | sample KBSS34metaG_FD_81524 | JGI IMG/M metagenome (GOLD analysis project Ga0105248, IMG submission 81524) | Switchgrass rhizosphere microbial communities from Kellogg Biological Station, Michigan, USA - KBS S3-4 metaG | ecosystem: Host-associated > Plants > Roots > Rhizosphere > Soil | place... | reverse complement strand
GTCGGGTTCCGGCATCGGCGCCTGCTGGGGAGACTGCGGACTCCGCGCGCCGAGCGTGCGCGCCGCCCACGAGCGGACGGACGCACTGAAGCGCGGGTCGTTGGCGGCTTCCGCGAAATACGTCTCGAGAAACCGGGCCGGGTCGCTCGCCATCGTCTTGGCGATCCCCGACCAGTGCTCGATCGTTTCCCGCGGGACGTTTTTCGCCCAGCCGTATTGCTGGTCGAATTCCGCCTGCACCGCTTCGCGCTCTTTCACGCGCGCGTTGTCGAGCGCCGTCTTGTGGACCTGAAAGGGGATCGGCCCCTCTTTCGCACTGGGGTGAACCGCGGTCGGATCCGTGGGCGCCGCCTGCCCTGTGGCGGCAGTCTCCGTGGGTGTGGCGCTGGGATCCGTGGCGGCGTGGGCCTGCATCAAGGCATCGCGCATTGAGGCGGGCCGTCCCGTCGGCGTGGACTGAGCGGGCGCACTTGTGGCAGGCGCAGCCGTAGACGGCTCAGTCGATGTCGTCGGGGTGGTGACTTCTGCTGTCTCCATACGTCCTCTGCGTTGCGGCGTCTGGTGCCGCGTTCCTGCGCGCGTGTGGTGCGTCGCCTTCCCAAAACGGAGGACACGAAAAAAGGGGACGGCAACGGCTCGATTTCAGCCATCGCAGTCCCCTTTTCTGCGTCCCCTCTGTCGTCGCACGCCGCGCGGGGTGCGCGGTGTTCGGCCCGGCCGGGCCTAGTGCGAACGTACAAACTGGTTTACATCAGTCAGTCCTCAAGAATCCGGTAGCCGCCGTCGGTCGGCGGGGTCAGGCGATACGGCAACGTCAGCCGCACATCGGCGCGCTGCAGCACGGCGAGCACGGCGTCAATCGCCGGTTGCACCGGTCCCAGTTCCCCGCCCGCGATGAACGCCACGACGACCGTGCTGACGATCTCACGGATGAGTTCCTGTTCGGTCATGCCGCTGGCATCTCCCCGGCCTCGGTATCGATCTCGACTTTCGCGTCCGTCACGTCGAAGAAGGTTTCCTCGCCATCGGTCTGAATGATCGTCATCCGCCCTTCTTCGAGCTGCACGGCGCGGGCGCTGTAGAGCGTCGAGCGGTGCGGCGTGTCTTCGCGCGTCACGCGGACATTCATCGCGTCACCCAGTAGCCGATCAGCCAGACGATCCCGAAGCCGCCGGACACCGCCACGGTTTCCCACACCTGGCGCCGATAGCTTTTGTCACGGCCGGTCATGGCCGGGGCGGCGCCTCCGGTTTCGGCTCCGGCTCCTTCCCGCCGCACAGCGCGCAGACCACGCCGCCGGACGGTTTGATCACCCACAACGGCTTCGGGCAGGTGCAATGGGAATTCACAGCCGAGTCTCCGGCACATTCAGTCTTTCTTCGGACGGCCGCGCGGTTTATTCGTCGCCTCGTCCACCGCTTCCGCGCCGGATTCGCGCGTCGGCGCATCGAGTTGGTCGGCCAACGCGTGAATCACCTGCACCGCCAGATTGCCCAAGCGCAGGGTTTCCGACGCCCCGGCGCCGAACACTCCCCCGCTGATCTCGTCGGCGATTTTTCGTGCATACTCAGTCGTCATCGTGTCCCCTGCTTCAGTTTCACGATCGGTTCATCGATGTTGACCCACTCATAGCCGCGAGACGTCAGCCCGTATACGTAGTTGCGATTCGTATCTTCTTCAATCGCGCGTGTCCCCGGCCGGAACACCGGCCTCTCCGTCGGCGTCTGTCGGTCGAAGTGAAACTCCGCCATGGCGCCGACGTCCGTCGCTCGCGGTCCATCCATCAGTTCACCCTCGGCGGCGGTTGATAGTCACGGTTTCCGCCGACCCATTCCGTGCAGCCGCACGTCATGGCGTAGACCTTGTCGCTGCCGCTGTTCTTGCCGACGATGTCCTGTTTACACTTCGCACAGTGCAGCCCCCAATGTAGGGACGGCGCCACGAGGGAAAACTGGACCGCCCACTCCATCAATCCTGCGCGGAGTTCAACGCGGTCGGGCTTCTTGCCGTCCAGCGTGACGATCCCCTCCGGGGTCCAGATAGCGGTGGCCTTCTCGCTCATACCCCGGTGTCCTCATTGACCCAGCGGACGTGCAGCGGCTCGTCGGGTTCCTCCGCGTCGATCATCTGCCGATGCGTCACCAGATACCGCCCGTTCTCCAAGGTCTGCGGGTCCATGATCGCCGCGCTGCGCGTGTGTTTGGACTTGTCGCTGCCCGGATCGCCGATGTGCGGATCGTAGACGCGGTAGCCGTGTTCCTTGCGCCACCGCGCGCGTTCAAGGCGCGAGCGGAAGTGAATGGGATGGCGCGTCCCGTTCATTTGCCACACGTCGATCTCATCGCCGACGACGCTGGAGACGCCGCGCTGATGGTCCGATGCCTGCCCTTTGCAGAAGGGAAAATCCCCGACGTGCAACTCCGCGCCGCACTTGTCGCACGTCATTGGACCCGTCCTGTCACGGGCGCCTGCGGGAGCGCGCCCTGCGGCTTCGGCCCGGTGAGCTGGCCCGTCTCCTGCGACGCGTGCTTGCTCAGCACATCGGCCTTGTCCGCCGGCCCGCCGTGCGGTTGGTTCGCCGCCGTCGCCTTCTGGTGCTGCGCGAGCAAGGCTTCCGCCTGTCCCGGCACCGGTGCCTGGGTCATCGCCTGTCCCGCCGCGAGGATCGCCTGCTGCGCCTGCTGAATCAGTTCGGGCGTCAGCTTCACGCCCGCTTCGAGCATCGCCGCGACCGCGATCGGATTGAGCATGTCCTCGCCGCGGAAGCTGTAGCTCACGGCGGGTTTCGGCTCGGGCGGCGCGGGCGGCGGCTGCATCATGCGCGACGGGTCGTAGCCAAATTCCAGATCCACGACGCGGTGCATTTCGGCTTGATTGGTATACGGACTCTTCGCCAGAAAGTTGACGTAGTCGAGGACGTCTTTCCGGCGCTTATCGGGATCGGAGGCCAATTGCGAGTCGGGCGTGATGTCGTAGGCATAGCGTCCGGCAATCAACTGCTGGTCCCACATGGCGAGGATGCGTTCCCCCTGCTGCCCGACAATTTCCACATAGGCGCGCTGGTCGCAATAGCGCTGGAGCAGGCTGTCGAACTTGCGCGCCAGGCGCTTGACGGACTTGACGAGCTCGCCGCGCTCGCTTTTGAGGCGCACGGAGACGTTCTGCTGGACGATGGCGTTTTCCGTTGCCGAATGCACCTTGCCCGTGACGCTGCCCGCCTGGTTGCTGCCGAGGCCGAGCGTCTCTTCGCGGGCGCGGCGAATTTCGGCGCGGCCGGTCGTGTCGCTCTGCGCGTTTTCGAGATGCGGCACCGGGACCAGCAGTTGATCCTTGCCGCGCATCATCAGCTCGTCGGGGACGCCGACGCCCTGCCCGACATCGACGTCCGCCAGTTTGTTGACGACTTCGGTAATCGCGTCCGAGTGCAGGAAGCGCGGGATGTTGGCGTCGCGCGCCTTCAGATCCTGACTGAGCCAGGTGTTCTCGATCCGCACCAGCGGGTCGGTAAAGGCGGCGTCGGCCGGCGGCCACGCGTGATCGGGCAACACGCGCAGCACGACCGGGTGGATGGGATTGCCGATCATGGAGTCGGCGGTCAACCGTCCATCGGGGCCGAGCGTCTGATACGGCGTGCGGCGATACTGCGCGGGCTGATCCATCCCTTCGATCAACACCAGCTGATAGAAGAGTTCGGAGTGCGCGACCGCCGGGTCGAACTTCGACGCGTGCAGCCAGATTTCGACGCCCTGGACGAGATCGGTCGCGCCGCTCGCGAGCGCGTCTTTGTCTTCCGAGATCACGCGGTCATCGCGCGAGGCGTTCGCTTCGACGTCGTCGCCCAGTTTAAATTGCCGTTTCGCGTCGGCGAGCGGGACGCAGAATTCCATCCCGAGCCACGGCGCCTGGTCGTATTGCGTCGAGCGCCAGTCGTGCGGAATCAGCAACTTCTCCGGCGAGAAGGCATCGACGCGGAAGCGTTCGTAGACCGGGACGTCCACGGTCTGCTTGACCGGCGGTCCCGGGACGGGCTGCAAGCCGAGGACGGCGCCGGGCATGGTGGTCGGCGGGCCGGGCACTTCCACTTCGGTCGGCTGGAGATCGCTCTGATAGTGGACCTTCAGCGCGCCGATGCCGCTCGTCGTGAAGATGTTGAAGAGGGCTTCCAAAATCGCGTGGTCCGCGTCCGCGTGATCCGGGCCGAGGTAGTAGTTCAAGACTTCGCGCTTGATGGCGACGACATGCGCGGCGATTTCCGCCGGGTCCATCGGCTTGCCGTCGGGCTTGGCAAACGGCTGTCCGGTTTTCGGATCGCGCAAATCGTGGAGCGGTTCGAGCGGCGTCAGGTGCCACTCGGGCATCTGCGACCACGTCTCCGCGATCTTCAAATGGGTATCCCGAAAGTGGACGTTGCTGTTGATGTCGTAGGAGTTCTGCTGCACCGGCGGCAGATAGCCTTTGAGCAAGCCCGTCCACAGGTCGCTGCGCTTTTTGCGTTCCGCCCGCGCCAGCGTGATCCGTGCCCACCAGAGGGTGACGTCGTCCTCCGACATCTGGAGGGGCGGCGGCTCGGGCGGAGGCGCGGGGGCGACCGGGGGCGTCGGCGCCTGGGGCGGCGGCGGCGGCGCCCCTTGCGGCGGCAGTTGACGCGGCGCCTGGGGCGGGAGGGTCGGCATCATGCGGCGCGTCCCCATTTGCGCGTGCCGACTTTCTCGCGCAGCTTCGCCATGATCGCGGCCGGCGAGCCGGGCGGCGGGATCACACGCACGCTCCCGACGCGCGGGGCGGGCCGGCTCATCGCGCCGTAGCGCCACGCGTCGAGGGCGTGATCGTCCATCGTCGTATCGACATCGTCCGGGTTGTGCTTGTCGCTCTTCGCCGCCGGAATCGAGCGAATCAGATAGCGGCAGTCGGGCGAGACGGTCAGCCAGGGCGCGCCCTGCGGATCGTCGCGCAGGATCTGGTGACAGCGGGACCAGCCGTTGAAGCGGTCGTTGTCGGCCGGGACGAAGCCGCAGCCGAGCGCCTCGCTGATGGACGCGCCGTGAATCGACTTCTGCCCCGTCTTCGCCTGCATCGCGGGATCGCCGTAGAGGGGGATGCGTTTCGTGATGCCGAGCTCGGCGTCGCGCTTCAGGATTTTCCGTTTCACTTCGGCGACGTCGTCCTGCTGGAATTTCAGATCGGATTCGATGTGCAGATGGCCGTCCGGGAGAATCACCCACCAGAGGACGCAGCCGGGCGCGTTGTAGCCCCAGTCCATTGAGCGGAAACGCTGACAGCCGGACGGAATCTCCAGCGACACGACGTGCTTCTGCTCCTGCCACGCCGGGAAGAACTGGCCCGCGAAGACCCTGAAGTTGCCGTAGCGCAGTTGCTGATAGCGGTGCGGTTTCTCGACGGCGAGGTCATTCTCGTAGCCGGGATCGATATAGGGGTTGTCGTCGAGGAGCGCCGGAACGAAGTGCCAATCGGCCGCGTCGTATTTCCCACGCAACTGCGGGCGTTCCTCGAAATCGGGCGTGTGGTCGATGAAGAAATCCAGCAGCATCTGCGACGCGGGGCCGCCCGGATTCGTCACCACCCAGAATTTCGGACACCCGGCGGCCCGGGCCGCCGCATTGCTCGTGCGGGCGCGGGTGGAAAGTGACAAGAGGGCGTCGGGATCGTAGAGGGCGCCTTCGTCGGTGATGATGACGTCATACTCCGCCGACAGATACTTCCGCACCGCCGCCGCGTCTTCCATATGCCCGAATTCGATCTGCGCCTTCGTCGAGGTGAACGCCGCGCGATGCAGGCTCCGCGTGAACGTCGCGCCCACCAGATCCTGCTCCTGCTCCATCTTGTCCATGTGCGTGCGTTCGAGCTCGCCGAACGTCTCGCGCAGAATCAAGACGCGAAGGTGCGGGACCGTGAGGCACAATTCGTAGGCCGCCCAGCGCGCCTCGTGCGACTTCCCCGGCCCGGCGGCGCCGCCAAAGAGCACATGCTTCTCGGGGCGCTCGCGAAACTCCACCTGCTTAGGCAGCGGCACATTGACGCAGCGCGGCTCACTGCCGCCCTTCTTTTTGACTTCCTGCATGACGAGGGCGTGCTTCTGCTGGCGCTGGCGACAGGCGAGGGTCGGGCACATCCAGGCGTCCAGCCCGAGGACGCGCATCAGACTCAGGGCGGCGCCGCACCAGCAGCAGGAGGCGGTCATGAACAGGCCACGACGATGCCGTTGACCACCGTGATCGAGGCCGGATGCGCGGGGCCGAAGGAGACGCCCGCGACCCCGTTGACTTTGAAACCGGCGCCATCGACGGTGCCCGTCACGGTGAGCGGGGAGAAAATCGTCGTCAGCGCCGAGAGAAACTTCGCGACCATGGTGCCGAGGACAAACGCGAGCGTCCCCGGCGTCCCCGCGCCGACGTTCTGATAGATCGTCACCCCCGCCGACCCGCCACTGAGGGCGGTTTCAACCGGCAGATTCGTGACGCGGTTCACCATCGTCATGAAGGCGCGGTTGTAACGCCCCGACCCGTCCGCGAAGAGATATTGCAGGTAGCCTTCCATCTTGTGCTGCCCGGTGCCGTCGTCGTAGTCGCCTTCGATCATCCACGCGAGACCGGGTTCCCCCGCCGTCGCGACCGTGTAATTCGCCTGGTGGTTGTAGCCGAACACCAGTACCGGATCGGTGGCGGTCCCCATGCCGATGACCAGCGGCCCCCGCCCGAGCACCGCGGGGACCACGAGCCACGGCGCCCCGTCGGTCGCGAGCACCGCATTCCACTGCGTGAGCAGTTTGACGACCGCCGCCTCACTGACGACCGGCATCTCAGATCGCTTCGACCATCAGCAACCGCGCGCTGATGTCGCCGATGGTCGTCGGCCCGTCCCCGGTGATCTTGATGATGACCGCGCCGCTCAACGTCTCGGCGGGGGTCGTAATGGCCGCCGCCGTCAGGTTGCCGTTCGCCGTCTGCGTGCCGCTCGCAAACTGGGCCGTCGGCGACGTGCGAAAGACCGTATACGTCCCCGACCACGACAAGGCGTTCGGGGCGGCGACAATCGACTGCGAGGTGGCCAGAATCGTGGCGCCGAAATAGACGCGGATCGTCTTCGTGTTCGCGTTCGCCGCGAAATTCCCCGCCACGGTCAGCCGCACGCCGCGCCCGGTCGTGGACAAGGTGTTCGCCGGCAGCGAAAACTGCATCAGGGTCTCTTCGATCAGGCCCGTCGTGGAGGTCGACGTGGTATTGACCGACATCGTCCCGCCCAAGGTCGCCGTCTGCGTCCCCGTCCCGACACTCACCACCGCCGCCGTGCCGCCGCCGCCGAGCGTCACGATGAGCTGACTCAAGGTGTCCGTCTTGACGCCCAGGTTCGCGGCGTTGGTGACCGGCCCCTGCGTCCCCGAAAACGCCGCCGCCGTTACCATCAAGGCGCCGTTCGAATCGACCCGCAACCCCGTGTTCATCAGGTTCGTTACCTGACCGAACGCCACCACGGCATAGAGGCCGAGCAGCACGACCGCAATCGTCAGCCGGGCCTTCGTGTAGTCAGACATCTATATCTGTCCTCGCTCGAGCTGCTGAAGCCGTCGCCGTTTTTCCCGCGTGCCCTGATGCACGACGTACTTCCCGCCCTTGGCTCGCAACGCCTTTTTTTGCTGCCGCGCCACCCACGTCCGCTCCGCCGCCGAGAGCTCCAGATTCACGGGGGGCGCGATCTCGTCGGGACGAACCGCACTCATCCCTGAGACCTCGCGTCGGCGATCTTGACCTCTTCGTCTGGCGCCAGCACGACCACGCGCGCTTCGACGAGTCGCGCGTACATCCGGCGGCAATACCCGCACCGCTCGTCATAGACGCCTTGCGGATAGTCGTCGTGGTAGACGCTGTTCCCACACCACGCAAGGTCGCGGAGCGCCTCGTCTTTGGTCATGCTAGGATGCCGCCGTGACCGACGCTGAATGGCAGGCGTGGCGCGAATGGCCGACCACGTCCGCCCGCGACCGCGCGACACGGTGCGAGCAATGTCATGAGCCGCTGTATCTGACGATGGGCATGGTCGTGGACAAGAACGCCCCGTCCGGATTCTGTGGACCGTTCGTGTTCGAGTGCGCGTGTCGCCAGTATCCGCTGAGCATTCTCCGCAATGAGGCTTTGGAGAGCGTCTGCCCTGTCTGTCACCATCGGCATCCGCGAAAACGCGAGACTGTGCGAGTTCGTCGTTCCGGGAAGATATCCACAGGGTCGACCTGACAAACGCGTGGCCTCCATCTGCGTGCCGTTCACCCCGCCGCAGCGCGCCAGATCGTGCGGCTCACAGCTCACGACGACTCCGCCCCTGCCACACCAGACTCCGCTCCCACGCTTCCTGCCGCAACGCCGCATTGCGCGCCGCGTGCGCCAGACACGCCGCACACAAGCCCGTGACGCTCTGTGGCCGCAGACACCGGCACCCCGGGCACTGCCACGTCCACGTCCGCGCCACCTCGCATCGCTCGCGCTCCGTCATCCAGACCCGTTTCTCTACAGAAAATCCCGTGCGCCGTGACCCGATCCGCTCACCCCCGCCGCATGTCAATCGAGCGCAGCCTCGAGCCGGGCGGAGGTGTTACAAACCTAACAGGTAGTCTGGTGCTTCTATCGTTGCGACTTTTCGATCATTCATTGCCTAGCGAAAGGTAGAGGTGTTCGGCGCTGTCCCGTCGTTACTCGCTGAGCAGAGGGACAGCAGGCACAGGCGAAGAGATGCACACCTGCACGTCGCTGTCTTTACAGCCGATCTGCACCACGACACGCGGGCTGTTGCCGTCTTCGCTGCGCCTGGCCCAGCGCTCGGGATGCCGCCTCTCCAAGTAGGTCATGCTCGCCGCCCAGAAGCGCGGATCGTTGCCCGCCTTGCGGACTTTGCCGACCTCTAACGCTTCAGCTTTCGCGCTGCACCTTTTCACAGCCCGCATGAATACGGTGAACGGCTCTTCGCCGGCCTCGCCTCGCTTGATCCAATTGCGAATCGTGTTCTCGCTGACGCCTGCAAGCTCTGCGGCGACTTCGAGGTAGTTGCCGTCTTCGATGTAGGTGAGAATTTCTTGGACCGTATCGGCGTTGCCGATGCCGGCTGGGCGGCCTGGCCCGTCTGGGGGGGTGTAGGCGTTGCTGATATCCGCGGCGAGCTGCTGTAGGTTCATGCGCTCTCAGTCGCGGCGTCGGGGTGAGTGCTTGAGTAGTGCGCGGTCACTTCGGCCTGACGGCCTTCGTGCTCTCTTAGATCCCGCGAGTGCAGTTATCGCACACATTTCTAAGAATGGCCACGATTATTTTCAGGACGGGACACAATATGCGGAAAGTGGCGTGTTTCGGGACAGTCCTTATGGATTTAAAACTTGCTTTCGATTTACGTAAATCGCGCCTTTCTGCTGCAAAGTGGCGCGCGTCACAACGCGCTCCTCCCATGGCAGACCGGGCAGATTACCGTGATCTCGTCTTTGTCGAGGCACACGCAACAGTCCTCGCCGCAGTCGTGCCAGCCGCCCGCGCCATGACAGCGCCAGCACCCCTCGTCGTCCTCATCGTCGTACGGGTAGCCGTCGTCTTCTGTTCTTGAGTCTTTAGGCATATGTCGATTCCTCTTGACAACCTATAGCGCTCTCGGTTACTCTCTACTCATGAACAACAACACGCTCCTGAACGAAGCCCGCGCGACGGTCGTTGCCCTCCGCGCCCAGTGGCAGGCGCTCGTCGCCGCCGGGAAGAATACCAAAGCCGCCGGGGTGGCTGAAGACCTCGAGTTCTGGTCCAACCGCGCCGCCTTCCTTGCGCAGGTGGCCCGCTAATGGCCATCAAGCGCATGGGCAACACGGGCCGCGAGATGGTGGCCAGCGGCGCCTGGGTCAAGCTCGCATCGAAGCACTACGAGCACATCAGCGGCGCGGTGATTCGCTACGACTGCAACCGCTGGGTCTGGCAGATTGTCGGGGGCGATGCCTATCCCCTCCTCTGGGTCGCCCGTCACGCCGTCGAGCGGGACGCGTTCGCGGCGATGCCAGCCTCGGCGGTGGTGCAGTAATGGCCGCCAAGAACCGCCACGCCGTCGTCTTAGGCCGCAAAGGGGGGAAGGCCGGGAAGGGCGTCTCGACCCCCGCCAAAGCCACCGCCGCCCGCGCCAACGGCCTCCTCGGGGGCCGTCCCAAGAAACCCGCGATTCCGGAAGAGGCGAAGTAAATCATGGCCAGCCGTCCCAGTCTCCCGTCCGTCCCCCGCGCCGTCGTCGGCTATGTCCGCGTCTCGACGGACAAGCAGGGCTTGTCGCTCGAAGCCCAGCAGGCGCGGATCGAAGCGATGGTCGCCGTCCGCGGCACCGCGCTCGGCTCGATGATTATCGACACCGAATCGGCCAGGACGCTCGAGCGCCCCGGCATGGTCCAGCTCCTCGCCTTGATTGACGCCAAGCAGGTGGATACCGTGATTGTCGCCAAACTCGATCGCCTGACCCGCTCGGTGCGCGATCTGGCCGACCTCCTCGAACGCTTCGAAGCCAAGGGCGTCGCGCTCATCAGCGTCTCGGAGTCGCTCGACACGAGTTCGCCGGCGGGCCGCCTGGTCCTCAACATCATGATGTCGGTCTCCCAGTGGGAACGGGAAGCGATTGGCGAACGCACGCGCGATGCCTTGCGGCAGTTGAAGGCGCAGGGGAAATCCACCGGGACGCCGGTCTACGGCTTTCAACGGGGGGAATCTGGGCTCGTCCCTCATGCCGGGGAACAGGCCATGCTGAGCGTCGTCCGCGATTGCCGGGCGGCCGGGTTCTCGCTCAAGGCCACAGCGGAAGCCTTGAACGTCGCCGGGTATACGACGCGGGCGGGGACGCCGTGGCGCATGGAGTATGTCAGGAGTCTGCTCAAGACGGCCGCGTAGAGCAGGAAGAGAGTCAGGCGCGATCTCCTCCATGCGGGTCTGCCGGTCCTGTAGACCTCGCAGCCGCCATCCGGGTTCTGCCGAGCATCCTCAAGAACGCTCATCGTGCCGCGCCGAGGGAGGATTTCCGAGAGGCTTCCAAGATCGGGAGATTGGTTTCCGTCGGCACATAGATGACTTGCGCGCCTTTGCCCTCAGCCTCCGCGAGATTGTGAATCCACAGGTAGCGCAGATAGTCTTCGTTGCCTTTGAGTGAATCCCCGATGATGCGATTGGCTTCGGCGACCCCTTTCGCGCGTTCGATCTCCGCTTGTGCAAGGTGCTTGGCGGCTTCTTCGGCGGCCACGGCTTCGTTCACTTTGATTTGTCGATTCGAGGCGGCTTGCGCGAGTTCCGCCTTCCCGGTCATCTCGCGCGAATACACCTCGTACCGCGGACAGCCCCACATCGCGACCGCCACGAACAGCGCGCAGACGCCGAGGATGCCGGTGGTGGATTTCAACACGCCGCTCAACGTCCAATCGTCGATGGCCATCTGCTCTCACTCCGTTCTTGAGGATGTGGGCGCGGTCGGCGTCTCCGCTGCGAGGGCACCGGCTCCAGATTCCATGGCGGGTCGAGATCGCGCCTGATCGTCCGTCGTCGTCGCGGCGGGATCCTTCAGGAGCGCCGCGATTTTTGCCACGCAATGGTCAATGCCTGCTGCGTATTGAGAGTTGCCACGGTCCTCAAACGCCGCCTCGGCTTCAAGTGTCGCCACCAGGGACGCGAGGGCGGCGAGGAGTTCAGCCAGCCGTTCTTCCGGTGTCTTCATGTCATCTTCCGTGGCGTGTTCGGCGCACGGTTCCGTGCTACAGGCCGTGCAAAGCCCCTCATCTGTCATGGCTTACCTCTTTCGATGTCCTCGCTCATGCCTCCTCCTGCGGTCGGACGGCGGGCAGGGGGGGCGCAGGTAACGGCATCCAGTGCGTCGGCTGATTCATGAATCGATGATGTCCCGCATACGTGAACCAGCCCGATCGCTCCGCCCGATCCAGCCACAGCACCGTCTCTGGCATCCCAACGGACCAGACGCCGGACCATCCAAGAACAACAGTCCCGTCCTTCGGCGCCGTCTCAATCGGTTGCCATGCCGGTGAGGCGACTGCGGGGCACGGGACGAGCGCGGCCTCACGAAGTTTGTCAATTTCAGCCAACACCACTGCGAGCGCGCCCTGAATCGCTGCGCACTCAAGGCGCTCGTCTCGACGCTTCGACAGAGGCTGCGTCCCGGCTTGGAACTTCACAATCGTCTCGCGCAACTCCTCCAGCCCTCGGACGGGGACGGCAGCTGGTAGATCGTTAGACATTTAGTGCAAATCCTTCTGCGCGATCTCGGACGTGTGAGTAATTCTTACCCGGAGACCTCGCGTCGAGGAGGCCGACCCACCGCGACGTGCTCAAGACCGGAGAGCCGCGCCTCTTCCGCGTCCATCTCCTGCGACGCGGTGAACCAGCGCAAGTAGCGCCCGCCGCTGCAGCGGTCTGGCCGGATTTGTGCGTTGTGCGATTGCTGACGACGCCACTGGCCTTTCGGCGCCGTATCGTCCCACTTGATCAACACGAACCCCATCCGCCCGTTGCTTCCACTGCGCCACCAGGGACGCGAGGGCGGCGAGGAGGTCCGTGTGCTGGGCCTTGTAGTCGGGCTCGTCTTTGTGAAGCAGCCAATGCTCCTTAGCACCCGATTGCGGGTAATACGTCGTCACAGTTCAGCCTCCCAGCGAATCTTCGTCTGGAGCGGATAGTGATCAACGCGCGGCCGACTCGGCACGCTCCACGATCCGCCCCCAGCAACCCCAACGCGATTCCAGCCGACCGCCCGCAGACTTGCGCCGCCTTCCTCTTCCAACGTGTAGGTCAGCACTTTGCGATAGCCCATGGCCTGCGCGGCACGCTTCGACGCCCCGTAGAGGAACGAACAGGCGTTCCGCGTGCCGTCCGTCGCCACCCGAATCACTTCAGCCGTCAGGCCGTTATCAAGCCTCCGAGATACCGGCCGCCCGACCATCGCCACGCCGACCAGCTGCCCATCGTGCCACGCCGCGAGACAGAACTTGGCCCCTGTCGGAGCGTCGTGGTGCCGGTGATGCTCCGTCACGAACCGAGAGGCCGCACGCACCGTGATCGGCCTCAGTTCCACTCGCTCATGCCTCCTCCTGCGGTCGGACGGCGGGCAGTGGCTCAACGGCTTTCTTGTCTCTTGGCATCCACGCGCTGCACTCACACCGCCAGCAGTCGCACGCCTCATCGACGTAACTGCGCTGATGCACATGTTCCTCCAGCCCTCGGACGGGGACGGCAGAGAGGGAAGAGGAGGGTTGATCTGACATGGCGAAATTCCTTTCACGCGATCTCGAATGGGCGAACCGCACTCACGAGGAAGACCTCGCATCGACGGAACCGACCTCGTCACCGTCC
>Ga0105248_10005976_pt1 | contig 13366 bp, 10 predicted proteins | sample KBSS34metaG_FD_81524 | JGI IMG/M metagenome (GOLD analysis project Ga0105248, IMG submission 81524) | Switchgrass rhizosphere microbial communities from Kellogg Biological Station, Michigan, USA - KBS S3-4 metaG | ecosystem: Host-associated > Plants > Roots > Rhizosphere > Soil | place... | reverse complement strand
GTTCGAGCTCCGGCGGTCGTCAGGACGCGCGCGCTTCGAGGACGGAATGCTCGAGGAACGCATGCTCGCTGGCTTCATCCTCGAGCAACCAGTCGGTGACCAACCTGATGATCTCGTGGGCGGCGGCGCCCCGGCCGTTGGCCGCATCGACACGCACGGTTACCGTACACGCGCGCGGTCCGACGACGGCGATCTGCACCCACCAGTCGCGCTCCACACGCGTGACGCCGAACACATACAAATCCCAGATCTCGCCGCCCACGACGATGGACAGCGGCTCGTGTGTGGTCCGCAACTGACGCTCGACATCAAGGTGCATCTCAGCCTCCATATCCTTTTCGACTGAGCGCATGTGAGACGGGCGTGGCAGAGGTGTGAAAAAACGCTGACGAACGCGGCCGCTATAATGCGTCGAGGTGCCCACACCGATCGCGCAGAATGCGGACATCCGCTATCTCGGCAGGCTGCTGGGCGATGTCATTCGCGCGTACGGCGGTGACGCGCTGTTCGAGCGCATCGAGCACATCCGCGCGACCTCCGTCGATCGGTATCGTGGGATCGCGGGCGCGTCCGCCGTCGATCGTGGGCTGGATGCCCTCAGTCTCGACGACACCCTCGCCTTCGTGCGCGGCTTCATGCTGTTTTCCATGCTCGCCAACCTTGCCGAAGATCGGCAGGCAGCCGCCCACCACGCCGGAGACGACGTCGCCACGGCGCTGCAGCGGCTGGCAAGCGAAGGTATCGGCCGTGCCGAGGTGGTACCGCTGCTCGACCGCGCGCTGATCGTGCCGGTGCTCACCGCGCATCCGACTGAAGTGATGCGCAAGAGCATGCTCGATCATCGCAACAGGATCGCCGAGCTCATGCGCCTGCGCGATCTCGGGCGCGCGGACACACGCGACGGCGACGTGATCGAGGAGGCGATCCTCAGGCAGATCGCACTGCTCTGGCAGACGCGTCCGCTTCGCCGCGAACGCCTGTACGTCGCGGACGAGGTCGAGATTGCGCTGGCCTACTTTCGCGACATGCTGCTGCCGGCACTGCCGGCGCTCTACGCGCGATGGGAGCGGATCCTCGCCGATCGGCCCAGAAGCTTCCTGCGCCTGGGCAGCTGGATTGGCGGCGATCGCGACGGCAATCCCAACGTCACTGCCGACTCGCTGCGCCTGGCGATGCGGGAGGCGTCGCAAACCGTCATCGCGGGTTATCTCGATCAGGTGCACGCCCTCGGCGCGGATCTCTCGATCTCGACCGAGCTGGCCACGCCGACCGACGCCGTCCTGGCGATGGCCGATGGCAGCGGCGACGTGAACGCCGCCCGGCGCGACGAACCGTATCGACGTGCGCTATCCGGTATTTACGCCCGCCTCGCCGCCACCTACGAGCGGTTGAGCGGGCGCACCGCGCCGCGGCCGGCGTCAATCGTGCGAGAGCCGTACGACAGCGCCGATCAGTTCCGGGCCGATCTGGTGGCGATGGCGCATTCACTCAGCGCTGCCGGCGCCGGACTGCTGGCCACCGGCGGCTCGCTCGGCCGGCTGATCCGCAGCGTTGAAACCTGCGGCTTCCACCTCGCCACGCTGGATCTGCGGCAGAACGCCGACGTGCACGCCCGCGTGGTTGCGGAGCTGCTGAGTGTGGCGGGTGTCGAAGCCGACTACGCGGCGCTCGACGAGAACGCGCGCGTCTCGCTCCTACGACGTGAGCTGGCGAGTCAACGACCGTTGGCGAGCCCCTACGCCTCGTACTCGGAGGAAACGTCTTCGGAATTGGAGATCGTGCGCGCGGCCGCGGCCGCTCACGGGGCGTACGGCACGGCGTCGATTACGACCTACATCGTGTCGAAGTGCGACAGCGTCTCGGACCTGCTCGAGGTCAACATCCTGCTCAAGGAGGCGGGGCTGTACCGTCCGTCTCAAGGCGCGGCACCGGTCATGGCGGTGCCGTTGTTCGAGACGATTGTCGATCTCGCGAATGCGCCGGGCATCATGCGCGCATGGCTGACGCTGCCGGAGGTCGCGGCCGCGGCGCGGTCGCGCGGTTATCAGGAGGTGATGGTCGGCTACTCCGACTCCAACAAGGACGGCGGCTATCTGACCTCGGTCTGGAGCCTGCATCAGGCCACGCGGGCGCTCGCGCGCGTATTCGACGAGGCACGGATCGCGATGCAGGTCTTTCACGGCCGGGGCGGCGCCGTCGGCCGCGGCGGCGGCTCGTCGTTCGCGGCCATCCGCGCGCAGCCGGCGGGCACGGTCCAGGGGCGGATTCGGATTACGGAACAGGGCGAAGTGATCGCGGCAAAGTACGGGACGCGCGAGAGCACCGCCGCCAACCTCGAGGCGATGACGGCGGCGACGCTGCTGGCGTCGCTCGAGAAGACGGCCGCCTCGGCGTCGGAGTCGGCGCGTTTTGCCGCCGCGATGGACGCGTTGTCGCTCGACGCCGGCCGCGCGTACCGCAGCCTGGTGTACGAGACCGACGGCTTCAAGACGGTGTTCCGGCAGATGACGCCGCTGGCCGAGATCACCGAGCTGAACATCGGCTCCCGCCCGGCCTCCCGGACGTCGTCGGATCGCATCGAAGATCTGCGTGCGATTCCGTGGGTCTTCAGCTGGGCGCAGGCGCGCGTGATGCTGCCGGGTTGGTATGGCGTCGGCCAGGCGCTGCAGGCTTTTCCCGATCAGACGCTGTTGCGCGAAATGCGCGAGGCCTGGCCATTCTTCCAGACGACCCTCGACAACCTCGAGATGGTGCTGGCCAAATCGGACATGGCGATCGCCGCACGCTACGTCGGCCTCGTCGAGGATCGCGCGCTGGGACAGCGCATCTTCGGCCGGATCCGCGATGCATGGTCGGCGACGCACGACGGTCTGCTCGCGGTCACTGGCGAGTCGCAGTTGCTCGAGCGGAATTCGCTGCTCGACGCCTCCATACGGCTGCGGCTGCCGTACATCGATCCGCTGAACCTGCTGCAGGTCGAGCTGCTGAAGCGGCATCGCGCCGGCGAACAGGATCCGCGCGTGCGCGAAGGGATTCAGCTGTCGATCAACGCGATCGCCACCGCCCTTCGGAACAGCGGATAGCGGATATCATCGCGGATGGGGCAGGTAGGCCAGGTTGGGCAGGCGGGTCGGGTGGGGCAGGTCGAGCAGGCAGGTCGAATACAGAGTATGACGAGCGGTCCCTGGCTACTGAACCTCGAGGACCGCGCTGACGTCGAGCGCTATCTTGAAGGCCGCGGCCTCGTCGCGGCCGGCGATCTGCCGATCGCGATTTCGCGCGCCGGCGCCGGCAACATGAACCTGGCGTTGCGCGTGATGCCAGCGGGCGCACCGTCGTTCATCCTGAAGCAGGGACGGCCGTGGGTCGAGAAGTATCCGCAGATTCCAGCGCCGTTCGACCGGACGCTCGTCGAGGCCGCGTTCTACGCGGAGGTCGAGCACGATCCGCGGGTCGCGGCACGGATGCCTGCCGTGCTGCACGTCGATGCGGAGAATCACATCCTCGTGCTCGAAGATGTTGGTGCCGGCGGTGATTTCACGTCCATTTATGCGGGAGCCGCGATTCCGAGCGGCGCGCTGACCGCGTTGATCGAGTGGCTCGGCTGGCTCGGCTCGATGACTCCTCAGACCGACCGTCGAGACATCTTCACCAATCGTGCGATGCGCGCGTTGAACCACGAGCACATGTTCGACTTTCCGCTGCGCGACGGAAACGGACTCGATCTCGACGGCATCAGCGCGGGGCTTGGCGCCGCAGCGCGCGACATGGCCGCCGATCGGACGTATGTGGACGCGGTCGCCGCCCTGGGGCGGCGCTACCTGGCCGACGGCGACACGCTAGTACATGGCGATTACTTCCCGGGAAGCTGGCTGCGGTGCGGTGACGGTGTGCGCATCATCGACCCGGAATTCTGCTTCCTCGGCGACGCGGAATTCGATTATGGGATCCTCGTCGCGCACCTGATGCTGGCTGAATGCGATACGGCCGCGATTACGCACGTGAAGGCGGCGATCGACACGCGGCGGCTGAACGCCGCGCTGCTCGCGGGGTATGCGGGCGTCGAGATCATGCGACGCCTGATCGGTGTCGCCCAACTGCCGACGGCCGTCGGCATCGACCGCAAGCGCGCCTTGCTCAACCTGTCGCGCCGGCTCGTAGTCGAGCCGGACAAAGGATTCGTGTGATCAAAGGCGCGGTCGCCGCACTGTCGCTCATGATGGCAGTGGCCGTCGTCCGCGCGGCCCCCACTCCAGTGTGGATCGACACCGATCCGGCGATCGGCGAGCCGGAACGCGATGTGGACGATGGGCTCGCGCTCGTGCAGGCGTTCCATTCACCGGAGCTGGACATCCGGGGTGTGTCGGTGGTGTTCGGCAACGCGCCGCTCGAGCAGGGTTTTCCGATTGCGCAGCGTCTTGTCGGCAAGTATGGTCCCGCGCGACTGAAGGTGTTTCGCGGCGCCGCGAACGCGGACGCCCTGTCGACCGATACCGATGCGAGCCGCGCTCTTGCCGCGTCGCTGCGCAAAGAACCGTTGACGATTCTTGCGCTCGGGCCGGTCACCAACGTGGCGACGGTGCTGTCGAAGTACCCCGAGCTATCGTCGCGGATCACGCGCGTGATCGCGGTCGCCGGCCGGCGGCCGGGGCAGCGATTCACGACGGGCACGGTGAACAAGGCTGGGCATCGCGACTTCAACTTCGAGCTCGATCCGCGCGGGTTTCAGATCCTGCTGGATGCGAAGGTCGACGTCGTGCTCGCGCCGTTCGAGATCTCGTCGAAGATCTGGATGAGGAATGCCGATCTCGATCGGTTGGCCGCGGCGCGCTCGGCCGCCGCGCGCTCGCTTGCCGCGCCGTCGCGGGACTGGCTGTCGCTGTGGACGCGCCTGTTCGGCGTCGACGGCTTCAACCCGTTCGACACGCTCGCGGTTGCGTACGCGATCTCGCCGGCCGGCTTCGCCTGCGAAAGGCTGAACGCTCGCATCGAGACACTGGCCGACGACGAGACGGAGGCCGGCGTGCAGGGTACAAAGGTCGATCGGAAGCCGTACCTCCTGGCGTCGAGCACGTTTGCCGATGCGCCGGCGCAGGTTACCTATTGCGCGACCGCGCCGGAGGGCTTCAAGCAGGACCTGCTGGCGCGGTTGACGCGATGATCTGGTCGATCCTTGTTGCACTGTCGGCGCTGGCAGTGCCGGGCGCGGCTGCGTTCGATCATGCCTACACGCAGTATGCGGAGGTGTTGCGCGAGTTCGTCCGTCCGCCTCGCGTGGACTACGGCGCGCTGGCAAGAAGGCGCACGGGGCTCGATGTGGCGGTCGACGCGTTCGCTGCGCCTGGCGAGGCGGAGGAGCGTGGCTGGACGCGCGACGAGAGGCTCGCCTTCTGGATCAACGCCTACAACGCGTTTACGCTGCGCGCGATCGTCGATCACTATCCGATCCGCGCGCCGTGGCTGACCCTGCAGCCGCGCAACAGCATCCGGCAGATCGACGGCGTCTGGACGAAGCTGACGTGGCGGGCGGCGGGCCGCACGCTGACGCTGGACGACATCGAGCACAAGCTCCTGCGGCCCGAATTCAAGGAGCCGCGCGTCCATTTCGCCATCAACTGCGCCTCGGCCGGATGTCCGCCGCTCGCGGCCGATCCCTATCGAGCCGGCACGCTCGATACGCAGCTCGACGCGGCCGCACGGCGCTATCTCGCGAGCCCGCAGGGCCTCAAGATCCAGGGCGATGTGCTGCTGGTGTCGAAGATTCTGGAATGGTACGGCGAGGATTTCGTCGCCAGGTTCGCGCCGGATGCGGCCGGCAGGCCCGATCGCGTCGAGCGCGCCGTGCGCTCTGTGATCGAGCGCTTCGGCCCGTCGGCCGCCGCCGAACTCGCGCGCAAGCCCGCGACACGGATCAGATTCATGGACTACGACTGGTCGCTCAACGACGTGAAATAGGCGTCACGATCAGAAAAAACCGCGGAGGCCGCAGAGTACGCGAAGTTTGGTTTGTTCTGTAAAAACGCATCTCTGCGGTCTTTGCGATCTCCGCGGTTCCATCTTCTCGTGGCGTCTATGGCAGAGCGAAGGCGACGATGCTGCTGCCCGACGGGGCACCGTTTTTGCCGCCGCCGCAGACGATGACGACGTACTGCTTGCCGTTGATGGTGTAGGTCGAGGGCGTCGCATTCCCGGCCGCAGGCAGCGTCGTTTCCCACAGCAGCTTCCCGGTCAGCTTGTCGTAGGCGTGAAACTTCTTGTCGAAGTTCGTGGCGCCAATGAACAGCAGCCCGCCGGCGGTGACGACCGGTCCGCCGTAATTGTCGCTGCCGGTGTTGGCCAGGCCTTTGGCCGCGAGCCCCGGAAACTCGCCAAACGGGATCTTCCAGCGGATGGTGCCGGCGTTCAGATCGATCGCGTTCAGCGTGCCCCACGGCGGCGAGATGGCGGGGTAGCCGTCGGGGTCGAGAAAGATACTCTCGCCGTCGCTGCGGTACTTCAGCCAGCTCGGATCACTCGTCAGCTTCGGATCCTTGCCCTTGTCGACGCCGGTCACCAGAAACTCGACGACGTCGTTGATGTTGCGCGCGCCCATGTCGGGGAACGCCGGCATCCGGCCGGTGCCCTGGCGGATGAGCGCCGCAATCTCCTCCCGCGTGTGGCGATCGCCGACCCTTTCGAGCGACGGCGCCGACGGCGATCCCTTGCGGTCCTCGCGGTGGCACGTCGCGCATTTGCTGTTGTACAGCGACGTGTCATTGTTGGGGATCAGCTTGACGATCCACGGCATCTCGTTCGAGTTGACGTAGAGAAGCGCGGACGCCGGGTCGAACGCGGCGCCGCCCCATTCCGCGCCGCCGTCGACGCCGGGAAAGATGATCGTGCCTTCGAACGACGGCGGAGCGAAAAAGCCGCTCGAGTACTTCCGGAAGCGCGCCAGCACGTCTGCGTGGGCCTCGGGCGTGCGGGTCGTGAGCATGTCTTCCGTCAACCCCTGCCGCGTGAACGGCGGCGGCTTGACCGGAAACGGCTGGCGCTCGGACAGCCGTTCGCCGTCAATCGCCGACGGCGGCACCTTGCGCGATTCGATCGGGAAGAGTGGTTCGCCGGTACGCCGATTCAACACGTACACGTAGCCGTATTTCGTGATCTGCGCGACGGCATCTACCTGACGGCCGTTGCGCGTCACCGTGACCAGGTTCGGCGAGGCGGGGAAGTCGTAGTCCCAGACGTCGTGTTTGATCCCCTGGAAGTGCCAGACGCGTTTGCCCGTGCGGGCATCGAGCGCGAGCACACAGTCGGCAAACAAGTTGTCGCCGTGGCGCGTGACGCCGTAGAAATCGAACGACGCCGAGCCGGTGGCGGCGAAGACCATGCCGAGCTTCGCGTCGACGGTCACACCCGCCCAGGCGTTGGCGCCGCCCGACAACTTGTAGGCGTCTTTCGACCACGTGTCGTAGCCGAACTCTCCCGGCTGGGGAATCGTGTGGAAGATCCAGCGCAGGGCGCCAGTGTTGACATCGAACGCGCGGATGTGACCCGGCGATCCGGGAATCGTCTCCGGCACCGAGCTGCCCATGATCAGCATGTCCTCGAAGACGACGCCGGGCGTGCTTGCACTGACGCTCAGTTTCTCGGCGGGCACACCGAGCCCTTCGCGCAGATCGATTCGACCGGCCTTGCCGAAAGTCGGGATGGGCGTGCCGGTGGTCTTGTCGAGCGCATACAGAAAGCTTCTGTAGCTGACGAACACGCGGTCTTTGTGAACCGTGACGCCGCGATGACGGAATCGTGCCCCCGCCGGCGCGCCGCCGCTCGGATCGAACTTCCAGACTTCCTGACCGGTCTGCGCATTGACCGCGACGACTTTCAGCGTCGGCGTCGTGGCATAGAGCACACCGCCGACGACGACAGGGTTGCTCTGCATCTCGGAGGCCTTGAAGGCGTCGTGCGAGTCGTAGGTCCAGGCGACCTGGAGCTTCGAGACATTGTCGCGATTGATTTGCGTCAGCGGCGAGTAGCGGATGTTGTCGACCCCGCCGTTGATCGGCCAGGCCGTATCACTGTCCGCTTGTCGGTAGTGTCCGGCTCTAGCCGGACCCGCGCCGGCGAAGCCGACGCAAAGGGCGAGGACGAGGAGTCCTTTCTTGATCACAGGCGTGTCACGTGCGCCGAGACACAGACCCACGTGCCGTTCCGCTTCTGCCAGTCGTCGGTGTAGCGGCCGCGGCCTTCGTGCCCGGTCAAGGTCGTGAACGTGGTCGCCGCGTGGATGATCGCAACGTCGCCGAGGATGCGGATCCGCACCTCCTCGCCGGTCAGCCGCTCGAGCGTGCGCGGCCCGGCGGTGCGCTCGAGGAACTGGGTTTTGTCGAGCAGCTCGCCGGCCGGCGTCGAGCACTGGAAGTCGTCGGCGAGCAGCTGGCGGAACCGCTCGACGTCGCCCGTGCGAACCGAGTCGAGATACGCCTGATTCAAATCGCGGAGCACGTCAAGGTCGGTGGCGGTGGTCGTCGTCATGGACAGATTCTCGCAAATTGGCGCCCGCGCTGGCGGTTGTTTTTTTGTCCGCGGATTACGCGGACGACGCGGATTGACGAGACGCAGAGGGTTTGGGGCCTGCCGGCCTTGTCGATGCGGCAGCAGCGACGTCCGGCGGCGCGGCGCAGCCGCGCGGCGTCGCCTTCCGTCCGTGTAATCCGTTAATCCGCGGATAACTTCCAGGTAGGGCCGGCTATCCGGTAAAGGCGATCGAGTAGCCGCGCTCCTGTGCGCGGTTGACGGCGATGATCCCGGCGGCGACGAAATGTGCGTTGCCGATGACGTTCGCCGTCATCTCCTTGTAGATGGCGTCGGCGTTGCCATCCACTTTCCGCGCGATGATCCCGGCGTTGCGGTGGCTCGCCATGTCGCAGACCGCGTAGTGCACGCCGAGCTTGATCAGCGCCTCGAGCTGAGCCCGATGCGGGTTGACGGTGATCCTGGGATCAGCAAGCTTCAGCGACTCGGCCATGACTGGACCGTATTTCGCCCAGAACGGATCGGTGAACGCAAACGGCGTCGCCGAGTGACGGAGGCAGATCACGACCGCGAGATCGCCGGCGTCCAGACCGTATCCGCTCTTGCTGCCGTCGAAGTAGTTACGCGCGAACCCGCGCGCCTCGCGGAGTCCGCCGTCGGTGAGCGTATCGAAGAACAGGCGATGCTTGCCCGGAATCTGATCGAGCCAGTCGTCTTTCGCGTCTCGCGCGGGCTGCCACGCGTTGGCCGGCTCGGCCGGAGCGTGTGCGCGAGCGGTCTCTGGTTGCTCTGCAGCGGCCCTTTCGGCTCCGAACATCAGAGCAGCGGCCGCCGCGCCGACGCGATTCAGGAACGAGCGGCGTGCGTTCATGCGTCGATGGTATCAGACGGGCCGTTGCTCGATGTGCTTCCGGCGCGGCATCAGGCGGCCGCGCGGATCGGTGTCACCGCTCGCCATTCGGATCGAGTAGACTGGCGGCGTTTTGACGCCTTCGCCTCCTGTTGATGTCGTGGTCATCGGCGGCGGGCCGGCCGGATCCTCCATCGGCCGGCTGCTGGCTCAGTGGGGACACTCCGTCGTCATTCTGAGCCGGGAGACGCCGCGTGCGCGCGGTCTCGCGGAGTCGATCCCGCCCAGTACCAGAAAACTTCTGTCCCAAATCGGTTCGCTCGACGCGGTGGAAGCCTCCGGCTTCTACCGGACACGGGGCAACACCGTGTGGTGGGCGTCGCGCGAACCGCGGGTCGAAACGTTCGGATCCGCTCCGGAGGCGGAGGGCTATCAGGTCTTGCGTCCGGATTTCGATCGGGTCCTGCTCGACAGCGCCGCGATGGCGGGCGCCGACGTGCGCTCCGACGCGCGGGTGTACTCGGTCGCGCTCGGCGATGAGGCAGCCAGCGTGGAATATGGCGAAGGCGGCCGTCGATCGACGATCGCATGCCGGATGGTTGTCGACGCGTCCGGCCGCGCCGGGATCCTCGGCCGTCGATTCAGAGTGCCACAGCCGGGTCACCGCATGTACGCATTGGTGGGCGTCTGGAAGCGACAAGACAGTTGGGGTTTGCCCGACGAGACGCACACTGTCGTCGAGACCTATCGCGACGGCTGGGCGTGGTCGGTGCCGGTATCCGCAAACGAGCGCCATGTCGGTGCGATGGTCGGGAGCGCAATCCCCCAGGATGGCAATCCACGGGCGCTCGCGGATGCGTATCAGGCCGAGATCGCGAACACGGCGCAGCTCGCCAGCCGCCTGCGCGGCGCATCCCTGGAGCGAGTCTGGGCGTGCGACGCATCGCTCTATTGTGCGAACCGTTATGCCGGCCCGCGGTTCCTGCTTGCCGGCGACGCGGGATCCTTCATCGATCCGCTCTCGTCGTTCGGCGTCAAAAAAGCGCTCGCCTCGGCATGGCTCGGAGCGATTGTCGTCCACACGCGTCTCGGGCACGCCGATCGGGAGATGCTGGCCAGCGACTTTTTTTCGGACTGGGAGCACCGCGTGTACGCGACGCACTTGAAGCGGTCGCGAGACTTCGCGCGCGCGGCTTGCGCCGAACATGCGTCCGCATTCTGGATCTCGCGTGCTGACGTGGAGATCGACGCGTCCGCGGCAGCCGATGACGTCGATGTGGCGCACGATCCCGATGTGCAGCGTGCCTTCGAGGCCTTCAAGGCCGCGTCGCGCATCGATCTGACGCTCGCCGACGGGATCCGCTTTGCGCGCCGGCCGGTCGTGCGCGGACGCGAGATCGTACTGGAAGACGCACTCGCGGACGGGATGCGGTTCGTCGGCAATGTCGATCTCGTCATGCTCGCGCGGATGGCCGGCGAGCATCACGACGTTCCCGATCTGTTCGACGCCTATTGTCAGCGCTGTCCGCCGGTTCCGCTCCCGAGCATGGTCGGCGGCCTGTCGCTGCTCGTCGCCAAAGGAATTCTTCATGAACGACGCTAGACGAATACTCAGCCGGTGGGGAGTGCTGGCGTGCTTGATCTGGGCCGCGACGGTGTGCCCCGCGCAGGCGCAGGCTCCGGCACCGCCGCAGCCTACGGCACCGCCGCAGGACGAGGGCATTCCCGTCCGAAGCGACCTGGTGCGCGCTAAGTGCGGATCGTGCCATCGCAGCGACGACAAGATGCGAATGTCGCGCATCTCGTATCGGCGGGCGACGCCGGAAAACTGGGAACGGACCATCAAGCGGATGGTGACGCTGAATCACGCGGCCCTCGAGCCGGCCGACGCCCGCAACATCCTGAAGTACCTCGCGGATCACCAGGGTCTGGCGCCGGACGAGGCGCGGCCGATTCAGTTCGACGCCGAACGACGGACGATCGAATACAGCTACCTGGCGAACAAGGACGCGTCGGACAACTGTTCGTCGTGCCACACGATCGCGCGAGTGTTGGGAGAGCGTCGCACGAAGGAGGAATGGGAACTGCTCGTTGCGATGCACCGTGGCTACTATCCGCTGGTCGACACGCAGCCGATGAACGGCGGCCAGGGCTGGCGGCGAACACGGACGCCGGAGACTGAGCCGCAGGCCGACGGCCGTCCGCCGGACAACCGCCATCCAATGGAGAAGGCGCTCGAGCATCTCGAAAAAACCCTGCCGCTCACGACGTCAGCGTGGTCCGCGTGGTCGGCCGCGATGCAGCCGCCAAACTTGGCGGGACGCTGGGCGGTTGTCGGCTCGTTTCCCGGCCGCGGTGCGGTCTACGGCCAGGTGACGGTCACCGCCGACTCGAGCGCTCCGGATAGCTTCAACACCGACACGCGCTTGACCTTCGCGCGCACCGGCGAAACCATGTCGCGCTCGGGGAAAGCGCTCGTGTATACCGGCTTCCAATGGAGAGGCCGCGGCGCGGCGGCGGGAGGAGCGTCCGCCGACATGTGGCGCGAGGTCCTGTCGGTGGAGCGTGACTGGAAAACGATGTCGGGCCGCTGGTTCACCGGCGCATACGACGAAACGGGTATTGACGTCACGCTGACGCGCCTCGGCAGCGAGCCGGTCGTCTTCGGCGCGAGTGTCACAGCGCTGAAGACCGGCGCTGCGGCGCCGGCGCTCAGGATTTTCGGCGCGAATCTTCCCGCGAGCGTCAAGCCCGAGGAGATCGGCCTCGGCCAGGGCGTCAAGGTCACGCGCATCGCCAGCGCGCGGCCTGACGAGATCGCCGTCGATGTCGAGGTCGCGGCGGGCGCGCCGATTGGCGCCAGGGACCTGTCGATCGCCGGCACCGTGAGACCGTCCGCGCTCGTCGTCTTCGACAAGATCGACGGCGTCAAGGTGCTGCCGCAGGCCGGCATGGCGCGAGTCGGCGGCAACGTCTTTCCTAAACAGCTGCAGCAGTTCGAAGCCATCGGCATCGCCAACGGCCCGGATGGCAAGCCCGACACGCCCGACGACCTGAATCTGGGGTTCATCAAGGTCAAGTGGTCGCTCGAGGAATACACCGCGACGTTCGGAGACGACGATCTCGCCTTTGTCGGCGCGATCGATCAAACCGGGCTGTTTACGCCGAACGTGGACGGACCGAATCCGAAGCGGACCGGCAATCGCAACAACATCGGCGATGTCTGGGTCGTCGCCGAGCTCGCCGATCCAACGATGGCGGCGCGCCCGATTCGCGCGCGCGCGCATCTGCTGGTCACGGTCCCGCTCTACATGGCGTGGTTCCAGAGCGAGGGGGGCCGCTGATGGCCTGGGCCGCGAGAGAACACCACCGCTTCCAGGCCGCGGGGAAGCCGTTCGTCTACCTGGTGCCGAGCGCCGCGATTTTCGAGCTGGACGAATCGGCTGACGCCGTCCTTCGGACGGTGGCGATGGGTCCGCGCACGCGCGATGAACTGACGTCGGCACTCGGCGACATCGACGCGGCGCTCGCCGAGCTGACTCGTGTGCAGGCGATCGGCGAAGTCAGCGCGCCGCCGGCGCCGACGCCGAAGATCATCCCGCTCGCGCCGTTCCCGCTGACGACGATGGTCCTGAATGTCACCAACCAATGCAATCTGAGCTGCACGTACTGCTACGAGTACGGCGAGGACAAGATCGTCGACACCGAGAACGGCAAGCAGCCGAAGTTCATGAGCGACGAGACGGCGCGCGCCAGCGTCGAGTTCATGCTGAAGGAGTCGGGGACGAACCAGGTCGCGCACATTACCTTCTTCGGCGGCGAAACGCTGCTGAACTTTCCGGTCCTCGCCAGGACGATCGCCTACGCGCGTCAGCGCGGCGAGGAACTGGGGAAGACGATCGACTTCAGCCTGACGACCAACGCGACGCTGCTCAAGCCCGAGATCATCGAGTTCCTCGCCGACAATCGTGTCGGCGTCACGATCTCGATCGACGGTCC
>Ga0105248_10005974_pt1 | contig 13369 bp, 15 predicted proteins | sample KBSS34metaG_FD_81524 | JGI IMG/M metagenome (GOLD analysis project Ga0105248, IMG submission 81524) | Switchgrass rhizosphere microbial communities from Kellogg Biological Station, Michigan, USA - KBS S3-4 metaG | ecosystem: Host-associated > Plants > Roots > Rhizosphere > Soil | place... | reverse complement strand
GGTTCAATTGTGCAAGGGTTTTTCGGCAATGCATCGCCGTGGGTTTTCGAAGTGATTTACGTGAATCGGTCGAAACTGCTGATTCGCAGTCAAGGCATCGCGACCAGCGCAGAAATGGCCGAAATGGCTTATCAGGTCGATTATTATATTCACGTCGACAGCAAGGAAGCTGCACTCGATCTCATTACCCATCTGCCTTTCAACGGCAACGTGATCGATATTCGCGAGGTGGCAGATTACGCCGGTCCTGCGATCGAGCAATCGATCAACCAGATCGTGCAGGTCACCAGGATGGAAAATATCAACGAACACATCGGCGAAATCCGCGAAGCCGTCAAAAGCCATTTGAGCGATTTTCTGCGCACGTTCGGTATTCTGCTGAACGACCTGAAAGTACTGATCGTGCCGAAAGACGAACGCATGCGCGAACTGATCTCCTTGCAGGCCATCGGCCTCACGCCGATCGAAGCGGTGCGCTACTACCTCGCGATGCGCATGGCCGAACGCGGCCTCGTGTCCGCGCCGAATGCAGCGGTCGGCATGCCGTTCAACATCGGCGGCACCACCAGCGGCATGTATCAGGTCGGCGATGCCGACACCGGGCTCGCGCGGAACGGCTGAACGTGGCCGATTTCTACGACGAAGGCGCGCTGCGCCGCGCGGCGCTCGACCTGTTCAACGGCTGGGGCTACCACTTCTACCGCCGCGAAAACCAGCTGCGCGCCGACGATCAGCTGGTGCGCAGCAAGGCCGACTGGCTGCTCGGCAACACGCGCGCACTGATCGTCGCGGCGGAGTCGGCGTATCGCCGCGAGACCTTTGGCACGCCGACGCGCGCGCAGCCGTTTCCCGATCCAATGGTCGTCGCCAACGCACAGAAACTGGAGCGTCTCGCGGCGGATATCGGCGTGCTGAAAGGCCGCATGCAGTCACAGCCGACCCCGGAAAACGACCGCATGACGCAGCGCTTCCGGCACGAGGCGGACACGCTGGTCGCATTGATCGCGAGCGACGAACGGCTGGTCGGGCAATGCGCGCTGCTGCACGCAACCGTCGAGAGGCGCGCCGCCGCGTGGCTGCTCGATCATCTGGACACGCTCGAAGAGGGGCTCGCCGCGATCGGGCAGACCCTGCGCGAGCGCGAGGCGGCGCTGCTCGAACGGCGGCTGTAGCGCCGCGCCGCGAACTTTCCTTGTGGGGAGAAAACATGTCTGTCGACATGCTCGTCGTGATCGTGATCGCCGTGGTCGCCGCATTGATCGTCATGTCGATCCGGCGCGGCCGCAAACGGCGCGGGGCATCCATGATGGGCTCGACGATGGAGCCTTACTCGTCGACGGCGTCGTCGTCGAACGCGGCTTCGAACAACGCGTTTCAGACGCAGATCGACGCCGCGATCGCCACGGCACTGCAATCGGTGTCACTGCAAACGGCAACGGCATCGACATCGGCCGCACTCGGCATCGCGCGGGTGGTGTCGGACGGCTCGCCTTTCGCAGGTTCACGCGAACTCGCGCTCGAACTCGACGCGATCGGCGCGCCGAAGCGCCACGTCACGGCACCCGCGCCCGTTGACCAGACGCTGGCGGTCGGCGATCGCGTCTACGTGCTGCTTGATTCCGCCGATCCGTCCACCGTGACGATCGCGCCCGCGTCGATGACCGGCGGCCAGACGCTGCCGCGCGAAGGCAACCGGCTCGACGCGCTGGTGCTTGGCCCGCAGATCCTCACGCAGGGCGAGCGCGCGAAAGGCGTGGTGAAATCGGTCGAAGCGCTGCCGATGGCCAACCCGGCGCTCGCCGCGCGCGGCTTCAGCAAATGGCGCCTGGATCTCGAGGTCAGCCCCGAGCGCGGCTGGCCGTATCGCGCTGAACTGACGACGAGCCTGTCGACGCCCGAGAAAGCCGCGCGCATTGCGCAGGTCGGCGCGGAACTGCCGCTGCGCTACGACCCGGAAGATCCGTCTACCCTCGCGATCGATTCAATCGAAATGGGCTACGGCAATCCGTACGAAGCGCTGCGTATCAACGCGCCGGTGATCGAGCAGCATGTCAGCGTGTCGATCAATGGCGTCGCGCAGCACGCGGTGGTGCTGATCGACGCGGGCCACGACAAGATCAGGCTGATCAAGGCGGTGCGCGACGTGCGCCCCGGCATGAGCCTCGCCGATGCCAAAAATTTCGTTGAGCGCGTGCCGAACATGCTCGGCCCGTTCGCTTCCGACGACGAGGCGCAACGCGTCAAGGCCGCGCTTGAAGCGGCTGGCGCGACGGTGGTGAGTGCGTCGTCGGCGTCGGCGGCGTCATCGGCGGCGGCGTCGCGCGACGATCCGTCCGACCCACGCAACTGCGCGGTGGTGTTGACCCACGCCGGCGACCACCTGGTGAACGTGGTGCGCGCGCTCGTCAGGATTCGCCCGGATCTCGGCCTCAAGCCGCTCAAGCAGATGGCCGACGATGCGCAGCGCGGGCTGTCCGTGACGGTACAACGCGATCTGTCGCGCGCCGAGGCGCAGCGTCACGTCGACGCGCTCGGACAGGCGGGCGCGAGCGCCAGGATCGAATAGCGTGTGGTGCGTGGGCAGCAGGTGGTGCGGATGGGTTAAGGCGATCGGGCCGCGTGCGGTCTCGACAGATCCATCTGCTCCGCGCTGGCCGGTTTTACACGGGCGCCGGCGGGTTGACATTGAGGCAATACATCAACCAGTAAGCCCTTCTCGATAAGGGGCTGCGCAAACAATTCAGGCATCTGCGCCAGCTGGAAACCAAGCACAGCTGCCAACATTCTGAGAATTAAGGCGCGCCTTCGTTCAGCACTTCCGCCCCATGGAGGAGCGCGTCAGCGTCCATGAACTTGAGATGACGTGACGAATCTATTTCGGCACGTTAAAGCTGAAAGCTTGCCTCAGTGAAAACGGTACGCGCGTACCGTTGCGGTAAAGGGGTTCGCACGTTGAAGCACGCATGGCGGCTAGCGCAGCATCATCGAGACGTTCATAGCCGCTGCTTCTTACAAGCGTGACGCCAGTAATTTTCCCATCGCTATCTATCGTTGCTCGCACATCTACCGTTCCCGCTTCCCCGCGGCGTCGCGACACTGCCGGGTACTCAGGCGGCACGAGTTTGCATTCGATATTTGTATCAGGGTGTCGAAGCTGCGCGCAGCCAACGAGTATAAGAAGCGATACCGGCAAGGTAGCAAGCACACTGCGCATATATTTCCCGATCTCCTGTCGGACGCAGATGCTAGCACGAGGGTTCGCGTTGCCGACCTTGGAGCCACCTCGTCGCGCAAGCTAACCACTTGCAACGGTTCAATCGCTGCTCGAGCACTCGCACCTGGATCGCGATTCGCCATCTAAAAGTCACATCGCTCAAACGAGGCGACGTCGCAGCTGCCGTCTAATCAATATTTGATGGCGATGTTGCACCGAGCCGCCAGTGCAAACCCCAAACCCACCATTCCCACCCACCGGGAATCTCATTTTTGTCCACCGGGAGCGCTATGGCATTCTGCGTCATCTGAACCGCATCTCGCGAGGCAAGCCCCAAGGTGAACCAGGAACCTAGCGTCATCGGCGCGGAGCGCCTACTGCTCGTGCTCACTGCGCTCGCGAGCCACGGCAAGGCGATGTCCGTGAAAGACATGCTAGTCGCGACCGGTCTCGCGCAAAGCACGCTCTATCGCCAGGTAGCGCTGCTCAAACGCTGGGGCTTCGTGACGGAAGACGCAGGCTGCTACGCGCCCGGCCCCGTGAGCCTGCAGCTCGCACTCGGTTTCGACATTAATTCGATGCTGGTCGAAGCGAGCCGCGACGGCATGGTGCAGCTCTCGCGCGCGACGCAGGAGAGCGTCGGGCTCATCGTCGCCGTGAACGACCAGGTGATCTGCCTCGAGATGATCGAGAGCACGCATTCGCTGCGTTGCTCGTTCGAAAAAGGCCGCGCAGTGCCGTTGCGCGCGGGCGCATCCGCCAAATCGCTGCTCGCCTTCATGGCAGAGAAAACACGCAACGAAGCGCTACAGCGCCAGTTCACCAACGACGACCCAGCACGCGCCACCCTCGAGGCAGAGCTCGAGCGCATTCGCGCGCGCGGTTATGCGATGAGCGACAGCGAAGTCGATCCTGGCGTCTGGGGCGTAAGCGCACCCGTATTCCGGCGTCTGTCGCGCGGCGCGGACGCATCGATCACGCTGATGGCCCCGTCCTCGCGCGCCGCGGGCCGCGAACAGCAACTCGCCGACTGGACCGTGCGCACGGCTCACAGTATCTCCGCCCGGCTGCAATCTGCCTGAACCTCACTCAACGACGACCACACCACGACCACACCCTCTGGAGCCCGCACCATGAAACTGAAAACCCTTCTCTCCGCTGCGACCCTCGGCATGGCGCTGCTTACGGCGATCACTCCCGGCAAGTCGTTCGCACAAGATTCGAACGTGATCAACGTCGCAACCGACGCGACGTTCCCGCCGATGGAATTCGTCGACAAGGGCCAGCGCACAGGCTTCGACATCGACATCATGAACGCGCTGGCCAAGACAATGGGCAAGCAGATCCAGTGGACGGACATCGACTTCAAGGGGCTCATTCCAGGTCTCGTGGCGCGTCGCTTCGACGTAGCGATCTCAGGCATCTACATCACCCCTGAGCGCGCCCAGGTCGTCGATTTCACGCAACCGTATTTTGCCGGCGGTCTCTCCGCGCTCGTCAAGGCGGACTCGCCGATCAAGACCCTCGCCGATCTCAACGGCAAGAAAGTGACCGTGCAGGTCGGCACGAAGTCGGTCAATTTCCTGCGCGACAACTATCCGCAGGTGCAGCGCGTGGAGGTGGAAAAGAACCAGGAGATGTTCGATCTCGTCGGTATCGGCCGTGCCGACGCCGCCGTCACGGGCAAGCCCGCTGCGTACCAGTTCGTGCGTACGCGCCCCGGTTTTCGCGTGCTCGACAAGGAGTTGACGACCGAAGCGTACGGCATCGCGGTGCGCAAGGACGAAGCGCCCCTGCGCGACCAGTTGAACGCCGCGCTCGCGAAGATCAAGGCGGACGGCACCTACGACGCCATCGTGAAGAAGTGGTTCAGCGCGAGCGCCAGCCCCACCGCAACCGTGAAGTAACCCAGCGGACCTGACTCATGCAACTCGACTTCACGCCGGCGTTCGCCGGTTGGGCCGACATCGCGCACGGCGCGCTGGTCACCGTTGAAGTGACCGCTGCCGCGCTCGTGCTCTCGTGCCTGCTCGGCCTCCTGATCGGCATCGGCCGCCTCTATCCGCAACGGCGGCTCGTCTACGGCTTCTGCACCGGCTATCTGATCTTCTTTCGCGGCACACCGCTGCTCGTGCAGCTGTTCCTGCTGTTCTTCGGCCTGCCGCAGTTCGGCATTCTGCTGCCGGCGTTCGTGTGCGGCATGCTCGGGCTCGGGCTGTATTCGGCGGCCTATGTGTCGGAAATCGTGCGCGGCGCGATTCAGTCAGTGGATCGCGGACAGATGGAAGCGGCGCGCTCCATCGGCATGTCGTCGGGACAGGCCATGCGCGCGATCATTCTGCCGCAGGCCTTCGTGCGCATGATTCCGCCGCTCGGCAACGAGTTCATCGCGCTGATCAAGAACTCGGCCCTGGTGTCGCTGCTGACGATCGACGACCTCATGCACGAAGGCCAGAAGATCATCAGTGTGTCCTACCGGTCGCTCGAGGTGTATATCGTGATCGCGCTCGTGTATCTCGCGCTCACCCAGGCGACCAACTTCATTCTTTATCGCGTCGAGCGTCGGCTGCGCGCAGGAGGCATGGTGCAATGAGCAGCGTTCAGCCTATCGTCAGCATTCGCGAACTCACGAAGTCGTTCGGCACGCATCGCGTGTTGAACGGCATCGACTTCGACATCCAGCCGAGCCAGGTCGTGGTGGTGATCGGGCCCAGCGGTTCGGGCAAGAGCACGTTCCTGCGCTGCTGCAACGGGCTGGAGCGGCCCGAGCGCGGCACGGTCGATATCTGCGGCCACCGGCTCGTCGAGCACGGCACGATGCTCAAGGAGCGCGCGCTCAACGCGCTGCGCACCGAAGTGGGCATGGTGTTCCAGTCGTTCAACCTGTTTCCGCATCTGTCGGTGCTGCACAACATCACGGTGGGTCCGCGCATGCTGCGCGGCGCCTCGAAAGCCGACGCCGAAGCCGCCGCGCTCGCCTTGCTCAAGAAGGTGGGCCTCGAGCACAAGGCGCATGCGATGCCCGCCAGCCTCTCGGGTGGTCAAAAGCAGCGCGTCGCCATCGCGCGGGCGCTGGCCATGCAGCCGCGCGTCATGCTCTTCGACGAACCCACTTCGGCGCTCGACCCCGAGCTTGTAGGCGAAGTGCTGCAGGTGATGAAGCTGCTCGCCTCCGAAGGCATGACCATGCTCGTCGTCACGCACGAGATGGGCTTCGCCAAGGAAGTGGCGGACGTCGTGGTCGTGATGGACGGCGGCGAGATCGTCGAAGCGGGGCCGCCCGCGCAGATTTTCTCGACGCCCACGCAAGCCCGCACGCGCTCTTTCCTGCAGGCGGTGCTGTCGCGCGCATGAATTGGATCTTCGCGGCGCACACGCCGTGGTTGCCTCACGCGCAGGGATCGTTCGAGGTGCGGGTCCGTCCGGCGCGCATCGCGTCGACGCCACTCTAAACACTGCGCATCGACCGGGCTAATCCCGTCGTCGAGATCGCCCTACAAGGAGACGGCGTGCTGGTATGCACGTCGCTGGATACGAAAGCCGACTCATGAATTCATCGACGAAATCGCTGTTCGCCGCGCATGCGCTGCTGCCGGACGGCTGGCGCAGCAACGTGCTGATCGAGTGGAACGACGCGGGTACGCTCGTCGCCGTGACGCCCGACGCAACCGACGCGACCACCGCGCCGGCGGATGCCGCGCGCGCAGCGGGGCCGGTCATGCCGGGCATGCCGAACCTGCATTCGCATGCGTTTCAGCGCGCCATGGCCGGCCTCACGGAATACCGCGCCAATCCCACGGACAGTTTCTGGAGCTGGCGCGACCTGATGTACCGTTTCGCCGCGCGCATCACGCCCGAGACGCTCGGTGCGATCGCGCGCTGGTTGTATGTCGAGATGCTCAAGGCGGGCTATACGTCGGTCTGCGAGTTCCACTATGTGCACCACGCGCAGGGCGGCGGCCGCTACGCGCATCCGGCCGAACTCGCACTGCGCGTCGTGGATGCCGCGAGCGAGACCGGCATCGGCATGACGATGCTGCCGGTGCTTTACCAGTACAGCGGCTTCGGCGCACAACCGCCGCGCGCCGACCAGCGCCGCTTCATCAACGCGACCGACGCCTTTCTGGAACTGCTCAGCACGCTGCGCGCCGCGCGTCCGGAGCACGGCGCGCTGCGTTACGGAATTGCGCCTCACTCGCTGCGCGCGGTATCGGAGGATTCGTTGCGCGCCGCGCTCCAGGGGCTCGATGCGATGTCGCCTGGCGCGCCGGTGCACATCCATATCGCGGAGCAAACCGCGGAAGTCGACGCCTGCCTCGCGGCGCTCGGCGCGCGGCCTGTGCAATGGCTGCTCGAGCGGTTCGACGTCGACGCGCGCTGGTGTCTCGTGCATGCGACGCACGTTGACGATCGCGAAACGCTAGCGCTCGCGAACAGCGGTGCGATTGCGGGCCTGTGCCTCACGACCGAAGCGAATCTCGGCGACGGGTTGTTCCCCGCAGGCGACTACCTCGATGCAGGCGGCGCGTTCGGCGTCGGTTCGGATAGCCATATCGGCGTGGACTGGCGCGCGGAACTGCGCCTGCTCGAATATGGCCAGCGGCTCGTGCGGCGCCAGCGCAACGTGCTGGCGTCGGCGCAGGCGGCTTATGTTGCGGACCGGCTGGTTCAGGGTGCGCTTGCGGGTGGGGCACGGGCGAGCGGGCGCGCGGTTGGTGCGCTTGAGGCGGGGGCGCGGGCGGACTGGGTTGTGCTCGATGCGGACCATGCGGATCTTGTCGGGCAGAACAGCGCGACGTGGCTGTCGTCTGTGGTCTTCTGCGAGCACGGGCAGACGCCCGTGCGCGATGTTTTCGTCGGCGGCGAGCGCGTGATCCACGACCGACGTCATCGCGACGAAGCCAGGCATTACGCGAACTATCGCCGGGCGCTGGCGCAGCTTCTTAACGATGCATGAACACAAACGTCAACCGGTTCGGCGGCGGACTTGCACACGTCGGTAGTCCGCGTAAGTAACAGCGATGTCGCCATTGATTTCGTGGAAATTGACGCGCCAGAGAAGCTCGCCGGAGGCATCGGCTAACATCGCGCTCAGCGTCTGCCGGATCGCCTCATGCCCCCTGGCGGGCTGGGGGTCACCAAGCAGGATCGCATCAGGCTTTGCCGCCATGTTCCGAGGCATCGCTGTTCAGGCGCGGGACGGCAAGTCCCGCGACCATCTCCTCGCGCTGGCACGTATTGCGATGAGGGCGTGGCCCTCAACCTAGCACCTGGGAAACTTGGCTTGTTATAAATCGGACGCTCGCAAGCGCGAGACGAATGCTGCGTCGTGCCTGCCAATTCAACCGTTCGCAGCAAGACCAGCGAAAACCTACACCGCCCCCATGATCGGCCCCAATGCCTCGTTGATGCGCGCCATCTGCCGATCTGTAATCAGGCTCTTCAGCCTGTTCGCGAACCGCGGTTCAAGCACCCCCGACGCGATGTATTGCCAACGATAGGCGGCTAGAATGCCCGCGCCGATCGCCTTCTCTTCGTCCGCGCTGAGTGAACGCTCGAGGCGCTCAACAAAATACTCGGTATCGGCCTGCGCCTGAATCTGCACAACGCCGTCGACCGCCCCAACGAGCGCGATCAGATCGTCTACAGCCGAATCGCGCGCAGCATCGTCGATGCGCTCATCCTCGCGCTCCCACTCCAGCTCATCGATGAGTGCGTGCTGCGATTCTTCCTTCCAGTGATACAGGAACACGTCCTTGTACAGCGGCGAAAGTTGCTCGTCGGGAGCGATGCTTTGCCGATAATGAATCTGCGAAAAGATCTCGATGTGGCAGGTCAGAGCAAGGACGCTCCACGTCGATTTGCCGAGCACGACCTTCGCAACCTCGTCCGGGTCCGGCTGGAATCGGTACCCGTCCGGCATCCCCGCCGCCGCAAGCCGGTCCATGCGACGGAACAACTCTTGGTGCTTCAATTCCTCGTCGGTGACGCGAACGATCGCTTCAAGCGCGATCTGATCGCCTAGCGCATGATCACGGCCGAGTTCGAGCATCTTCGCGCCAATGAAGCGCTCGACCAGGCGAAACATGTTTGCGTAAGTGCGGCCTTGAACCTGTGAAAGCACACGCTGTTCATCGGGACTCAGGAACGTCAACCGATCGGCCCGCGAAAGACCGTCCGGCAAGAACTTGTGCGAAGGATCGAGCGAACGGTCACGGATCACATCGCGATCGATATCCCAGCGCACTCGTCTGGAGGTTTCGATGCACTTTTCGTAGCGTTCAGTCCTTTCGTCATGCGGGGCGAGATTCATGTCGATGTTCCTGTCGTGAATGGACGAAGCCCTGGTGCACCAGTGATGCCACATCCAGATAGCATCAACATCGGGCCTCGCGTTCAGTAACAGTTCGTCTCAGGGCTTTATTCCGCTCGCTGGGATGGCGCATAACTGACTGGACGTGCACGTACGCATGTCATGCAGTACCAGGAGCCGCGATTTGCCGCTCAAACTGAGGTTGGAAATGCGTTTCTCGCCATGCGCGAGAAGGCACGGCGTGACGGAATCGATCTGGTCCAGTGGAACGCGCGGCATGCAAAGCGCGGGGGAACTGGACCATCAGATTGGGAGACCGGGCAGCCCGCCGTCTCCAAGCAGGATCAGGACGGCGGGCTGGGTTCAGACACAACTGCGAGTGCCACTTCAACTACAGCCGCCGGCTCACTGGGCGCTACGAGTTAAAACTGGGTAAGGCCACCATCAACCACGAGTTCGGTGCCGGTCGTGTACGACGAGTCGTCGCTTGCGAGAAACAGCACGGTCTTCGCCAGTTCGGCGGGCTGTCCGAAACGCTTTAGCGCAACCTTCTCCGTGATGCTGCTGGCGACTTGCGAGAGCACGTCATCGGGTAGGCCCACTTTGCTGTAGAACGGCGTCGCAATTGCGCCCGGGCTGACGGCGTTCACGCGGATGCCGCGAGGTGCGAGCTCGGCACCCAGCGTGCGCACCAGCGAGCGTGCTGCCGCCTTGGTTGCAGCGAGAATCGACAGGCCCGGATAGCCAATCGTGTTCAGGAACGACGTGGTGACGATGATGCTGCCGCCTTGAGCGATCAGCGGCGCGGTCTTCTGGATGGTGAAGAACGTACCGGTAAAGTTCAGCGCGACGTTCTCGGCAACGTACTCCTCCGTGACGGCTTCGAATGGAGCAACGGTAGTCGCGCCGGCGTTGGCGAACACGACGTCAATGCGACCGAACTTCGCACGCGTCTCTTCGACCGCGCGTTCGATGTCGGTCACCTTGCGGATGTCGGTGCGGACCAGCAACGCCTTGCCCTTGAGCTCTTTGCCCGCTGCGGCAAGACGCTCTTCATTCGATCCGACCAGAACGACATCAGCGCCTTCAGCCTGAAAGAGCTTCGCGGTTTCCAGGCCAATGCCGGACGTGCCGCCAGTTACGAATGCCACCTTGTTCTTGAGCTTCATTTTCGATTCCTCACACAGATTAAATAGCGATTCAGTTGAGTTGCAGATCAACATCAAATGGCAAATGCGTCGAACGCTATCCAGACTCCCGGACCTCTTGCGTGACCCGGTTTTCGTCGACCGCCTTGCTTGATGTGAATAGTGCATCTAGCCAGAAACTATGGGAATCATCTGAATATGCGCAACATCTAACCGAAAAATGGCTATATTGCCGCGCCGCATTTCGACAATGCGGAGCCCCATGAACGATTCGGAAGCCAACCTCGACCGGTTCAGCGCGCTTTCTGACGGCATATTCGCCGTCATCATCACGATCATGGTTCTCGCGTTGAAGACTCCCTCAAGAAATGATGGACGTGTGTTGCTCGAGCTCTGGCCGGACCTGGTTAGCTATACGGTTAGCTACGCATTCATCGCGATTGTGTGGCTGAATCATCATCATGTTTTTAAACACGCAACTTCGCGCCTGCCGGCCCAGCGCGTACCCGGTCTCGTGAGTCGTCGTCGCGAAGAGGCCGCGCCGTTCCGCAATACACAGGCGGGTCAATGAAAGGAAGTGGCCTTTTCCTGCTAGTTCTGTTTTCACTGTCGGCCCACGCTGCCGACTTCAATCCTGTCGACGCACTTTCGGAGCGCAGCAAGTTACCCGCAAGCGAGGTGAGCGCCCTGCTCGCCGACTGTGATGCCAATCAAACCAGCATGAATTTCTGTTCGTGGCGTGATCAGCTCGTCGCCGAACATGATCTGCAGGTTCTGGTCGACGAGAAAAGCGCGGCATCGTCGGCGTGCAAATCGTCGCTGGACGCAGAGATCAGTGCGTGGCGAAAGCGCCGCGATACAAGCTGCGAGAAGACTGCGCAGAAGCAATACGCAGGCGGTTCGATGCTTCCTGCGGCCAAGGCAATATGTGCGACCGCCGAAACGCGGCGCATGATCAAGAAAGTGCACGCGAAGAAATGCCCGTAAGGCTGCCCGATCCGGCGCTTGGCTGCGCCAGAACACGCGATCAAGCTAGTCGGTAATCCGTCCGTTCAGTACGCGACAGGCGGATGATCGATCGTGGTCATGGCTGTGGTACATCGAAAGGCAGGAACAGTTGCGACTCAGCTGATGTCGCAGACGCGTTTAAGCATGTCTTCAGGATATCTGGCTGCGGCTACCTAACCGCAGCATTCGAACCGACCGAAAAATAATCGATTCGACAAGGCCGTTGACTCCTCATTGTTCGCATGCAGGATGAGAGTCAAATCCAACAGTTTCGGGCAATTTATGGTCAACGCTGGTACCCGAGGTTTCAAGCATCGTGCAAATCTGGTCGGTTACGAGTTCAGCCCACCGGCGATATTGTGTTGGACCCGGGTGAAATCCATCTTGTGCCATATCTTCAGGGCACGCGGCCCACTCCAGTGAAACGTAGCGTGTCATCCGCGCTTGATCAACCCAATTGCGTAACGCCCGGTCTAACCGAATTGCGTAGCGGCCCAGATACCAGCGCAGCGGATGGGATGCAGCAGGAAGGATTCGCAACGGCGGCAGCCCGGTCACGATCAACCCGATCGCACCTGTTCGTTTGCGAAGCGTGTCTGCGAGCAAAGCGTAATCGCGCAGGAACTGATTCGGCCGGCGTTGCGAAGTGACGTCGTTCGTGCCGAGCGCCGTTATCAGGTAGTGTGCCGGATCGAGTTGGCTGCGCGCCAGCAGTTCAAGCGCCTCGCCAGTATTGACCCCTGACTGAGCGACCAGTTGCCACGCCACGCACCGTCCCGTTCTGCTTGCCAATTGCTTTGCCACGGGCTGTGCTAATGCTTCGGCTTGAGTACTGACTCCTACGCCCGCGGCCGACGAATCTCCGACCACCAGGATGCGCAACGGCGTTGTCGCCGCAGGACCGGAGATGCCCTCAATGCCACTGCGCGGGCCGGAAGCTTCTGGCAAGCGCAACGCGGTTCGCCGCAACCACCAGGACTGCAATAGGAGAATTGGGCCAAGTGCGGCTTTATACAGGTTCAGCATTGGACAGCACCGCGATAGAGACTAGTACCGAAGATCTTGAACGCGCCCTCGCAGCTTCCACACGTTGCCTCGTCACCGTGAAGGGCGATTCGCTTGCCGTCGTCAAACATCGTGGAACTACGGGCGTTGACTAAACCGCCCGTGGTAGTTGGATCGCCGTGTCGCACCATCGCTTTAAACATACACGCCCCTCTCAGCAAGCGAGTCAGACAAAGTTGGAATGTGAGCCTGATCAGATAGACCAGATAGCGCATGATCGCCCTACTGAGTGTTGACACCACCTACGAGCGAACGCACTCAATTGATGTGCCTCGCCAGAGTAACCGCCGCTCGCCAAACGTTCTGTCAAAAATCGTCAAGGGTTATCAGGAAGTCAATGGGTCCCGTTGGTGCGCAACATGAGCCTCTACTTTTTTTCTTCAACATAGCCTACATACTGCTCGATACGGCCGTCGCGCAATGGTTCAGCTGAGACGCCGTACATGCCGTGGTCCGGAACGGCAACTATGGTGTCTCGATGTTCTTCGTTATCTCGGGCTATCTGATCACGTCAAACGCACGACGCCGATGGGGCTGGCTCGGTGCAATCAACGCTCCGACTTTTTATGTGTCGCGCATCGCGCGCATCATGCCGTACCAGCTTCTGTTGCTCGTCCTTGT
>Ga0105248_10005971_pt1 | contig 13374 bp, 9 predicted proteins | sample KBSS34metaG_FD_81524 | JGI IMG/M metagenome (GOLD analysis project Ga0105248, IMG submission 81524) | Switchgrass rhizosphere microbial communities from Kellogg Biological Station, Michigan, USA - KBS S3-4 metaG | ecosystem: Host-associated > Plants > Roots > Rhizosphere > Soil | place... | reverse complement strand
GTGAGCATGCCACCGATCCCGGCATTCAACGACTCACTCAGGATGGGTTCGGCGAATCCGACTTGGTACGATGTATCGCGCAGGTACCCCAGTGACGCCCCCCACGCGCGACCGATCGAGCGACTGAGTGTTGCGCTGCCATTGACGACGACTGCGGTCGATTTGCCGGTGGTGGCAACCGAAATCGGATCGCCGTTCTTGGCCACCGCCGCACCGACGTTGAACGACAGCGTTGTGTGACGGCCCAGTTGCAGCACCAGGCCGTCGCCGTAGTTGAGGCCGACGTCCATCCCCTGCGACCGAACCGGCTGGCCACCGGGCGTCAGTTTGTATCGCGCCTCCTGAACCGAGTATCCGACGTGGAAAGCGAGCTTGCGCGTCAGGGCGTGGTTGAACGAGACGCCAGCCGATCGCTGATCGGTGTTGAAGTCCTCGTTGCCAGGAATCTCGCGCTTCTCGAGACCCACATTCCCAGTTATCGTCGATCGTTTGGTGAGTCGGTGCGATAACGCGCCAGACGCCGTCGTCGAGCGGATCCAGACCGAGTCGACCGCGAAGCCGTAGTCTGTACCGACCGGGCTTTCTTCGCTCGTCGTGCTCCTGAGGAACGGCGCGTACTGATAGTACGGTGCGTAGGCGGCTCCAACGCCAAAACTGACCGATGTCCTGCCCGTCAACTTGGTGGTCACACCAGTGCTGCCGGCGTAGCTGTGAAACAACAGGATTCCCGAACCGGCACCGCTGGCAAATTCCTGAAGAGACGCGCTTGCGCTGACATTGAACAGGGTGCGAGTGCCCGTTTTGTGGAAACCGTAAGTGAGAGACCCGATAAAGCCGCCCGCGATTCCCTCCTTGAGGAATCGTGGATCGATGGCGAATGGATCGGTCGAGCCATTGGGGGCCTGATTGATGGGATTGTCGTCCCAGGCGGCAAATCCAGAAGCGCGCACGTCGAGCGAATGCGGCTGGTCCCTCGGACTACCCCGGAACAATCCGGTGAATGGTCCGCCACTGGGCCGGCCTTCCTGCGCCGAAGCAGGCATCGCCGCCAGGAGCGCAGCCACGCCCACGCACACCAATCGAATTCCGACTCTGGTTCGGCTCACGCTATTCACTGCGGTGCGCTACGGAATGATGATGGTGTCGCCAGGTTTCAGCTCGATGTTCTGAGCCAGCTTCTTGCCTTCGATCACGTCCTTGTAATTGAACTTGTAGCTCACCTGCTTCCCGTTCTCGACGCGGACCACAATGATCTTCTCGCTCTTCGCGAAGTCACCGAGCCCGCCCGCGATCGAGAGCATCTGCAAGACCGTGGTAGGCGCCGTCAACGCATACGGGCCTGGCTTTCGGACCTCCCCTGCGATGAACACTCTGCGGCTATTGATCTGTTTGACGACCACGGTGACGTTCGGGTCCTCGACGTACTTCTTCGACTCCTCGACAATCCGATCCTTGAGCTGCGCCGGGGTGAGGCCGGACGCCTGCACGTCATTCAACAGCGGTAGAGAGATTTTGCCGTCAGGACGAACCGTCACGTCGGCGGTCAGCTCCTTGTCCCGCCAAAACACGATCGACAGCACGTCGTCGGACCCGATGGTGTACTCGGGCGGCACGTTCAGGCCCGGGGCCCCTACCACCGGCGGCGGGGCGGACGTGCGGGCGGGCGCCTGCGCCGGCGCAGCAGTGGTCGGGAGCCCAGGCGGCGTCTGCGCCGCCGACGGAACTGAGGTGCCGACAACAGCGAGAGCGGCCAGCGCTCCCGCCACCACGCTAGCGATATTCTTTGAATGGAATCTGGCAGTCATGTTTTCTGAGGAAATTCAAGAACCGCTTGTAGTCACGCGTGTCCATGTTGAAGATGCGCGCGACGATCTTGTAGTTGCCGCGGGCTTCCTCCAGGCCTTTCCTGACGACTTCGCGCACGTTCGCCCGCGTGATTTCGCGCTCCATGAACAGTGGATAGACCGACGTCCAGAACGATTCGCCGTTTTCAGTCAGACGCTTGTAGAGGTCGTCGGCGACCGTGCGGCGGCGCTCGCGCCTCGGCCGGAAGCTGATGGCGTCCTGCGCTCGAATATCGGGCGGCAGGTCCTCGGGCACGATCTGCGGACCCTTGGCATTGACCACGAGCCGTTCGATCACATTCTCGAGCTCACGAACGTTCCCGGGCCACGAGTGCGCGCAGAGCGCCTTCATCGCCGGCGCCGAGACCTCCGTGATCGGTGATCGATTGGCCGCGACGTAACGGCCGAGGAAGTGCTCGACCAGTTCGGGAATGTCCTCGCGCCGATCGCGCAGTGGCGGCACCACGATGTGGATGACGTTGAGGCGGTAATACAAGTCGTCGCGGAACTGACCCTGGCTGATCAATTCCCGCAGATTGCGGTTGGTCGCCGCGATGACGCGGACGTCGACGTGACGGCTTCCGCCATCGGCACCGACCTTCTGCAACTCTCCGGTTTCGAGAAAACGCAGCAGCAGGCCCTGCATGCGAAGGGTCATCTCCCCAACTTCATCGAGGAACACCATCCCCGTGTGTGCCGTTTCGAGCTTGCCGGGCTTGTCACGGTAGGCACCCGTGAAGCTGCCCTTCACGTGGCCGAAGAGCTCGGATTCGAGGAGCGTCTCCGGAAGCCCGGCACAGTTCACCGGGGCAAACGGCATCGGCGCTCGTGGACCGAGCGTATGGATGCTCCGTGCCACGATTTCCTTGCCGACCCCGCTCTCGCCCGTGATCAGAACTTTGGCGTCCGACCGTGCCACTCGCTCGATCTCTTCTTGGAGCGCGAGGATCTCGGGACTGTGGCCTATTAAGTCCACTCGAGTCTTTGCGCGCATGGTCATGGTGCTCATTAACAGTCCACTCCGGCGGTCCGACGGGTTGATGCCGGTCGGGGTGCAAGGGGGTCGCCACCTTTAGTAACCGCCCCGAAGGTCGCGTTAAATGACGCTCCGGTTGACCTTTAGATGCGGAGCCTGATGGATTAATCACCGCCGGGAGGAAGACTTATGTCGCCAAACGGCAACCTATCAATCGAAAGTCCTGACTTTCTCTGACTTCCATCGGTGATTGAGGACAGTTGACCGATTACAAAACGAGTGCGTGATTGCGCGCACGCGCGACCAGTTCGGCGGCCGATGGCTCGTCGCCGACCTGGCTGGCCACCCCGATCCGGACGGCCGGTTCCGATCCGTGAGGACGGGTCTCGAAGACACGGGCCAGTCGCCTGGCGACAACCTGTGCCCCCGGCGGCGGCGTCTCGAGCAGGAGGATGACGACCTCGCCCGACGTCAGGCGTCCGGCCAGGTCGGTCGGCCGCAACTGCGGCCGCACAGTTCTGATCCAGCTGTGCGCCGCCTGGAGGGACAGCGGCGCGTCGCCGGACGACAGCAAGACGAGCGACGCGGTGTCGTTCGCGGCGTGCGCCGCGCGCACATAGCCGTCGAGAATCTGATCGAACGATCGCGTGACGACGCGGCGGTCCGGATCGGCGTCGACGCGCCGGATCGCCGACGGCAGCCAGGTGCCGAAATTCGCGGCCGCCGCTTCGAACAGCCTGACGTCGCGACGCGTGAAGGCGCGACCGGTGGCGGACATCTCCAGGATGGCGGCGTACGGTCCGCTCGTGTTGACGTGGATGCGCAGCGTCTGCGGCTCGGCGACATCGTCGAGCGCCGGATCGAGGTGTTCACCGCCGCCGACAACCAGGACGGGCGCCCCTTGAGCGCCGAACACCGCAAATCCTCCGGCGGCGTTCAACGCCGCCGCCGCTTCTTTCAACGCGCGCGACGCCGCGTCGTGCGGCGACTGGCTGTCGACGAAGTGTTGCATGATGGCCCACGTCAGCCGCGCCGTCTCGACGCCAAGCGCCGCGTTCACAGCATGCGCGAGCGCGGCGACGTAGAGTTCGGAGCGTTCGGATTCCGTCGGATCGTACGCGGCGGTCATCGCGATCACCCACGGGCCGCCTTCGGCGGCCAGGTGAACGATCGCCGTCTCGCCCGAGCCCGCAAAACCGAGATCCTGGCGATCGGACGTCGACAGGCGGGACAACCCGGCGCCGACGGAGAACGCCGACGCGTCGATCTCGCGTGGACCGGACGTGACGTCGGACCCCGGCAGCGACACCTCCAGCGCATAGCGGCCGTCGAGACCAGCCCGGTAGGCGAACACTTCGATCTCGTCCCAGACGCTCAGCGCCTCGGCAAACGTCCGCACGACTTCCCGGTCGGACCCTGAGGCGATGGCCGTGTGCAGCAGCTGATAGAACGCCGCGATCTTGTGCAGGCTGTCGGCGTGTTCGACGACCGGGTGAGAGAGCTCGTCTTCGAGGCAGTTTGCGAGAAGCAACCCCGCGCGCGCGAGGTCGCGATTGCCGAGCCGCAGTATCTCCGCGCCGACCAGCAGGGCGCCTCCCACCGCGCCGCTCACGACGATCGGTGTGCACGAGACCTGATACCCGCCAGTCGTCGTCGTGGTGGGCGTCGCCGTGGCCACCGATTCGCTGACGGCATCCTGCAGCGCACCGCCGGTCGGATCCGGATCGCGTCCGAGGAGGCCGCCACCGACTGCCAGGGAGAGCACGTTCAACTGCTCGTCGACGACTTCGACCGTCACACCGAGCAGGCGGTGCGCGTCGAAGAGCCACTTCCACATCCGGCTCTGCGCGACGTCGCGAAGCTTCGACGGGGACACTTGTGCAGATGCCTCGCGCCGCTTGGAAGGTTGGTTGGCGAGCACGGCTCAGAAGAGGCAATTAGCGCTAGGTGCAATCACGCGGCCACAGCATGGGACCGGCGCCAATATGTGTAATAGAACGATATACCAAGCAGGCTTGTGAACTTCCGCCTAACAAAACCCTGAATTCGCTTACATTTTTCACCCAGACCTCGACCCTTTTGCGCTCCTGATATGACTTTTTGTCCGCCTTGCGTCTTTTAGGGTTGAATTTCGTCTCTGCTTGCCGGTAGTATCTTGTTCGCGGCTGTCTTGGAGAATCAGAAGGAGCGCGCCGCTGAATTCCCCTTTGAGGCAGACAAAAAACCCGTGACTGCACAAGAGCTGACTCTCGTTCGACGCGCCCAAACAACGAACACCCTTCCGCCTGCGCCTCTTCTCATTGGCAGCAGCGACGCGATGCAGCGACTCCGCGAGGACGTCGACGCAGCCGCGCGGTCCGACGCCAAGGTGCTCATCGTCGGCGAAACCGGAGTCGGCAAAGAAATCGTCGCGCGGATGATTCACGAGACCGGCCGCCGCCGGACGCGCAACTTCGTGACGATCAACTGCGCCGGACTCCCCGACTCGCTTCTCGAGTCCGAGCTGTTCGGACATGTCCGCGGCAGCTTCACCGGGGCATATCGCGACAAGCCCGGCCTCGCCGCGATGGCCCACAACGGAACCCTGTTCCTCGACGAGCTTGGCGAGACGTCGTTGCGGATGCAGGCCCTGCTGCTTCGGTTCGTCGAGAACGGCGAGATTCAGCGTGTCGGCTCGGATCGCATCGACGGCCGCGTCGACGTCCGGATCATCGCCGCCACGAACCGCAACCTCGCCAAGCGCATCGGCGAGGGCGAGTTCCGCGAGGACCTCTACTATCGTCTCAATGTGATTCGGCTGGCGATTCCGCCGCTGCGCGAACGCGGCGACGACGTGACGATGCTGCTGCGGCATTATCTCTCGGAGAGTGCGACCACGCATCAGGTCGATCTGCCGCGACTCACGCCGACCGCCGAAAAAATCCTGACATCGCACCGCTGGCCCGGCAACGTCCGGGAGCTCAAGAACGTCGTGGAGCGTCTCGTCATCCGTCACTCGGGACGCGACATCGTTCCCGACGATCTGCCCGCGGAAATCCTCGATGCTGTGACGTTCGCCCACGACACGAGCCCGCAGACGCCCACCCAGGCGGCGACCGAAACCAAGTCGCGCGCCGAGGTCCTCTGGGATTCGATGGTGGTCGGCGGCGAAAGTTTCTGGACCGTCGTCTATCCGGCGTTCATCGATCGCGAGCTCACGAAGACCGACCTGCGGCAAATCGTCAAGGCCGGGTTGCAGCGAACCCAAGGCAACTATCGGAAGCTCGTCGAGCTGTTCCGGATGGCGCCGGGGGACTACAAGCGCTTCCTCGCGTTCCTCTATCAGCACGATTGCCATCTGCCGTTCCACGGCTTCCGCGAGCCCAGGGCCAACGACCAGTCCGCACCCCAGCCGCGCGCGGAGTAGTGTTCGGCGTCTGACGGAGTGCTTGGCGATCGGTTGACGCGGTTTCTCCGCGTCGCTATTGAATCTGCAGCTCGGACAAGAGGCGTCGCGCGTCGGCCGCGTGCTCGAAACGCGGGTTCAGCGCCAGCGCCATCTTCATGGCAGCAATCGCCTTGGAGTCCTGGCCCTGTTTCGCGTACGACATACCCAGATGGTAGTGAAACTGGGGTTTGTTCGGTTCCTTGTCAATCGCTTTCCGAATGAACTGCACCGCCAAGTCAGCATTGCCCTGCGCGTAGTAGGTCCAACCCAACGTGTCATTGAACTCCGGTTCGTCCGGCAATTGCGCGTGGGCCGTCTGGGCGAGCTGCAACGCCTGATCGAGGCTGCCGCCGCTTTCGACGTAGTGGAACGCCAGATTGTTGGCCGCGATGGCGGCGCGCGAGTCGATCGCGAGAATCTTCTCGTACTCCTTGCGTGCGTCACCGTCCTTACCCTGTTTTTCGAACAACATCGCGAGCATCGTGTGGGCGGCGACCGACCGTGGCTCAATCGCGGCCCAGCTCTCGAATTGCCGTCTGGCGTCATCGAGATTCCCGCGGGCGCCGTAGATGCCACCAAGCATGGCGAACGCACCCAAGTTGGTCGGGTCCAGTTCGATGGTCTTTCGCAGGGCGATTTCGGCCCGTTCGAAATTCTTCACGCTGTAGTAGAGGTGTGCCGCCAGAAACCAGGCAGTTTTGTCGGTGGGCGCTTCGCGAAGCCGCGCTTCGACGCGGGCGATCGCCGAGGTCTTGTCATTCGCGGTGAGATCGACGGCGACTACTCCAGCAAGCGCCTCTAGCGAGTCCGGGCCCAGCGCCAACGCGGCGAGAAAAGCCGCTTTTGCGGCTTTCGGATCGTGACGCGCCAGCAGAAGGGCGCCCAACTGCACCTGGATCGGCGCAGACGGCGGCAGCGTTTTCTGCAGATACTGAATTTCCTTTTCGGCTCCCGCCGCATCGCCGGCTGCGATCAGCGTACGTGCCAGCGTCAGCCGCGCGTTGACGTGCCTCGGGTTGATCGCCACAGCGCCTCGGGCCACCTCCACCGCGGCGTTGAATTCGCCCTTCACCGCGTGGATCTGTGCCAGGCCGAGGTGTGCTTCGACTGAGCGGGCATCGCGTGCGAGGACGCGCTTGAACGCATCCAGCGCGGATTCAAGCTGCCGTTTCGCAACATACACATAGGCGATCATCAATTCCGGTTCTGCGGACCGGTTCGGATCGGCTGTCACCGCCGCCTTCAAGAAGACCAGCGCCTCGTCGAGCTTTTTCTCCTTCAGCAGCAGCTGACCCTTCAGCAAGAGCGCCGCGCGCTGATTCGGTTCGCGCTTGAGGACTTCGTCGACGGCTTTGTGGGCTTCGGCGACGCGCCCCTGTTTGTAGTCGACGGCGGCAAGGCGTGCCGTTGCCAGGGCGTACGTCTCCCTGTTCTCAGTCAGCTTCCTGAGAATCGGCACCGCCTCTGCCGGCCGACCGATCCGCACGTAGTATTCGGCCAGAGCGAACTGACCGTCGGCGTTCTGCATCGCGTCGACGACCACCTTGAGCGGCGCTTCCGCTTCCAGGGCGCGACCAGTGCGGATGAGGAGTTCCACCAGGTTGGTATTCACCTGGAGGTTCTTCGGATCGAAGACTGCTGCTTCTCGCAGCACTTGCTCGGCTTCTTCTTCGCGGTTTTGCGATCGGTAATAGCTGGCAAGCGCGACGCGGGCCGTCGCCGACTTGGGATCTGCGGCAATCGCCTTCTTGAAGGACGCCTCGGCCAACCGCCGATCGCCGTGTGCGAGCTGTAAGGCGCCCATGTTCGAGTACGCCGGACCAGACGCCGGATCGACGTCGATCGCCTGGCGAAGCAGGTCGAATGCGCCGGGCACGTCGTCCAGCCCCGCCAGCGCGTTGCCAAGGAGCATCAAGGCGGCGGCATTCCGGGGCGTTCGACGAAGGACGCTCTCCGCACGGCTTTTGGCCTCAGCAAAGCGGTTGGCCATCAGCAGCAACGCGCCCGCTTTGAGCTGCGCCTCTGTGCTGTTCGGCATGGCGTCTGCGGCGCGGATGTACTCGGTGAAGGCGGCTTGGACATCGCCTTGGTGGGCGTGAAGGTCCGCGAGTCTGAGCCTCGCGTCGCCCCGATTGGGATCCTGTTTCAAGGCGGCTCGATATTCGAGGACGGCTTCGTCGTACTTCTTCTGGGCGATGTACCGTTCCGCGCGCGTGACGTGCTCCGTCGCGCTCGTCCGGCACCCCAGAGCAGCCAAGCACACCATCGCCAGTGAGGCTACCGACGCAGCTCGAAGCATGTAACGGCTCGGAGCAAGATTCGCTCCTCGACCTCGCGTCGAGCCATTCGGTCCGCCCCGCTTCGCTATCTGGGCAAAGTTGTTCATTCAGCCGTCTTTATCGACATGTCGCAGCTGCAAATGTGGGGTTAGGGCCCTGACAAGGAGTCGGCCGGCAGCGACGGGAAGAACAAAGTCGGCTTCCGAAAGGAAATTCGGGAGTGGAAACAACGAGAGCAGGCGAAATGCCTGGGAATAACGCCGATATGGCTGAGGAGTCAATCTTGCACCGACGGGCCTAGCGAAGTCGTTGTTCGAAGGCGATCACACGGGTTTTCCGTCGGGAGTCGATATGACGAGGCAAGTGGGAATCGCGGCGGTTTCGGCCGCACTGATGGTTTTGGCCGGTAGCGCCTCGGCTTCTGCGGGAGTTGTGACGTTCAATTTCAACAGCCTCGCATCCGGAGCCACCAATACCGCCATTCAGCAATACATGAATACCGTTCTGGCTGGCAACGCGACGGTCACGGTGTCGGCCGAAGCGCAGGCCGCGAAAGGGTACGACGGAGACGGACGCGCCGTGGGTGTGGGCAGCAGCACCGTGTCCCGCACACTGGGCACGTCAGAAGGTAACGGCGGCGTTGCCGCCGGCATCGCGTGCACGGGGGTTAACCCGTGCACGGGTACGAATCTGGACACGTGGATCAGAAACGCGGCGAACACCACCGGCTTTTACTTCGATTTCAGCAGCAACTTCATCATCGACAGCGTGAGTTTCGACTACGAGATCATGCCGGATGGCACCTGTACGCAGCTCACCGCGGCGGGATGCGGCGGCAATCCTGTCGGGGGTTACTATCCCAACCAGCCGGACTTCACATTCAGCACGGATCTCGGGCAGGTGTTTCACCAATATGCCTCGACGCCGTCGGGATCGAACACGCATTCACCGGTGAGCGGGGCCGGCAATGAGCTCGCGCCGCAGCTCGCGCCCGTCAATACCGGCGCGCTGGTCTATAACGTGGCCGGCTCGAACGTCCTGAGCTTTGCCGACTGGCCGGCGACGATTGGCATCGACAACCTCGTCATCACGTATCACACGCCGCCGGTTGGGACTGCTGCGGTGCCGGAGCCGGCGTCCCTGCTGTTGCTCGGCACGGGCCTGCTGGGCATTCGCGCCGCGGCGCGCCGCCGCAGACGCGCAAAGAAAGATTCCTAGACCTCGCCTTGGACAGCGACGACGGCTGGCATCAGCCGTTGTCACTGTTCGCTGTCGCACCTGCCGTCGTCGCTGCTGTTCTTCTGCTAAACTTGAGCGCAACGAGTCGTCCCGCGGCCGAAGAGCTGGCGGTGGGTGTCTTCGTTCGATAATCCCTCCTGACTAGCTTCGGCCACTGGCACTCTAGGGATCGAGTCAAGGAAGCATTTTCGTGCGCGAACTCGAATCGCACTTAGGGGACGGCGAACCCAACGACATCGACGACTCGTCCGAACCCGAAACGAGCGAGCCGAGCGCCTCGGCGCAGGTCCGGCAGCGCGAAGGGCTGCCGCCGCAATACCGCATGCGCGCCGAGCGCCACTACGTGGACCATCTCAGCGCGCCGGCGTCCAGCGTTCCTGTTCAACTGATTCCGATTACCCAGCTCGCACCGCGGCCGCAGTCGGCCTCCAATGATCTCGATCCGCTGGTCCGGTCCATCCGGGCGCACGGCATCCTCCAGCCGCTGCTCGTGCGCAGAGACCGGACCGGTTATCACATGATCGCCGGCTCCAAGCGGCTCGGCGCCGCCATCACGGCGGGGCTCGCCGAGGTGCCCTGCATCGTGTATCACGTGGACGAGGCGGGCGCCACGGCGCTCGAGGCGGCGGAAAAGGTGCGCGGCGAACGCACCGGCGCCGGATTGCGGGCGTCGGTCGGCGGGCGAATCGCCGAAGGGGTCACCGCCATCGCGGACGATCTGTCGCGCATCCGGGCCACCGTCGGATTGCTGCAGAATACGCCGACCGGGTTCCAACAGGTGGTCGCGGTCGATCTGCTGTCGGCGCAGACCTGGCGCGCGCTCTGGGTGGCGAACGTGGCGTCGTTCCTGTCGGGCGGCAAGTATCCCGACGGGCGAACCCGGCCGCTTCCGGCTGTTGTCGACGACATCGTCGAGCGCTTCGAGCCGGAGTGCCGGCTCTCGCGTCTTCGATTCAGGGTTCTTCATTCCGGCGCGGCTGCGCCGCATGTCAGTGATGGTCCGGTCGGTTTCGCCCTGACGAGCGCGATCATCGTCACGCTGGCGCTGCTGGAACCGGGGGCCGAGCCCGCGCTCGACATTCACACGCAGACCCTCGGCGAGCGCGGATTCGTCCTCGAAATCGTTCAGCGTCACTCGTGGGTTTCAAGGGAGACGGCCGAGCGCTTCTCCAACCAGCCGCTATCGGCTCCGGCGGCGGGAAACACCGGTCTGGGCGCACTGGCGCTGTCTCATGTGACGGCGCTGTATGGCGGCGCATCCGAGCTGCTCGTGACCGACGAACCGGGAAGCACGCTCCGACTGACATTTGCCCACTTCTAGCGGGCGTCTAGAAGCTGAAGCGCAGCGCAATCGAGACGTTGGAGTTGTGGTTGAACTGCCCCAGGAAATCATCGGGCTCGCCTTCGATTCCGACGCCGGTCAGCGTGAGCCGCCAATGCTGCGCGAACGCCTGCGAGTATTCGCCCTTGATATAGAGGCCGTCGCCGCCCTGCCGCACGGCCGCTTCGATTGCGACCGTGCGTCGCGGGTCGACGGTATAAGCAGCCCGGCCCAGGATCGATTTCGCGATGCCGCGATCCGGCGCGAATGAAAACACCCCGCGGTTCTGCGTGACCGCCTCACCGGCATAGCCAACCACCAGCACCCACTCGCGAATCTGGCGCTCGACTTCGATCACGTACAGCACGTACTCGTCGTTCGTCGACGTCGGTGACGTGAAATAGGCCGCCTCGCCTTTCAGCATCACCCACCGCGTCGGGATGGCCAGGTCTCCGCCATAGCTCCGCAGCTCCGGAAACACGCGCGTCAGCTCGAGTCCAGTCGGCAGCAGACGCGTTTCGACGTTCGGGAGATGGTTGAAGCCGTCGAAGAACGAGAGCGACGCGTCGAAACGACTGCCGGCATGGCTCCACCTGACGCCTTGCTCCGATCCGCTGGGCAGGTGTGATCCGCCGTCCACGATCGGAATGCCTTGCACCGCAGGGGGCAACACGGTCCAGCGTTGGTTGAACAACGGCAGTCGACTCGGCGTCAGCTGGGGTGACCAGACCGCCTCGAACGTCTCGTTGCGGAAGCGCAGCGACGGGTGGACGACTATGACCGGCAACACATCGGTGTCGAGCACATTCATGAAGTCGCGCGGTGCGAAGCGATCCGTCGGATTCAGCACGTCCGCCCGGGCCCACCTGATGAACGCCTTTCCGGCGTCGATCGTCAACGGCCCCTTGCTGACGGTAACCGCCAGGCGCCGCAGGGCGAATCGTGGCCGCCGAATCGCGCGATCGTCCCAATCGAACCGCCACGCGCTTTCCACTTGATCGTGTGAGTTCGCGCGCAGGTCGAGACCGGCCGCAATCTGAAACCACTCGGACGGCTTGAGGAACACCTCCTCGCGAGCCAGCAGATCGCCGACATTCCGCGTCGCGTCGTTCGGCGCACGTTGCGGAAACAGGAAGTCGCGCCCGTCGATGAAACCACGCTGCGTAACCGGCTGCGCGGCGGCGGCCGCCGGCAGGAGGACCACGATCCCGATCAGGACGATGCGGGCAACCGCGCGCGACGGCCGCCACTGCGCGCGGCGCGAGGAATGGCGGATCCGGGGCACTGCCATCAGCGTCTGACGTCCTCGACGATCCGGCCGTCGCGCAACGTGATGGTCCGCTGGCAGGTCTGGGCGACGTGGGTATCGTGCGTGACCATCACAACTGTTGCGCCGAGGCGTGAATGCAGATCGCGGATGAGCGTCAAGATGTCCTCTCCGGTTCGGCTGTCGAGATTGCCCGTCGGTTCGTCGGCCAGCAGGATTGGCGGGTACACCGACAGCGCACGCGCGATCGCGACGCGCTGCCGCTGACCGCCAGACAGTTCTTCGGGCAGATGCGTGAGTCGATCGCCGAGCTGCACAAGCGACAGCAGCTCGCGCGCGCGCTCGTCGACCTTACGGCGCGGCCACCCGCGCAGGTGAAGCGGCAGCCCGACGTTCTCCAGGCACGTCAGCGTAGGCAACAGGTTGAAGAACTGGAAAATGAACCCGATCTTGTCGCGTCGCACCTGCGTCAGCTTGTCGTCGTGCAAGCCGGCGAGCGACTCGCCGTCGATCTGCACATCGCCGGTGGTGGCGCGGTCGAGGCCGCCCACGAGGTTGAGAAGTGTTGATTTGCCGGAGCCCGACTGACCGATGATCGACACCATCTCGCCACGAGGAATCGTCAGCGTCACCTCGTCGAGCGCGGTGACGCTCCGCTTGCCCTCAAAGCGCTTGGTGGCGCGATCGAGCTGAATCATTCGTACTCTTATCGAACGGTTACAGTCGTTACATTACGGCCCGTCGGCGCGTCCCTGCTGGATGGCGGCGCCGCGTGCCCTGAGATTCAAGCCCCGAGTTTCGGTGCGCCTCCAATCTTCGCTTGCCCACGTCCGCCTGGGTAGCGGATAGTGTGCAGCGGAGGTCAGCATGGGGAACCGCCCTTCCGGCCGCCGCGACTTTCTGCGACAGATGACAGCGCTCGGCGCAGCCAGCCTTCCGGGCATCGCGCCGCTCATCGGGCACCGCTCGGCGGATTTCCCTGATGTGATCGCGGCCGGACCCGCTACGAAACCGAACTACG
>Ga0105248_10005969_pt1 | contig 13374 bp, 14 predicted proteins | sample KBSS34metaG_FD_81524 | JGI IMG/M metagenome (GOLD analysis project Ga0105248, IMG submission 81524) | Switchgrass rhizosphere microbial communities from Kellogg Biological Station, Michigan, USA - KBS S3-4 metaG | ecosystem: Host-associated > Plants > Roots > Rhizosphere > Soil | place... | reverse complement strand
GCGCCGGCGGGCACGTTGAGGAACGCGAACTGGCCGTCGCGCCCCGTCGTCACGTGCGAGATCGTGCCGAGGGCGATGGGGATGCCGGCGAGCAGCTCTTCGCCGGCGTCGGGCTGGCCGTTGGCGTTCCAGTCGGCGAAGACGCTGCCGGCGATCGTGCCGGAGCCGCGCGCCGCGCGCGTGACGCTGGCGGCGCCGCCGCCGGCGACGCGGACCGACCCGGTCGGGATCGTGTGCACGATCCGGATCGTCGAGCGCGTCAGCCACGCGGAGGAATCGCCGACCAGGCCGACGGGCGCGCGATCGGCGTAGACGTTGAGGCCGATCGTCGTGTGTTCGGCAATCTGCCCGTTCAACCCGACGCTGAGCGTCTGGCGCGGCACCAGCGTCCCGGTGACGAGATCCTCGTTTCGCGTCGCGTTCCCCTCGACGCGCAGCCAGAGGCCGGGGCGGAAAACCTGTTGCTGCCCGCCGCCGCCGACCTGGAAGAACGTGCTGCCGGAGCCGTCGCCGGATCGCTGGTTGGTCAGCGAGACGAGGCCGAAGAGCTGCGAGGTGCGCGACAGGGTGAGGAAGCCCTGTCCCGCGGTCTCGTGCTGCGTGACGCTGGCCGACGAGAACAGCGAGTCGACGTTCTCGCGGCGCGTATAGCGGCCGAACGCGGTGACGCGTCCGGCGTTCGACTGCAGTTCGAGGGTCTGCAGCCCGGTGTCGGTCGTCGACGCGAGCAGCCCCCCGGGCGCGGCGAAAAGCACCGGGCGCGACTGGCGGTCGCCGTCCTCGAGCCGGAGCGTCATCGTGGTGCGCGGCGCGACGCGGACGCGCACGCCGCCGAACTCGCGCGTCGCATCGGCGACGGGCCGCAGCAGCGCGCTGCCGGTCGGCTTGATGTTGGTGTCGAGCGTGTCCCAGCCGCCGAACAGGCGCACGCGGCTCGACAGGTCGTACTCGCCGGCGCTGAACAGGCCGCTGCGATCCTGGAGCGTGGCGTTCAGCACCGGCAGGTCGCCCGGCGAAAAGCGCGTCGCATTGAGCTGCACCCAGCCCCGCGACAGCAGGAAATGCGCGCCGGCGAGGTACGAATAGTCGTTCAGCGCGTCGCGCGCGCCGGTGGCGCGGTAGTGAACGAACGTGCCGTCGCCGATCAGGTGAATCGACGGCGTGAGCAGCACGCGGACGCCGCCCCCGGCCTGGTCGCTCGCGTCGATCGTGCGCGGGAACTCCTTCATGTCGCCGGTACGGACGTGCGAGCCGCGCGCCGTCACCTCGACCCGACCCGTGAGCTGGCGCGAGAACCGCCCGAGGGCGAGCGACTGGCCGAGCGCGTCCGGATCGGTCCCGAAGATGTTGCGCAGCGCCGTGGTGTGTCCGACGACGACCTGCGCCGACGTCGATCTCGATCGCGCCACCATCGAGCCGCCGGTGAACGTGATCGACGGCGCGGCGAGGTTCGAGAACTGGTAGTTGCCGAGCGTCGGCGTGGTCCACAGATCGCCGGCTTCGAAGGTCCACACCGCGCCGCGCCCCTTGACGTCGCGCAGCGCCATCCAGGTGCGCCCGAGATGAAACGCCTCGCCGCGGCGCGAGCCGCGCACCTCGAGCTGGAACTCCCCGAACTTCACCGCCGGCTGCGTGAACAGCACGCCGAGATCCGGCTCGAACGCGTGCTCGCTGCCGCGGCGCGCCTCGTTGCCCTGGACGATCTGGGTTTCGGTGGAGAGCTGAACGGAACCCTGCTGTCGCGCCTCGACCTGGGCGGCCGGCCCCGCCGCGAGGATCAGGACGAGCAGTCGGGCGCGCACGCGGTCAGGAGACCTTCACCGTGGTCTCGCCGACCAGCAGCGCGGGCAGGCCGACGTCGATCTTCACCTCGACGCGGTACTCGCCCGGCGGCGGCGCCGGCTTGCCTGGATCGAGCGCGGGGATCGCGACCTCGCGCTCCGACTCCGGCAGCACCGGCACGTCGGGGACGACGGTCTGGCTGATCACCGCGCCGTTCTTGTCGTAGAGGGTGAGCGTCCCGCGCGTGCGCACCGTCCGCCGTCCCGAGTTCTTGAGCACGGCGACGATCTGGATCGGCTGATCCTTCACGATGCGCGACGCGAGATCGACGAGGTCCACCGCGGCCGGCGGTTCGCCGACGTTGGCGTAGACGAGCGTGGCGATGCGGCTGCGCACCTGCACCTCGCGCGGGCGCACCGCCGGCTGCGTGGCCGGCCCGAACTCGAACAGCACGCTGCTACGGTAGCCGGCCGGCGCGGCGTCGGCGGGCACCGTCAGGGTGAAGCGGACGGTGGCGTCCTTGCCGGGATCGATGACCTGTTCGGGCGGGGCGACGCGCATCCACCCGCTCGCGGAGTACTTCGGATCGGACGCCTCGACGAACTGCGGCGCGCCGTCACGCGAGAGGTGCCAGTCGGAGATCGTGGCGCGCACGCGCACCGGCGCGCTGCCGGTGTTCGCCACCGTGATCGCCTGGGTCGTCGCGGCTCCCGGCGCCGCCTTCAGCTCGACACGCAGCGGCGACACCTCGACCGACGACTGCGCCGCCGCCGGTGCGACGGCGACCAGCGCCAGCGCCGCGGTCAGGGCGCCGACAGCGTGAAGGTGACGGTCTGCGTGTAGAGGCCTGCGTTGTAGTTCCATGCGTTCGCCAGCCGAAACGTCACCGATCCGTTGGTCGCCGGATTGACGTTTCCCGTGCCCGAGGCCATGCTCTGCGCCACTGTCTTGCTCAAGACCCCGTTCTGGAACGGCGGCGCGGGCGTCGCGGTCCAGGACACATTGGTGATATCGACGGTTGACGCGCCGGCAAGTAGGTCGCCGTTGGCCAGCACGGTCAGCGACCAGGGGCCGCTGCTCTGCCGGATCCGGATGGTCACGACCACCGGCGCCGCCGCGACCACCGGCGAGACGTCCGGGTTGGCGGACGGAAACGACACCGAAGTCGGAGAGACCGTGATCTCCAGCCGCGGCCCGGGCTGCGCCGCGGCCACCGACGGGAGGACGCACAGGGCGACACATGTCACGGTCGCGGCGAGCCGGATCATGGCGCGCTCAGCGTGTAGACGAGCGTCGTCGTGTAGGTGCCCGTCGGATGCGTCCAGACGTTGCGGAAGAAGTACTGCTGCGAGCCGCTGTGCAGCCCGGAGCCGGTCCAGGTCGCGACCTGCGCCGGAACGGTCGCGCTGAGTGTCCCTGCCACAAAGCCGGCGCCGCTGGCCGTCCACGTCACGTTCGATGCGGGAATCACGTCGAGACCGGATCGCAGATCGCTGCTGGCGAGGACCGTGAGGACGACCGCCTGCCCCTGCGTGGCGCGCGCTTTGGCGTTGATCGTCACCGGACCGCCGGCCGCCGGGACCTTGTTGAGGACGTCGGGATCGGCGTCAGGGAACACGAGGCTCGCCGTCGAGAGCGTGAGGCTGGCCTGCGGGGAAATCGTGGCCGACAGCGTGGCCGTTGCGGGTTGGCCGGCCGCACGCGCTGCGGGCGCGGCGGCCGACCAGGCCAGGAGGACGAACGCGAGTCGCCGTCGAACGGACGTGGGCCGGAACATCCGGCCCGGTTATCGGTTAGGGGGCGCTCAGCGTGTAGGTGATGGTCGCCGTGTAGGCGCCCGTGTTGTAGCTCCAGGAGTTGGCCAGCTTGTAGGTCTGGGTGCCCGAGGGCGTGCCCGATCCCGCCCACGAACCCACCGAGACCGCAGAGGTGCTCATCGTGCCGGGCGCGAAGTTGGTGCCGGTCACCGTCCAGGTGAGCTGGTTGATCGCAATCGAGTCGCTGCCGCTGACGAGGTTGCCGCCGGACTGGACTGTCAGGGTGACGTTGCCCGCCGCCGAGGTGCGGGCTTTGATGTCGATCGAGATCGCGGTCGCGGACAGCAGCGGGGTGACGTCGGGATCGGCGTCGGCGAAGGTCGCCGCGTTGCTGCCGAGCGTCAGCTTCGCCTTGGCATTCACGTTCGCCGTCACCGTCACGGTCTTCGTGTCCGACGCCGCCTGCGCAAACGCCACCGACGACATCATCAGGACCGCTGCCGCGGTCGCCACTCCACTCCAGACTGCCTTCCTCATGACTCACTCCTCAGGGTTACGGGTTGCAATTCGCTGCCGGCCGCCGCACCTGCGCGCTGCCGGTCGAGCCACCCATCGAGGTCGCTGCGGCGGAATCGCCACTGGCGCCCGATGCGGATGGCCGGGAGCTCGCCCGTCCTGATCAACCGATAAATCGTCCGAGGCGTCGTCTTCAAATAGCCAAGGACTTCGTCGGTCGTCAGAAACGCTTCAAGCTCCATCGTTCTCTTCTGTCCGTTGTTGGACCTTAGACGCGCCTCAGTGGCAGTCTTTAGGCGTCATCTAAATGACTTTATATGACAACAACGGAAATAAGAGTAGCCCGACAGTTGATTCAGGTCAAGCTTTTTTGCAGACCTGGACGAGGAAGGTGGAGGTTTAGTCGGTAAGTGCTATTCGCCCAGCGCTTTAGCGGCAGCGGCGAGGACGCGTGGGACGCGAAATGGCTTGGTCAGGTAGCCGGAGACACCGAGATTGACCGCCTCGATGGCGCTCGCCTCGTTCGAAAAACCCGTGATGATGATGACCGGCAGGTCGGCCTTCAGGCGCCGGGCTTCGCGGATCACGCTGAGCCCGTCGACGCCGGGCATCTTCAGGTCGGTGATGAGCAGATCGTAGGCAATGATGCGCAGCCGTTCCAGCGCAGTGCGGCCGTCGGGCGCCATGTCGACGTCGTACTCGGCCAGCGCCAGCGTCTTCGAGAGCAGATCGCGGATCGCCGCCTCGTCGTCCACCACCAGCACGCGCGGCCGTCCGCCGGCCGACGATGGCGCAGGCCGCGGCGGCGCCTGCGTGGCCGCGCCCGCGCGCGATCCGCGCGGCCGCTGCGATTCCAGCCACGCGTCGATGTCGCGCTTGCGGAAGCGCCACTGCCGCCCGACGCGCACGGCCGGAATCTTCCCGGCCTTGATCAGGCGATAGACAGTCCGCAGGTTCACTTGAAGGTACTCGAGTACCTCCTCGGTGGTCAGAAAGCTTTCGTCGATCATGACGTGGTGGGACCCGTAGTCACTTTACCACCTTCGGATGCGATGGGTAGCTCGACTTCGAAGATCGCGCCGCCGTCGGAGGCGTTGCTCGCCGTGATGGTGCCGCCGTGTTCCTGGACGATGCCGTAGGTGATCGCGAGGCCGAGGCCGGTGCCCTGGCCGACTTCCTTGGTGGTGAAAAACGGATCGAAGATCCGGGGCATCACCTCGGCGGGAATCCCGGGCCCGTGATCGCGGAACGTCACCAGCACCACGCCGCGCCTGAGCGCCGCCGACGTCGTCAGATCGATGCGGCGCGCGCCGCCGCCGACCACGGCGTGCTCGGCGTTGATCAGGATGTTGAGGAACGCCTGCTGCAGGTGCAGCGGATCGCATAGGACCGCCGGCAGCTTCTCTCCCTGGCGGCGCACCAGCTTGATGTCGTGCCGCGCCAGGTAGGACTTGCGGCTGGCGACGGCGCGCGACAGGACGCGATCGACCTGCGTGCGCCGCCGCGACACCCGGTGCGACCCGGTGAAGACGAGCAGGTTGCGGACGATCTTCGCCGCCCGGTCCGCTTCCGAGAAGATCAGCTTCAATTCGCGCTTCACCGGCCGCGCCGCGGCGTTGGTCTCGATGAGCAGCTCGAGATGCCCCATCACGCCCTGCAGCGGGTTGTTCATCTCGTGCGCGATGCCGGCGACGAACTGTCCGAGCGAGGCGAGCTTTTCCGATTGCGACAGCCGCGCGTGCAGCGCGGCGCGCTCGGCCTCGAGGCGCGTCTGGGTCGTGATGTCGCGCGCGACCAGCACCCGGCCGGCGATCGTGCCCTCCTGGCTGGTGAGCGGCGTCGCGGTCAGGAGAAACGTCCCCTCGAGCTCCGCGTCCTCGACGCGCCGCTGCGGCTCCGGGCCGTGGCCCGTATCTGAAGACTCGACGTAGGCGAGCGTCTCGGGGCCGACCAGCTCGCCGATCGGGCGGTGCATGACGTCCGCGCGCTTGAGGCCGACGCGCGCGGCGAAGGCCTCGTTGGTCTGCACCACGCGCAGGTCCTTGTCGAGGACGGCGACCAGGTCGACCAGCGAGTTGAACGTGTCTTCGAGGAGGCGCCGCTGGCGCAGGATTTCCTCGAGCAGCCAGATGTTCTCGATGCCGACCGAGAGCTGGCGGGCGAGCTCGTGCGCGAACTCGACCAGCTCGTGCTCGTCGAGTTCGGTCGTCTTGGGGTGGGCCCGGGCGGAGTGCTCCCGTTCGATGACGAGCGCGCCGAGCGCCCGGCGCCAGCCGCGGAGGGGGGCCAGGAGGCTCGAGCCGCGCATCCGGGGGCGGTCGAGGCGCATGCCCTCGGCGGCATGGTGGTGAGTGTCTTCGGATGAGACACGCTCCCCCGGTGTCCGCTGGTCCGAGGCGGCGGCGAGATACAGCTGCCGGTTGCGCCGGTCGTGCAGCCAGACCTCGACCCGGCTGGCCCCCAGGAGGTCCCGGATTTCGGGGGTCAGCGCCTGGAGGGGGGCGGTCAGACCGAGACTGCTGGACACCCCGCGGGAAAAGTGGAAGATCAGTTCCCTGAGGCGCTTGTGGATGCGAACGTCGCGTTCGAGCCTGGCAGTGGTCGCGTCCAAACCCCTAAAGCCTAAAGCCAAAAGGGCGGAGACCAAGTCTTAATTTGCGAGAAGTGAGCCCCATCGCGATGGCGTCGACAGACGAAGAACTGGTCGCCCGCTCCCGGGGCGGCGACCTGGACAGCTTCAATCAACTCGTCGTGCGGTGGGAGCGGCCGATCTATGCCCTGGCCTACCGCACGATCGGGCGGGAGGAAGACGCCCGGGACGTCGCCCAGGAAACCTTTCTCCGCGCGTTCCGCGCGCTGAAGGGGTTCAAGGGGGAAGCCAAGTTTTCCTCCTGGCTGTACCGGATCGCGCTCAACCTGTGCCGCGACTGGGTGCGGCGGGAGCGCCGCCAGCCCGTGGCGCAGGCGCCGGAAGGCGTCGATCTCGTCGAGCTCGCCTCGGAACAGACGCCGAGCGAGACCATCGAAGATCTCGTGGCGCGCAATGAGATCAGCGCGGCGGTCGCCCGGGCCATGGCCACGCTGCCCGAGGAGCAACGCACCGCCATCCTTCTCAAGGAGTACCACGGGCTGACGTTCCAGGAGATTGCCGACATGCTCGACTGCCCGTTGAGCACCGTCAAGACCCGGCTCTACCAGGGACTGACCGTCCTGCGGCGTCAGCTCGATCGTGAAGGAGTGGGCAAGGCCCGCTGGTAACGCAAACCATGTGTGAAGAAAAAGACCTGCTCGTTTCGTACCTGTATGACGACCTCGGCGACGCGGACCGCGCGCGCTTCGAACGACACCTGCGCGGCTGCACCGACTGCCGCGACGAGCTGACCGCGCTGCGCGGCGTGCGCGCCGATCTGACATCGTGGGCCCCGCCGGCCTCCGAGCTTGGCTTCCGGATCGTGCGCGATCCGAAAGTCGTGGAGCTGAAGCCACGTGGCGCCAGTCCCGAGACGGGTCGAGGGGCGAACTGGCGTGCGTGGTATACGCCGGCGGCCGGCCTCGCCGCCGCCGCGGTGCTCGTGCTCGCCGCCGCCTCCGCGATCGCGCACGTCGAGATCCACCGCGGGCCGGATGGCCTCACCGTGCGCACCGGCTGGAATACCGTCGCGGCCCAGACCACCGCGTCTCTGCCGGCGCCGGTGGCCCCGGCCCTGCGCGAAGCGAGCGTGACGGCCGCGCCGGCGGCGGATGCCGCGACGCTGGCCGCCATCGAGGCGCGCCTGCGCGCGCTCGAGGCGTCGCACGATTCCAGCGTCCGCGCCGCCTCCATGTTGAGCGCGCGCTCGTCCGACCAGGAGCTGCTCCGCCGCATGCGCGACCTCGTGACGGTGAGCGAAGCGAAGCAGACCGGTGAGCTGGCCCTGCGCGTCTCGCAGATGAACCGCGAGTTCGACGCGCAGCATGCCGCCGACATGCAGAAGATTCAGAGCATCTTCGCGCGCGTGAACGCGTCGGTCGACGCCGACGCCACCATGCACCGCGAGTGGGCCAGCTACATGCTGAGCAACTCGACGAAACAGAAATAGATGTCGCAAATGATCGACAACCGCTCGACCGAGAACCGAGAACCGAGAACCGTGAACGTGAACGTGAACCGTGAACTGCGAACCGTGGACCGCCCGGTATCCGTGATAGAGGTGTCATCGTGAAGGGAACAGCGTTCGTCGCGGCCGCCTTCCTGGCCGCGTGCGCCGGCACGCGAGTGCATGCGCAGATTCCGTCCGTGGCGCAGACGCCGCCCGATCCCACGCCGCAGTCGGCGCCCGTCGTGTCGCCGCCGCGCGTCGCGCAGGACGCGCAGGCCTCGAGCGTCGATCAGCGCGACGTGCGCATGATGGAAACCGTGCTCACCAGCGCGGTGCGCAACGGCGCCGAGAACATCAGCCGCCAGATGCAGGCGCAGCAGCCCGGCTCGCTGTTCGTCGTCGACATGGCCAAGGCGCGCGGCTTCGTGCTCGAAGGGTACGGCATTTTCTTCGCCGTTGACGTGCCGATGATGCGCCAGGCGGCCGTCTGGTCGGCGCGGCAGCTGATGCAGCGAGATCTGCAGGATCAAATCGGGAAGCTGAACGCCCTTGCCTCCGACACCACGAGAGATCTCGAGACGCGGCGGCAGGCCGCCTTCCAGGCACGCCTGCTCGGTCTGCAGCTTCAGGGAGGAAATGGCGGCACCGTCACGCCGCCGTTTGGTCCGATGCCAACGCTTGACGGACGCACGGTGACCGCGGTGGCCAACAACTCGACCCCCGCGCCGGGCACCGTCCGCGCGACGGATGTCGACGACAAGGCTGTGCCTTCGTCGCCGGCTCCGGTCTCGCCGCTGACCGATCCGAACGACCTCTACACCGAAGCGGTCAAGGCGGCGCTCATCGACGCGATGCTCAAGCACAGCCTGTCGCTGCACATCGGCGACAACGAGTGGCTCACCGTCGCCGCCCGCGACGGCGAAGGGCCGCCCGTCCCCGGCCAGATCGACGACGCCTCGACCATCGTCATCAGCATCAAGGGGAGCGACCTGTCGGCGTTCATCACCAACAAGCTCACCCGTGACGAGGTGCTCAAGCGGGTCAAGATCCGCGAATTCTAGCGACGCGGACGCCGGCCCTTCCGTGCGCTAGAATCGCCCCATGCGAACTCTGGCGCCCGCCGTGCTCCTCGCCGCGCTGGTTGCGGCGGGGTGTTCGAAGCCCGTCGACCTGAAGCAGGCGCTTCAGGTCGTCGATCCCGTCACCGGCTATCACGACGCCGGTGTCGTCGACGGGCGCAACAAGATCGTTCCCACCGTCACCTTCCGCCTCAAGAAGAGCACCGACGACAGCCTGCGTCCGCTGTCGCTCAACGTCGCGTTCAAGAAGCTGCCCGCCGCCGGCGTCGCCGTCGCGCCGGGCTCGCCGGCAGAAGAGGACTGGGACGAGAAGTTCGTCCAGAGCGTCCCCTTCGACGGGAACCAGACCGCGGCGCTGACGTTCCAGGCGGCGGCCGGCTACACTGCCGATCCGCCGCAGACCCGCGCCGACATGCTCAAGAACCGCTACTTCCAGGACGTGCGCGTGCACGTCTTCGCGAAGCACAGCGCGTCGCAGTGGGTCGAGATCGCGACCTTCGACATTCCCCGGCAGCTCGTGGCGCAGTAGGGTGCGCAAGCCCCCGTCAGCAACCGGCCTCGTGCGGCGGCTCGGCCCGCTCGACGCGGCAGCGGTCGTCATCTCCAACGTCATCGGCGGCGGCATCTTCTTCGTGCCGGTCATCGTCGCGCAGCTCGTGCCGAACCCGACGGCGATGCTCGGCGTGTGGCTGCTCGGCGGCGCGCTCGCCTTCGCCGGCGCGATGGCCTACGCCGAGCTGGCGGCGGTGCGGCCGCACGCCGGCGGCGAGTACGTCTACCTGCGCGATGCGTTCGGTCCGCTGGCGGCGTTCCTCAGCGGGTGGACGTCGTTCATCGCCGGCTTCTCGGGCGCGATCGCCGCGAGCGCGGTCGCGCTGGCGGAATACGTCGCGCGCTTCGTTCCCGCGGCGGATCGATATCGCTCGCTCGTCGCGATCGCCGCCATCGTCGCGCTCACCTTGATCCACGTGCGCGGCCTCGGGCCCGGACGGGTCGTGCAGAACCTGCTGGCCGGCCTCAAGGTGACGGCGATCGTTTTGATCATCGCGCTCGGCTTCGCTCTCGGGCACGGCGACGCGGCGAATCTCACCGCGGGTGGATCCGTTGCGGCCGTGCCGTGGCTGCTCGCGCTCGTACCGGTGATGTTCAGCTACTCGGGATGGAATGCCGCGGCATACGTGGCCGAGGAAGTCCGCAATCCGGGACGGAACGTGCCGCTGGCGCTCGGCCTCGGCACGCTCGCGGTGGTCGTGCTCTATCTGGCGTTGAACGCGCTCTACGTCTACGCGCCGCCGGTGGCGTCGATCGCGGGGCTGGGCGACGGACGCCTGATGGACATCGTCGCGGAGCGGCTGTTCGGGTTCGCCGCGGGAAACCTGCTCGCCATCTTCACCATCGTCAGCCTGGCGGCGAGCATCAGCGCGATGACGCTGGCCGGGCCGCGCGTCTATTTCGCGATGGCGCGCGACGGCATCTTCGTGCGCGCCGCCGGCCGCGTGCATCCGCGCTTCCATACCCCGGCCGCGGCGATCGTCGCGCAGGCGGCGTGGAGCAGCGTGCTCGTGGCTTCCGGCACGCTGTCGCAGCTGGTGGCCTATACCGGGTTTGCCGTGGTGCTGTTTGCGGCGATCGCGGTGTGCGCGCTGTTCGTGCTGCGGCGCCGCGACGGCGCGATCGCGCGGCCGTTCTCGGCGGTCGGCTACCCGTGGGCGCCGGCGATCTTCGTCGGCGCGTCCGCCGTGATCGTCGCCAACGCGTTCTGGACGGCGCCGTGGACGACGCTGGCGGGGATCGCGCTCATCCTTGCGGGCGTGCCCGTCTACTACGCATTCAGACGCGCGCCGCGCGTCTGAACGCGGCAGTCAATTCCACAACGCCGCAACGCCCAACTCCCAATGAACTCCCAATGTTCAACTCCCAAAACTACCAACTCCGAAATCCAAAGGCCTGCTGTTTGGAGTCTGGCATCACGGCAGTGGGTTTTGGGAGTTGCGCTTTGGGAATTACTTGGGAGTTGGAGGTTGTGGCGTTGAGGAGTTGACACGCGCTGACAGCAGCGCGAGCCACGTGAGGAGGGCGAGCGTACCGTCAGCGCCGGCGAAGAGCAGGAACGACGGCGGCGAATGGCGGACGAGGTAGTCGATCAGGAAGGCCGCCGCGCCCGCGCCCTTCAGCAGCGGACCCATCACCCAGAGATACCATCGCGCGCCAACCGGGTCGCGGTACGGCCAGTAGTAGCCGACGCCGACGCAGACCAGGAACAGCCCGTTGAGATCGGAAAAGATCGGCGGCTGCGCCGGAGGGACGCCGAACAGCGTGGCGAGCCGATCGGCCGCGAGCAGCAGGAAGAGGCCGACCGCGAGATCGTAGACGCCGGAGAGCGCGGCGATCGCGCGTACCAACGAAAGGCGGTGAGCGGTCGTCTTCACCGGCTCACCGCCAATCGTCAATCCATTCGCCAATCGTCAATCACCAATCCGTGAATCGGCAATCTCCAATCGGCACTCGACAATCACTGAATGCGCTTCAAGTCTCCCTGGAACGTGACGGTCTTGCCGGGCGCGACCAGTACGTCGAACTCGGCGGTCTCGTAGCCGTCCGCCTTGACCTCGACCTTGTGCCGTCCGCCGTTCAGCGCGAGCTTCTGGAACGCGCCGTCGAACTCGTCAACCGTCCCGACGAGGTAGCCGTCGACGAAGACCTTCGCGTTACGCGGCTTCACCTTCAGCTTCAGGTTTCCCTGCTCCTCGTCGTACTGCGAGCTCGAGTAGCCGCCGTAGCCGCCGTAGTTCGGGTCCGCGAACGGATCGCCGAAGTAGGGGTTCCAGCCGAGACCGGAATAGAGACCGTAGCCGAGCCCGAACCCGTACGGCGCATAGAACGGCGAGTAGTAGTACGGCGAGTAGCCGTAGCCGTAATAGTTGCCGTAGTAGTACGGGTCGTAGTAGTAGCCGCCGCCGTAGTAGCGGCCGTGGTCGCCGTTCGGCGGAGGTCCGACCCGCGTCACCGCGGTACCGGTCACCGGCTGATCGCCGCGCGGACGGCTCCAGTTCGGCACCTCGCGCGCGCCCGACGCGTTGTTGTTCGAGTTGTCCGCCGCTGTCGCGCGCGAGCGCGTGCCGCTCGCGCTGCCACGGTTGTTGCCGCTGCTCGCCGGCGCCGCGGCGCTGCCGCGCGGGACCGCCTGGCCGCCGCTGGCCGACGACGACGATCCGTCGGACGCGGAACGCGGCGTCGCGCGCTGCCCCGGATCGGTCGCCCGTGCGCCGCCGCGATCGCTGAACCGGTGTGACGGCGCGGCTTCACGCCTCGCGCCGAACCCGCCGAAATCGCTGCTCGGCGTGCTGACGCTCGATCCGGCGCTGGACCCGCCGCTCGTGGTGGTCGCGCTGCCGCCGCCATTCGAAACGGCGCTGCCGCCACCACCCCCGCGGGAGACGGCCGATTCGCCGCCGCCACTCGGGTTGCTGCGCGCACCCGAGCCGCCTCCGGCAGCGCTGCCGCCCTCTTTCGGACTCTGTGCGAGCGCTGGCCCCGCCACGAGCGTGGCTCCGGCGAGCACGATGCCGAGTGTGAAATTGCGAACCTTCATAAGCGCCCCTCCGCGCGGGAAGACCTGCCAGTACGCCTCCTGATTCTGCAACAGATCTGCCATCATTTTTCCACATTATTTGGGACGCTTCGGCCCGCGGCCGGGGTGCGCCTGTCCTGCCGGGAGGTCAGGCGCGTACTATTTGATAGACTCGGGTTTTTGCCTCATGTTTCAAGCGACAACAGTGCTGGCCGTCCGTCACAACGGCCAATCGGTCATGGCCAGCGACGGGCAGGTCACCTTCGGCGAAACCGTCGTCAAACAGCGGGCCCGTAAGATCCGCCGCCTGTACAACGACCGGATTCTGGCCGGGTTCGCGGGCTCGGCCGCGGATTCCTTCGCGCTCTTCGCCCGTTTCGAGGCCAAGCTCGAACAGTACCGCGGCAACCTCGAGCGGTCGGCCGTCGAGCTCGCTCGTGACTGGCGGACCGACCGCCTGCTGCGCCGCCTCGAGGCCATGCTCATCGTGGCCGATCGCAAGCAGACGTTCCTGCTCTCCGGCACCGGCGACCTGATCGAGCCCGACGACGGGATCGTGGCCGTGGGATCGGGAGGCCCGTTCGCGATGG
>Ga0105248_10005968_pt1 | contig 13379 bp, 11 predicted proteins | sample KBSS34metaG_FD_81524 | JGI IMG/M metagenome (GOLD analysis project Ga0105248, IMG submission 81524) | Switchgrass rhizosphere microbial communities from Kellogg Biological Station, Michigan, USA - KBS S3-4 metaG | ecosystem: Host-associated > Plants > Roots > Rhizosphere > Soil | place... | reverse complement strand
GGTTCCGACTTACAACACCCCGGTTTCGGTTTTCAAAATACCTGACGAAGTCGCGGTCGAAGAATTCGTCAATTACCACAAGCATCGTCTGCCGCTGCCCAAGTTCGGCCAGGCCGTCGCCCTCGACACGCGTTGGGGTAACTCCGAGATCTCGAGCTCGCAACGCGAAGCGGTGCTGCAAATTGGTTTCACGACCGCGGAAGTCAACGAACGCACCGATCTGCGTCCGTTGAATCTGGTCCTGGTGATCGACAAGAGCGGTTCGATGGCCGCCGAAGACAAGATGTCGCGCGTGAAAGAGAGTTTGCGCACGATGATCGGCAAGCTGCGTCCCGACGACATCATCTCGATCGTTGCTTTCGACTCGTCTGCCGAAGTGTTGTATCCGGCCGGGCAGGTCGGAAACGGTTCCAACGTGCGACGCGCGATCGACTGTCTCGAGCCAGGCGGTTCCACCAATCTTCACGGCGGCTTGATGCTTGGTTATGGCCAGGCGCTGAGGTATTTCCGCCCGGGCGCGACCAATCGCGTCATTCTGCTTACCGATGGCATCGCCAACGCGGGCGTTACCGATCCCGACCGTATTGCCGCTGAATCCGCTCGCATCAACGGGCAGGGAGTCGATCTTTCGACAATCGGCGTCGGACTCGAACTGAACAACGATCTGCTGCGCACGTTGGCGAGCTCCGGCCGTGGTCTTTATCACTTCATCGCCGATTCCAAAGACATCGACAAAGTCTTCGTGAACGAAGTGCAGAGCCTGATCTCTTCGGTCGCCAAAACGGTTCAGGTCAGAATCGAGTATGGTCCGGGTTTACACCTCGAAAAGATCTACGGCTACACGCCGCGTTACGGTAATAACAACGTCTCAATCACACTCGACGACATGAACAACGGTTTGACCCAGGTGGTGATGGCGAAATTCCGCACCGAGTCGTCGAAGGCGTCCATTCCGGTGAAGGTGCGGTTGTCTTATTACGACGTGAAGCGTCGCTGTCTAGTGGAAGAAGTGCAGGATCTGCGGCTCGTTCCGGCCGAGAGCGAATCGTGCGATGTGCTCGCCGACGTTGAAGTGAAGAAAAACTACACGATCGCCGAACTGGCAGATTCACTTTTCGAGATGACGGGTTTGGCGCGACGGGGAGACTATTCGCAAGCGCAAAATGTGCTTGATGCTTCGGTCGCGACCGCTTACCGGCGCTATCCGAACATGGAAGACGAAGACATCCGCTTCATTCTCGACATCGTCGAAGGCTACCGTCGCGATCTGAAGGTCTACAACGCACACTCACGCAGGTTCGATTGCGGCAATTGCAGGTAGAGGGTTGTGTGATCAAGATCGAGGAGAGCCCCAGCAGTCGGGGGGCGGGGCTCTCCCTCGTTTATCGCAGCGTCACTGCCTGAGCATGGCGGTCGCCGCGACAAGAGCTGAAACTTGATTGGTCAGTTCCTCGATCGTTGGGTTGAGCGGTGAAAGCAATGCTGCGTCGGCGCTCGCACGGATAATCGCTTGGTATTCTGACTGGGCGAGAAACTGTTGCAAATCGGGATTCGTCTTCCACACGTAGAGTGCGTTGCGCCAGAACACGCCCGAGCCAACCTGGTAGTCACCCGTGTCACCGTCAGGTACATAGCCTTCCTCGGTCCAGTTTCGCACGACACCATTGTTGTTCTTTGCGAGTCGTAAACTTATTCCTCGCAGGAGACTTTCGGCGCGCCGCAGCAGTGGTCCACGAAGATTAGGCGCGAGGTGCATCATCGCATCGCTCAGGCCACCGAGGATTAAACCCTGATCGCCGGTCCACGCCCAATCCGTCTGAAAACCCTTTGCGGCGAGATTCTTCGCAAAGTGCCCTACGCGTTCCAGCACGAGGCCCGCGTCTGTTGTGATCGTCCGCCATAACGGAGAGTTGGTTTGGTCAAACCAGGCGACCAGGAAATTGAACTCGCGTTCGGCCGCCTTCGCCGCATTCGGATCGGTATGGCCGATGCGATGCGCCGCCATAAAGTAGAGCGCGTTGGTTACGGTGTTTTGGATTCCAACAAGACTGCCGCTTGAAGGATCACCGTTCTTTGGTCCCGGATAGATGTCGGGCGTGTGGTTCCAATAGGCATTCCACACTCCACCCTCAACGGCGGGACCATACTGGTCGTAAAAGCCGACCTTGTGGCGCTGCCATACGTATGGCGCGCCGTTGTTGAAACGCGTCCAGCATTCATTGAGAATGTTTTCAAACGGTGCGGGATTGGTTTTGAAGTAAGGCTTCTGCAGCGCTCGTTGCGCGGCGACACTCCACCAGCCGAAGTCGTCGAACCAGGCACCGTCCCAACCGCCCTTGATGCAGTTCAAGGCGGCGTTGAGCTGCACGACCACCATCTGCGCAATCTTCGGAGCACTGCTCGGATCGATTACGTCGAGGAAGTCGATCATCGTGTCGAAGGTGTTGCCGAGTTTCCAAAAGGAAACGCGCTGATCGCAGGGAAGTTGTCCGTTGGCAGCGTATAAATTTGTCAGCGCGTCGAAAAGGTCGCGTGCAGCGCCGACGTAACGAGTTGTAGATTGCGGTAAATCAGTCATCTTTCTCCCTCCGTTTACTAATGCGCGAACTTCGGAGAAAAACCACCATTGCCTAAAAATTTCATGTTAACAAACGACGAGGCCGGCTTGTGTCAGGAGCCACAAGCCGGCCTCAGGGTCAGGCCCGTTAGCGCCCGAGCGCTGCTAGGCTTTGCGACGAATCGAGTACAAGCGGTGTTCGGTTCGGATCAACAGGCGATCGCCAACTACCGCCGGTGACGCCTGCGCGAAATCGTCAAGCGGATTGATGTGCGACAACTTGAACTCCTCGCCGGTTGTAACGACGAACGTTTGGCCTTCCTCGCTGAGACAGAAGAGCTTGCCGTTGTACGCCCACGGCGAAGTCGTAAACGCAGTGGCTGCGGGATCGATGCGGGTTTTGTAAGCCTGCTTCCCGGTTTTCGCGTCGTAGCGATTCAGGATTCCGGTTTCGGTGAGCGTGTAGATCGCGCCTTGATAAGCGATTGACGAAGGCAGGTAAGTCCCGCCGCGCGCCTGCGACCAAACGATGTAATCGTTCGTCGTCTGGTTTTCTTTCAGGGTAATGTCGCCGGTGGCGCCGGGTTTGACTGCGAACAACGGACGGCCGCGGCCGCCGTTGATGTAGAGTAGACCTTCGTAAGCGAAGGGCGTGGGAACCGGTGTCCCGGACGTGCCTGACATGCGCCACAACTCTTTTCCATTCAGGTCGTAACTCACCACGGTCTTTGGTCCAAGTGTGACGATCTCGGTGCGCAGCGCGTGACGCCACACGTAAGGCGTGGACCAACCGGAGCGTTGTACCGGTGGTTCGTTTCCGCCGAGATCGCGATCGGTGCGCCACACCTGTTTGCCGGTTTGCTTGTCAAACGCGGCGATGTATTGCTGTTTCTGGTTGTCGTTCAAGACGACGACGAGGTTCCCGGCGAGTGCGGGCGAGCTGCCGGCGCCGAGATCGAGATAGATCGGTTGTGCTTCGATTGGCGTTTTCCAAACCTGGTTACCTTTCAAATCGAAAGCCCACAAGCCGAGGTTCGTCACGTAGAGATAAATGTTTTTTCCGTCAGTAATCGGAGTCTCGGATGCGAAACTGTTCTTGCGATGACGTCCGCCTGGCGGGTGACCGGCGAAGAACTCTTTACTCCATTCGACTTTGCCCGTCTTGAGGTTGAGGCAATAGAGGATGTAGTGGAGCATCACTTCGTTTGGCAGTTCGATGTCGCGCTCGTTGAGGCGCTTGATGATCTCGGGTCCCGAGAGTCCCTGTTTTTGCAGCTCGGCGACGTACTCGTTGCTGTACTCGGTGCCGGTCTGTGGTTGCTTCGATTTTCCCTCGGTGGTAACGGAAGTCAGGTAGACTTTGCCGCCGGTGACGATTGGCGACGACCAGCCGCGGCCGGGCACGTCATAAAACCACTCGACGTTTTCGGTCCTGGACCAGCGGTCGGCGAGTCGTTCATGCGTGCCGACCGGGTTTGATTCCGGTCCGCGGAACTGTGGCCACTCTGGATCCTTTGCGCTCGCGGTGGTTGCGATTAAGAAGAGCGCGAAGAGCAGCGCGGCGTAGCGCGAAAAAATGTAGACGTTGCGATTATTTTGGAGATAGGGAGATGGTCTGTTCATTTGTTTTCTCTTGGTTGACGAGCGGAGTCGCGATCGTTGGCATTGTACGGACCACGGATTATATTTGTTTCCACCGAGATGAGCGATCTTGATAATCAACTCGAATACTGGAATACAGAAGGCACGCAGAAGGTCTTTGGTCATCCGCTGAATCTCGATCGGGTGAGTCAGTGGTTGTCGCGCGAGAGTCGCATTCTGGATTTTGGTTGTGGCTACGGAAGATCGTTGGGAGAGTTGTTTGCGGCGGGATACCGAAATTCAATTGGCTTCGACTTCTCGCCCGCGATGATCGCCGCCGCCCGCGCGCGGTTTCCGGCGATCGACTTTCGGGAGCTCGAACCTCAATTCGGTTCTACGGCCCCTCTAGCAAGCGGATCGATCCCCGTCCCTGACTCCTCGGTGGATGGCGCTCTCGTATTCAGCGTCCTCACCTGCATTCCAACCGACAACGGCCAACGCGCGCTCATCGCGGAGCTGCATCGCGTTCTGCGACCCGGCGGACTCTTGTACATCAGCGACCTTTGGCTGCAGTCAGACGATCGAAACCTGACGCGCTATGCGCGCGACGAAGCAAAGTATGGCAATTACGGCGTGTTCGATCTGCCGGAAGGCGTCACCGTGCGCCACCACTCGCCGGAGTGGATCGCCACGCTCACGAGTGATTTCGAGAGAGTCGCGCTGGACGAAATCGAAGTACTCACAATGAACCGCAACCCTGCCAAGGCTTTTCAGTGGTTTGGCTTAAAAAAGGCGTGAGATCGCAGTGGGCCACACGCTGAAGACAATGAAGCTCGCGATCGCGAGTGCAAGGTTGACCATTCTGTACAGTGTGCCCAGGTAAAACGCAGCGACGATCACCGAGGCGACCCAACACGAAACAAGGCTGATCGCGTACAGCACTATAGCGACTCCAACCGACGCGCCCGCGACAGCGTCGTGAACGATCGGCGCGACGTACGCCGCCCAAGCGACCTGGAGAAAACCGCCGGTGATCAGTCCCGTAATCACGTACGCGTTCGCGTGCGAGTAAAGGTCCATGCGAAAGATGCGATGCGCGAGGGCGACAAGGCAGGCGACGACGATAACGACGGCCCAAAAGATCCAATAGGCCTTTGTTAACTCCCAGGTCATTCGCGCCCGCCCCAGCGGCCAGAGCAGCAGCGCGACGAGCAATAGAAACACCGCGTTCAGAACGATCGCAAAAAGGTAGTCAAACAGCTCCTTCTGGTCCTCATGCAGTAACCACTTGGCAAACTGTCCCATAGATGAGTCTGCAGGTCAGAGGGTCTCGACTCGAGTCTTGAGAGCGCGCAGGTGATTTTGGAGAAGCGTTTGAAGTTCAGACCGTCCTTTACTATCGGTGACGCGAGGAGGATTCACGATTACTTCTTTGTGGCTCTGGTCTTCGGTACACCAGTAGCGCAGGGTGATTTGGTGGTCAGCCTCGTCGATTTCATAGGTCCACTCACCAGGTTGACGATTCGCGGCAAGCTTGCCTGGAGAATAGTGCATGAACGTCAGACCCTCGTCTTCACCGATGCAACCGAGTAACAAACGAACCAGCTCGGCAAAATCCACCTGCTTCTTCGCATGCTTTCCCCGCACCATCTCGCCGAAATCCGACCGCCGGTACTCGGGGCGCAACGAATCACCGATGTCTTGCTTAATATTCTTCATAAATTTCGCGCTCACTTTTTGTCGCCAATCGAGCGCTAATCAGTCGAATAGCCTCACCGGTGTCAGTATACGCCACAACCAGCAATCTTTTCCGTGCTGACATACCGAAGGTTATAAAGCGATTCTCTTCAAACGAGTGGTCCGGGTCCGCCTCTGTCCTGGACAGAGGGTCCAACAAAGCAGTGCCGGCTTCTGCAAAAGAAACCCCATGCTTCCGGAGGTTGGACTTTGCCTTAAACGGATCCCAATCAAAAGTCATTTGCCGTCGTGAGGTAACAGCCTTCGCTGGTTTTGAGGGCGCGTCAGTATAGCATCTGTCGATACCACTCGCGGAGGACGTAGAACGCTTTCTTCTTCTCGCCTTTGTTGGATATGAGGCCTTTGCGGTTCCAGTAGTCCTGAATCTTTGGAAGTGGACGGCGGGGCGAGCGGAAGTCCATCAGGATCCAGGGCGCGGCACCGCGCAGGAAGGGAATTCGTCGCAGCATCGCGAGTTGATGGCGGTAAAGATCTTCCTGGTACTCTTCGGTCCAGCGCGTTGAAGCATCGCCATGATGGCCGTACAGAGCATCACCACCAAACTCACTCATCACCAGCGGCTTCTCATACTTCGAACGCCACTCAAGATTGTCAGCCTTCGCCGGCAATCCATCGTACCAACCCACGTACTCATTACATCCAAGCACGTCCAGAAACTCACCCAACGGATCATCGATCATCTGCGTCGTGGGATTAAGATAGTGACGTTCCATCGCCGCCGAGAGCAGTCGTGTGGGATCGAGCTCGCGCGCGTGCGCGACGAGATTCTTCAGAAACGACAAACGCGCATCACTCAGCGGCGTCTCGTTCGCCACCGACCAGATTACAACCGCCGCCCGATTCTTGTCGCGCGTGATCATCTCGGTCAACTGATTCCGCGCGTTCTCCAGCGTCGCGGGATTCTCCCACTGGATGGTCCAATACACCGGAATCTCGGACCACACGAGGATCCCCATCCGATCGGCCTCGCGCACCATAAACTCGTTGTGCGGGTAGTGAGCCAACCGGACAAAGTTCGCGCCCAGCTCCTTCGCCCATCCGAGCAACACGCGGGCATCTTCGCGGCTGTACGCGCGCCCGCCACGAAGCGGCGCCTCTTCATGAATACAGACGCCACGCAGAAAGATCGGCCGCCCGTTCAACAGAATCTCGGTACCGCGCGTTTCAATACTGCGAAAACCAATCTGCTCGCGCACCTGGTCTGTTTCCGCTTCAATGATCACGTCATAAAGCTTTGGAGTCTCCGGCGACCAAAGCTTCAAATCGGCCGTGAAATCCACGAGCGCGTTTCCAGTCGCGTCGGTCGTAAACGACTTATTAACTCCAGCTTCAGGAATGCGGATCGCGATCCGTTGCCCAAGCCTCTGACCCGCGAGCTTCACCCAGCCACGAACGCGATCACGCGAGCCTTTCTGAAGCTGAATGAAATAGTCGTGAACAAACGTCGCGGGCGTCTCCACCAGCTTCACGTGACGCGTCAGTCCGCCGTAGTTCCACCAATCAGTCATCAGCGTCGGCACCGCGTCGCGCCGGCGCTTGTTGTCAACTTTAACAACCAGAAAATTGCCCGTTTCGCGAACGAGGTTCGTGATCTCGAAATTAAACGGCGTGAAGCCCCCTTCATGCTGTCCGAGCTTCTCGCCGTTGAGATACACGTCAGCCTGGTAATTCGCCGCGCCGAAGTAAACGAAGAGGCGAGTGTTCGGCCGGCGCTGATAATCAAACGACTTCTTGTACCAAACGGTGCCTTCGTAAAAGAACAACTGGTCTGACTGCGTGTTCCAGTCGCTCGGAACCTTCAACGTCGCGGATGTGTCGAAGTCATACTCTACGAGATCGCTCTTCGTCTGCGGCTTTGCGTTTCGGAAATAGCCGTTCGCGTTCGGCTGGTAGCGATAGTCGTAGAAACCGGATTCGTAAGGATCGATGATCGTTTGCCACTCGCCGTCGAGACTCGTCGTCTTGCGGCCATCCGGGTTTGCGATCAGTCCGAGTTGCTGCGCCCGCGCGGCCGGAGCAAGCACGAGGAACACGACGAGGAGAACAAGTTGTTTGGTCATAGTCAGGCTGAATTGTGACAAACCACGGCTTTTTTGTCTGCCTGGCCCTGCGCGCGCCTCGAATGCGCGTTGCTCTTTGGAATTCCTCACGCGAAAGGAGTGGAGCCATGCTTTCCACGCGAACGAGCCATTTTATAGCCGGTGTTTTGTTACTCGCCGTTGCCGCGCCCGCCGTTGCCGTCCAACAGACAAGTTCGCAAGACGCCGTGGCGGTCAACCAACAACTCGACGCCGCGCTGATACACGCCGCACGTGAAGGCCAAGCGGACGTCGTTCAGTCGCTACTCGCAAAAGGCGCGCAGGTAAACGCCAGGACTGACGACGGCACCGCTTTGACAGAGGCCGCAAAGGAAGGATTTACCGAGGTCGTCAAACTCCTGCTCGCGGCCGGCGCCGACGTGAAGGCAGTCAATCGAAACAACGAACAAGCCCTGCTACTCGCCGCGCGCCAATACAACTATCGAACACCCGCGGTTCCACCCAGTGCCGACATCGTTCAATTGCTGTTGGCCCACGGCGCAGATCCAAACGCGACGAACCGATACGGCGAAACTGCCCTGATGTTCGCGAACACTCCGGCCAAAGTGAAACTGCTGGTCGCCGCCGGAGCACAACCTGAAACGAAAGACGAACAAGGTCGAACCGCCCTGCTGAGAGCGGCATTAAAAGGCGAAGGCGCCGTTGCCGAAGCCCTGATCGCGACCGGCGCAAACGTCAACGTCACAGACAACAAGGGCTCCAATGCGTTGCTGCACGCACTCGATAATGAAAACCTCGCCGCCGGCCCCGAACGCGAAACGTTGCCGCAGCGGCGGATCGAAGTTGCGCGAGCGTTGCTGCTCGCGAAGTCTCTCGACGTAAACACACAGAACACCGACGGTGAAACGGCGTTGTTGCGCGCTGTCAGACTCGCGAACGTCGAAATGGTCAAAGCCCTCTTAACGCGCGGCGCCGATCCAACCCGCAGCGACGTGTTTGGCGACACCGCCGCTATGCTCGCTTACGCGAGTGTCAACACCGAGCTCGAACAGTTGTTGCCAGCGCCGAAGTTCAAACACCAAACCCCGATCGTGCTCAACGCTTTCCTGCGCGCGGCGATCGTCCGGAAAGACGAAGCCACGGTCAAAGAGCTACTGAACGCGGGCGCCGATCCGAATCACGAGTACGCCATCGGCCACATGCACAAAACGATCAAGGGCCGAGTACTCGTGCTCGCTGCAGGCACGGGCCACCCGGGCATCGTTCAGCTCCTGCTCGACAAAGGCGCTGACGTAAACGCGCAGGGGCTAATCTCGGGCAGCGAACACGGGCTGAAGTACGGCACTGCGCTCGAAGCAGCCGAGTTAGCAAAGCAGCCCGAGGTCGTGTCGTTGTTGCGCAAAGCCGGCCACGATTGATACGGTCTTTCGCATGCGAAAGCGGCGGGTGGAAGTCAACGATCGAATGCAGTCGAACTACGTTTACTTCTGCACCGAGCCTGTAGGCAAAAACTTTCATGCAGACTTTCAACCGGAGCTCACGCCGCAGGAGATGCTCGAACTCGGCGTGTTTGGCGGGAAGTACATGACTGACTGCCGCAAGGAGTTTCCCGCTTCGTGGTTCCGCCACGCGAAACTCTCACCACAGCGACGCGATCCGAAGCTCAACTACTTTCGCGTGAACGCCTCCGTGCCACTTTCCGTGTGGCGCAAGAAGGGCTGGATCTATCACGAAGATCCGCGCGGCTGGTTTCAGTGGTACTGCCGTTACTACATGGGCCGGCGTTGTCCCGACGACGAGCGGCAGATCAAACGCTGGCGCGCCATGCGCCGTCACATCGCGCAGATCAAAAAGAACTGTCCTCCACGCGAACCCGAATGCCGGCCGAAGCAGCGACAGGCGCTCTTACACTGGGCCTACGATTCGCGGAAGATCTGAGCCCTCGCTCAATAATTATTGACGAGCGCGATCGCGTTTCGCTATGCTGCTTGCAGCACTGTAAAGCCCCAATTTGACAGTGCCCCTCACTCAATCCCAATCACGCCATGTCACTTAAAACTCGTGCCTTTTCGCTCTTCGTTGTATTCGCGACGTTATCCGTCTTCATGAGCGGCTGCACCGCACTTCACCTCGGCAAGGCGAGAAAACGCGCTGCCGATCAAAAGAACACGGCGCAAGCAAACGAATCAGCTTCGGAAGATGAACAGCGCCGCATTCGCGACTCGCAACAGGCCTATGCCACGCTGCGAAAAAACCCGAAAGCGCTGCCGCAAATTCCGGACAACAAAGGCGAGGAGCTCGAATACGCGGCCGATGTTTACAGCGGCATTTTTTACGAGGCGTTGCTTAACCGCGACTTCGATCTGATTGACAGAGCGGCCGATGAAGCGCGCGAGTCGAAGGAGCAGACCGTCGCCGGCGTCTGGAAGCTGGAACGGATCTACGACGGATTGGAGCATCCTCGGGTCGAGACTTCCGACAGTGAGTGGAAGCGCCACATTAGATTGTTGCGCGAGTGGATGGAGAAAAAGCCTGATTCCGAGACGGCCCCGGTGGCCGTGGCATTATCCATGTTCAAGTTTGGGTGGAATGCACGCGGTCATGGCTATGCAGACGCAGTCTCTTCGGACAATCGCAAACTGTTTTTCGAACGCGTGCAACTCGCCAGAAATCTCCTGACGTCGATCACTGCTAAAACCTCATGTCCGATGTGGTATTCACTGATGCTACAGATCGCGCTCAGCGAGAACTGGGACAGGAAAGCCTATGAGGAATTGTGGGAGCACGCAGTAGAGTTCGAACCAACGTGGTACGAGTACTACCGCCAGAAAGCTATCTATTTGCTGCCGAAGTGGCACGGCGAACCGGGAGATTTAGACGCTTACGCCAACAGCTATGCGACGCGCCCAGGCGACGACAACGCGCGGATCTACTTTTTGATCATCCAATGTGCGAGTGCTACCGATCAGACTGAGCGGCAAAAACCCCTCGCCCATTTCGACGTTTTCAAGCAAGGCTTTACTGAGATGCGTAAGACCCACGGCGTAACCCGCCGCACTCGGGGGATCGCGTTTGAAAAAGCCATGCTTGCGCGGGATTCCGCTTTCGCGCAGGAAGTGCTTGCCGATATCAACAGTAAACCCAACGCCGTAGCACAAAACTGACTCAGAACACGAGCGTCTGGATCGAGTGTGGCAGGCTTTCAACCTCGGCAGCCTGACCGTCGACCCACAGAAAATACGCGATCTTCTGAGCCGTTCTGTTCATCACCACCGTTGCGATCTTTCCATCGGGGTTGACGAACGCGGTGGAGAGCAAGGGGCTGCGGGTCGGCGAGCTCGCGATCCGCTTCGCGCCCGGCCGCACAAACTTCGAGAAGTGCCCGATGTAGTAATACGAGTTGGTATAGATCAACTCGCCGGTGCGCGTGTCGGCGTGAACCGGGGCGAAGCAGAAGTTCTGAACGTGATTCGGCCCGCCGGTTTCATCCAGCAGAACGTTCCAGTCTGTCCAACCCACCGTGCCGCTGTTGAAGTCGTTGATCATCGAACGCCCGTATAGCTCGCCCAGTTTCCAGTCGCTGAGCCGCTCGGGTTTGAACGAGTCGGCGCAGCCCTCGGTAAAGATCAGGTGCTTGTCGGGAAACGCTTCACGCACGAGTTTCACGTTGTCAAACATCGGTTCGCCGCCACTCCACGGCTCGTACCAGTGATAACCGACGCCCCAAACGTATTGCGCGGCTTTCGGATCGGTGAGAATCGTCCGCGCGCGTTGATAAATGAGATCGCGATTGTGATCCCACACGATGATCTTCTTCGCCGCGAGTCCTTCACGCTTGATCGTTGGTCCCAGGTGGTTCTTGAGGAAATCGCGCTCGTCTTCCGCTGAGAAAATGCACGACTCCCACTTCTGCGTGGCCATCGGCTCGTTTTGAATACTCACGCCCCACACGGGAATGCCTTCGCGTTCGTAAGCCTTGATGAACTTCGCGAAGTAGTCGGCCCACGACTGGTAAAACTCCGGCTTCAGTTTTCCGCCGCGCAGCATGTTGTTGTTGTCTTTCATGAAAGCGGGCGGACTCCAGGGGCTCGCGAAGAGATTGAGTCTTCCGCCCGCCGCGGCCATCGCTTGTTTGATGAAAGGAATGCGAAACTGCCGGTCGTGCTCGACGCTGAACGACTTCAACTCTTTGTCGCCCTCGGTGACGTAGGTGTAACTGCCACTCGAGAAATCGCAACTGTGAATGTTGGTGCGCGCGAGCGTGTAGGCAATGCCGCGGTCGCGATCGAAGTAAGCTGTGAGTAGTTCCTGTTGTTTAGGCCTGGGTAGTTTGGCAAACGTCTCGGCCGAGGCGTCGGTGAGGGCGCCGCCGATTCCCAGAAACGTTTGAAACGTCTTCGACGGATCGACGAAGACGCAGATCTGTGTCTCGAGTGGTTGGGCCATCGGCTTGAAGGTGACGGTGTTCGTCGCCGAAAGGCGGAGGTCGGTCTTGTCCGCGGTGGTATAGACCGCGACCGTTCCCGCTGAATGAGCGGCCGCTGAAAATGACATTTGACTTCGCGCCAGCACCACTGCCGAAGATGAAGCTGCGATAAAACTGCGACGGTCGATTTTCATGAGTTAACGTGCCTCGAATACGTAGATTGCATAACCACGAGCCAAAGTGCGAAACACAGTCTTGAGCAAAAACTGCGCGATCCGGTTTGCCTGGTACTCCACCGACTTCGCGACGATAGAAAGCACTGCGATGCGACGATAACCGTTTTGCACGAAGATTTCTTCGGGGTTGTCGGCCGTAAACTTGAACGACGCGCCCATGCCGGTCAGCTTTTCGTGGATCGTGCGGCCATATTTCTCGAAAAAGCTCCGGTTCATCAAATCACAGACGAGTTTGTGCCGCGGAAACAAGCGATGCAGTGTCTGAAGCAACTGCTTGATCGTGTCTTCGTCAAGGTACATAAAAACGCCCTCGATCACGACCACCATTGTTCTTCGGCCGGCGAACGCCGAGAGTTTTTCTTCGACTGAATCGGTAGAGAAGTCGATCGCGATGCGGTGAAGTTCGTTTGTGGCTTCAGCGGCCGGCAGGCGCTCGTTCTTGTACGCGATCACCTGCGGTTCGTCGAGCTCCACCCACGTGCCGCCATTGAGCCGGTAAGCACGGCTGTCGAAGCCCGCGCCGATGATCACGACGTAGAGATCCGGGTTCACGGCGAGCTCTTCGCGCAGGATGTCGTCGATGATGCGGTGCCGCGCGACGTTTGAAGTGTTCGGCCGTGTTTCGTCTTTGAACTTCCCGAGGATCTTCAGACCATCTTCGTTCATGAATCTGCCCGCATAAACGTCGCCGCAGACGGGTTTATCGAGCTCGGCATCCTGCATGCGAACGCCGCAACAGTAAAAGGCTGTTTGGGAGATCGGCTTCATGAATGGTCGACGAT
>Ga0105248_10005967_pt1 | contig 13381 bp, 13 predicted proteins | sample KBSS34metaG_FD_81524 | JGI IMG/M metagenome (GOLD analysis project Ga0105248, IMG submission 81524) | Switchgrass rhizosphere microbial communities from Kellogg Biological Station, Michigan, USA - KBS S3-4 metaG | ecosystem: Host-associated > Plants > Roots > Rhizosphere > Soil | place... | reverse complement strand
TGGCCTCGCATCGACGTTCGCCGAGGACGTGATGCTCTTGCAGTCCGTCGGCATCAAGCCGGTGATCGTGCACGGCGGCGGCCCTGCGGTGACCCAGCTGTCGACGCGGCTCGGGATCGAGACGACGTTCGTCGACGGGTTCCGCGTCACCGACGCCGAGACGCTCGACGTCGCGACGATGGTCCTGGCGGGCAAGCTGAACACCGACGTGGTGTCCTCACTCGTCACGGGCGGCGTCAGCGCGGTCGGGCTGTCCGGCGTCGACGGACGGCTGCTGCTCGCACGCAAACAGCAGGGACCGGATCTCGGGTTCGTCGGGGAGGTCGTGCAGGTGCATGCCGACGTGCTCGCAACGTTGCTCGAGCGGTCGTTCGTCCCGGTGGTCGCCTCGATCGCGGTGGACGAGGACGGGCAGGCCTACAACGTCAACGCCGACGTGGTCGCGGCGGAGCTCGCGGTTGAGCTCGACGCCGAGAAGCTCGTGTACGTGAGCGATGTGCCGGGCCTGATCGGGACGACGGGCGATCTGCTGTCCGAGCTCTCGTCGAAACAAGCGAGCGATCTCCTCGCCGACCCCGGCGTGATCGACGGCGGGATGATCCCCAAGGTGCAGAGCGCGGTGCGTGCGCTGGATGCCGGTGTTGGGCGGGTGCACCTCGTCGACGGACGGGTCGAGCACGCGATCGTGCTCGAGCTGTTCACGCCCGAGGGCATCGGCACGATGATCACCCCCGACCTCGAGGGGATCACCTCATGACCGGCGAGCGGTTGATGCCGACCTACGCGAGGCTGCCGGTGACGCTCGTCCGAGGAGAGGGGTGCCGGGTGTGGGCCGACGACGGAGCGCCGTATCTCGATCTGCTCGGTGGGCTCGGCGCGCTCAGCCTGGGTCACGCGCACCCCCGGTGGGTCGCCGCCGTCACGGATGCGGCGTCGACGATCGGGATGACGACGAACCTCGTCACGACCCTGCCGCAGGCGAGACTTGCGGACCGGCTCGCCTCGATCACCTCAGTGGACGATGCGACCGTGTTCCTGTGCAACTCGGGCGCGGAGGCGAACGAGGCGCTGCTCAAATTGGTACGGAAGAACGGCCTGGCCGCCGGACGGCCGGTCGTCCTGGCCCTCGACGGGTCGTTCCACGGGCGCACGATCGCCACGCTCGCGGCGACGGGCCAACCGGCGAAGCGCGTGCCGTTCGAACCGCTCGTCGATTGGATCCGATTCATCGCTCCGGGCGACGTCGCGGCGCTCGACGCGGCGCTCGCGCCGGGTGACGTCGGCGCCGTGCTGCTCGAGCCGATCCTCGGTGAGGGCGGCGTCGTGCCGCTGGCGCCCGAGTACCTCCGTGCCGTGCGTGCCCGGTGCAACACATCCGGCGCCCTGTTCGCGGCGGACGAGGTGCAGACCGGGTCGGGCCGGACCGGCCGGTGGCTCGCACTCGAGGCTGCGGAGGTTCGCCCCGACGTCGTCGCGCTCGCGAAGGCACTCGGCGGCGGTCTGCCGATCGGCGCCGTTGTCGCTCGGGCCGACCTCGCGTTCGGTCCGGGCGAGCACGGCTCGACCTTCGGCGGCGGCCCCGTACCGTGCGCGGCGGCGTTGGCCGTGCTCGACACGATCGAAGCCGAGGGACTACTCGCGAACGTCGCGGCGATGGGCGCGTTGCTGCGAGACGAGGTCGAGCGGCTGGCACCCGCCGGCGCGCTCGCCGAGGTTCGCGGCGACGGCTTGTTGTGCGGGTTCCGGATGCACGGGTCGACCGCCCCCGCGGTCGTGGAGGCATCGCTGGCGCGCGGGGTGCTCGCATCGACCGCCGGACCCGATGTCGTGCGGTGCACCCCGCCGTTCACGATCGGTCCCGACGAGATCGACGAGGGCGCGAAGGCTCTCGCGGCCGCGCTGGAGGATGCCGCGTGAGCTCGGCCACCGGCACGAGGACCCGCCGTCGTCAGGCGATCGTCGAGCTCGTCTCGGGCGAGCGGCTGGGCTCCCAGGAGGAGATCCGGTCCCGCCTCGCACAGCTCGGTCACCAGGCGACCCAGTCCACGATCAGCCGCGACCTCGAGGAGCTCGGCCTGGCGCGCGTGCACGACGCCGAGGGCGTGCGGTACGTCATGCCCGAGGCGGGGACCGGCACCCCGTCGTCGGCCCGGCTCCGCAGGCTCCTCGCCGAGTTCGCGGTGGCGTTCGTCCGGACCGACGTCGGCCTCATCGTGCGGACGCCCCCCGGTGCAGCCAACGTGCTGGCCGAGGGGATCGACCGCGCAGGACTCCCCGAGGTCGCGGGCACGATCGCCGGCGACAACACGATCTTGATCGTCGGCCGCGAGGGGATCGGCGCGACCGCGATCGACAACACCCTGACCAACATCATGGGGGCGAACGATGGTTGAGAAAGCGGTCCTCGCGTACAGCGGGGGACTGGACACGTCGGTGACGATCCGGTGGCTCGCCGAGCGCGGCTTCGAGGTGCACGCGGTGGCCGTCGACGTCGGCCAGCACGATGACTTCGCGCAGATCGCCGAGCGCGGTCGGCGCGCGGGCGCGGCGAGCGTACGGGTCGCCGACGCGGTCGACCGGTTCGCCGCCGAGTTCCTGGCGCCGGCGATCCGGGCGAACGGGATGTACGAGGGGAAGTACCCCATGGTGTCGGGGCTCGCGCGCCCCTGTATCGCCGAGGAGGTGATCGCGGTCGCGCGCGAGGTCGGCGCCTCGACCGTCGCGCACGGCTGCACTGGGAAGGGCAACGATCAGGTGCGCTTCGAGGTGTCGTTCGCGGTGCTCGCCCCCGACCTCGACGTGCTCGCGCCGATCCGCGACGACGCGATCCCGCGCGAGAAGGCGATCGCCTTAGCCGCGGAGTGGGACATCCCCGTCACGAGCGTCGCGACCGTGTACTCGATCGACGAGAACCTGTGGGGACGCACCGCGGAGTGCGGGCCGCTCGAGGATCCGTGGGTCGCGCCGCCCGAGGACGCGTTCGACCGGACGGCCGCGCCGGCTTATCGTCCGGCCGAGCCGACCGAGGTCGTGGTCACGTTCGACCGAGGCGTGCCGGTCGCGGTCGACGGCGAGACCGCCATGCTGTCGGAGTTGATCCGCGGCCTCGACGCGCTCGGGGGCCGCTACGGGTTCGGCCGCGTCGACATGATCGAGAACCGACGGGTGGGCATCAAGAGCCGCGAGATCTACGAGGTTCCCGGCGCGCTATCGATCATCGCCGCGCACCGGGCGCTCGAAGACCTGACGCTGGAGCGGGACCTGGCGCACCACAAGCCCGGGATCGAAGCGCGCTGGGCCGACCTCGTCTACGACGGCCAGTGGTTCTCGCCGCTGCGACACGCCCTGGACGCCTACGTCGAGGCGACGCAGGCGCCGGTGTCGGGCGACGTACGGCTGCGCTACGAGCCCGGGTCGTGCACCGTCGTCGGCCGCCGCAGCGAGCACTCGCTCTACGACCTCTCGCTCGCGACGTACGGTTCGGCCGACGCGTTCGACCAGTCCGACTCGCGGGGCTACGTCACGCTTTACGGGTTGCCGCTCAAGGTCTGGTCGGCGAAGCAGCGGCCCGCGTCATGACCGACGCTTCCGGCGAGCTCTGGGGCGGCCGGTTCTCGACGCCGCCGGCGCTCGAGGCGCAGGCGCTCGGCCGCTCGCTCGAGGTCGACCAGCAGCTGGTCGTCGAAGACGTCGCGGCGGGGATCGCGCACGTGGGTGCGCTGGTGGACGCGGGCCTGCTGTCCGACGACGATGCAGCCCGTCTGAGGGACGCCCTCGAGCAGGTCCGATCCGCGATCCTCGCGGGCGACTTCGTGCCCGACCCCGCCGACGAGGACATCCACTCGGCGGTCGAGCGGGGCGTCACGGCGCTGCTCGGTGACCTCGGTGCGAAGCTGCACGCCGGACGATCACGCAACGACCTCGTGGCGACCGACGTCCGGCTGCATCTCCTCGCGATCGAGCGAACCGTGACGGCCGACGTCCGCGCGCTCGCGAAGGTGCTCGTGGAACGGGCACGCGCGCATGCCGCAGACCCCATGCCCGGCACGACGCACGGCCGCGCCGCCCAGCCGATCACGCTCGGACACCACCTGTGTGCGCACGCGTGGGCGCTCACCCGGGACCTGGAGCGGTTCGCGGGATGGCGGACACGCGCGTCGGTCTCGCCGCTCGGCGCCGGCGCGATCGCGACCTCGACGCTCGGGCTCGACTCCGCTGCGACGGCCGAGCGGCTCGGCTTCGACCGCGCCTTCGAGAACTCGCTGGACGCGGTGAGCGATCGCGACGTGTTGCAGGAGTGCGTGGCGGTCGCGGCGATCTGTGGGACCCACCAGTCGCGGCTCGCTGCGGACCTGTTGCGCTGGACCGACCCCGTGCTCGGTTGGGCCGAGCTCGACGAGGCGTACTCGACCGGGTCGAGCATGATGCCTCAGAAGCGGAACCCGGATACCGCCGAGCTCGCCCGCGGCAAGGCCGCGCGCATCACCGCCGACTTCGTGACCCTCTCCGCGATCCTCCAAGGGCTCCCGCTCGGGTATCAGCGCGACCTCCAGGAGGACAAGGAGCCCGCGTTCGACGCGGTCGGAACGCTCGGCACCGTCACCCGGGCGTTGGCCGGCGCCGTGGCGACGCTTCGGATCGACACGGCGGCGATGCGCGCCGCGTGCCGCGACCCGGGTCTGTACGCGACCGATCTCGCGGAAGCGCTCGTGAAAGCCGACGTCCCCTTCCGAGATGCGCATCGCCGCACCGGCGAGCTCCTGAAGCGGCTCGACGACGAGTCACGGAGCCTGCGCGACATGACGCCGAAGGAGTGGGAGACGTTCGGCGTGCCGAGTGGCGATGCGCTGCTCGATCCCGACGCGTCGATCGCGGCGCGACCGGGTGTCGGCGGTCCCTCGCCCGCGAGCGTCGAGCGTCAGTGCGACGCGCTCGAGGCCCTACTGGGGCCGCCTCGGCCCGCGTAGACGTGCGAGGAGGCCGCCGGCGAAGCCGGCGGCCTCCGGTGGTGCAGGTGCGGTGTGCGGCGTCAGCGTCAGCTGACGAGGCGCACGTTCGCGGCTTGGGGGCCCTTCTGCCCGTCGGTCACGTCGAACTCGACGGCCTGGCCCTCCTCAAGGTTCCGGTAGCCCTCACCCGTGATCGCGGAATAGTGCACGAACACGTCCGGACCACCGTCCTGGAGGATGAAGCCGAAGCCCTTCTCAGGGCTGAACCACTTCACGGTTCCTGTCGCCACTGGCGGATCCCTCCTTCCTCGGCCCGGCCGGGCGTGGTGCAGATGCGGTGCCCGCCGGCCTGCCGACGTCGGAACGCCGGCTGAGGGAACTGCTTCCAGTGCAGTACTGCGATGCGGAACCCTCGGCCCGAACCATACCCGAACGAGGCATATCGTTCCATCCGGCTAGGCTGGCGCCGTGGAACGTTCGTTCGCCTCCGCCCTGATCCTGATGGCGCACCCCGACGACGGGGATTTCATGTGCGGCGGAACGGTCGCCGCCTGGACCCAGGCCGGCACCGAGGTCCATTACGTGATCATCACCGACGGGTCGGCGGGCTCGAACGAGCCGGGTAAGACGCGCGAGGAGATCGCCCCCGTCCGCGAGCGAGAACAGCGTGCCGCGGCCGAGATCCTCGGGGTGAAGAGCGTCACGTTCCTCGGCGAGATCGACGGCATGCTCGAGGTCAACCTGGACACGCGACGGAAGGTCTGCCGCGAGGTCCGGCGCTTGCGCCCCGAGGTCATCGTCGCGCCCGACCCCTCGCGCCTGTGGTACGGCAGCGAGTACGTGAACCACTGGGACCACAAGCAGGCCGGGTTGCTCGCGCTGACCGTCGTGATGCCGGACGCGCCGACCCGCCCGATGTTCCCGGAGCTCCTCGACGAGGGCCTCGAGCCGTACGAGGTGCCCAACCTGTGGCTCGCGACGGCCGACGCCGACGTGTTCGTCGACATCACCGACACGATCGACACGAAGGTCGAGGCCCTCAAGGCGCATGTCTCCCAGGGCACCGGCGAGGCCGAGCCGCGGATCCGCGAACGCGCTGAAGCCGTTGCGGCGCTGTCGGAGTCGGGCTATCGGTACGCCGAGGGGTTCAAGGCGCTGCGGTTCGTTGACGACGACGAAGAGGTGCCCGCTGGATGAGCGGGGGTGAGCCGATGGACGAATCCTTCCCCCTTCCCGAAGAGCCGTTCGACCTGACCGAGGAGGAGCGCGCCGACATCGAGGCGGACCTGTCCGACCTCGGGCAGATGCACGCGATCTTCTCGGTGCAGGGCGTGAAGGGCGTCGTGATCGCGTGCCAGGAATGCCGGCAGAACCACTTCTACGAGTGGGCGCTGCTGACGGACAACCTCCAGCACATGCTCGACACGGGCGAGCCGCGGATGCACGAGCCGGCGTGGGACATCGACGAGACCGAGTACATCCAGTGGGACTACGGCAAGGGGTTCGTCGACGCGCTCGTCGACAACGGGATCGAGCCGGGGCGCCAGGTGGGCCTCACCGCGTGCCCGTACTGCGAGACGCCGTTCGACGCGGCGTTCCGCTATTGCCCGTCCTGCGGTAAACAGCTCGCCGTCGTCCGGCTGTTCAACGAACTCCTTGACCGCGGGGTCGAGGAGCGTGAGGCGCGCACGATGCTCGTGCGCGCCGGGTTCGAGCCCTTCTGAGCGCAGCTAGCCGCTCGGGCTTCACGCCGGTATCCTCCGCGCGATGAGCACCGTCACGCAGCTGAACTGGTTGCTGCTCCTGCACATCGCCTCGGTGCTGGCGCTCCTCGGGACGCACGGCGCGTCGATGGCGGTGCTGTACGGGATCCGCAAGGAGCGCGATCGCGCGCGCATCATGGCGATGGTTCAGCTCTCCGGGCGCACGACGGTCCCGATGTACATCTCGATCCTGCTGATCGTCGTGTTCGGCTCGTTGCTCGCCTTCAAGTTCCACATGTGGGGCGAGACCTGGCTCTGGGTCTCGATCGCGATCTTGGTCGTGACGATCGCCCTGATGAACGTCACCGCGAAGCCGTACTTCCGCAAGGTCAAGGAGGCGTGCCAGCTCCGGCCCTCGGGCGTGCCTCGGATCTCCGACGAAGAGCTCGGCGACGTGCTGACCTCGCCGATGGCCCACGTGATCACCCTGATCGGCACACTCGGGTTGCTGTCGATCCTCTACCTGATGATCTTCAAGCCCTTCTGACGGCTCAAGCGGGCGGCAGCGGCCGCGCGGCCGGGCCGTTCACGACCTCGCCCATCTCGCTGAAGCGCGAGCCGTGGCACGGACAGTCGAAGGTGTGCTCCGCCGGGTTCCAGCCGATCGTGCAGCCGAGGTGTGTGCACCGCGCTGAGAACAGGTGCTGCTCACCCTTCTTGTCGACGAACACCGCGAGCTTCTCGCCGCGCTTCTCGATCACGCCGCCCTCCCCGGGCGCGAGCTCCGACGCGATCTGTGCGACCGTGCGGCAGAGCAGCACATCGCGGTCGGCGCCCTCGACCACCGTCTGCGGCACGGAGCCGAGCAGGAGGCCCTTGGCCCCTTGCAGGCCCTTGTTGCCCACGATGACCAGGTCGGCGTCGACGTCTTCGGCGGTCCGAAGGATCAGGTCGCCGGGCTCTCCTTGCAGGAGCCGGACCTCGGTCTCGATCCCGCGGCCGTAGACCTCGATCGTGTCGTCCATCACGAGCTTGCCGGTTGAGGGGTGCCCGATGAACACGAGGGTGACGGGTGCGAGCAGCTCGCGGGCGAGGTCGAACCCCTTGCGGGCCGCGCGGTCGGCGGTCGCCGAGCCGTCGCTCGCGATCACGATCCGAGCGTAGGGCGCGTGCGGGTCGCGGGCGCGTGCCGGGGCGACGAGGAGCAGGTCACAGGGGGCGTGGTGCGCGAGCCAGCGGCCGAGCTCGGAGATCGGCTGCCCGTCGCCGCGGGCGATCGCGATCAGTCCCGCGTCGAGCTCGTCGGCGGCCGCGACCAGCGCATCGCCGGCACGACCGACGACCGCCTCCGACGACAGCTTCGCGGCACGCATCCCCGCTCCTTCGGCGGCCTCGAGGGCTCCCGACAGGATCTCCTGCGCCTGATCGGGCGCGCTCGAGCCGGTGATCGCAGTGAGCTTGGCCGAGACTGCGCGCGCGATCGTCGCCGTCGTCTCGCCCGCCCGTGAGGCCGCGGCGGAGCCGTCGGTGCCGAGCACGATCCGTCCCCACATGGACCCCGGAGGTTAGCCGGACGCGGGCGGCTCGAGCACGCAATCCTCGGGAAGCTTGTCGGGGCGCATCCGCAGGAACACCGGTGCCCGCATCTTGCGGGTGCTCTTCGTCATCTCGAGATAGGTCACCTCGCACACCTGCGTCGGTTCCACGAAGACCGCGCCCTTGGCGGCGCGGAGCTCGGGGACGGCCGGCTCGTCGCGGGTCAGCCCATCCAGCTGTGCCACGACGCTCGAGAGCAGCCCGTCGGTGAAGCCCGAGCCCACCTGGCCGACCCACTGCAGGTCGCCGTCGACGTACGCGCCGACGAGCAGCGCGCCGAACGTCTCGCCGCGCCCACCCTGGCCCGGCGTGTACCCCAACACCACGCAGTCCTGGGTCAGCCGAACCTTGATCTTGCGCCAGGCGTCGGTCCGGCGCCCCGGGACGTAGGGCGAGCCGATCCGCTTCGCGACGATGCCCTCGAGCTGCTGGGTCTTCGCCGCCTCGAACATCAGGGTCCCGTCCCCGACGACGTGCGTCGTCATCCGCAGCCGGTGGTCCTCCTCCACGATGTAGCTGAGCAGCTCGCGGCGCTGCTCCAGCGGCAATCCCGTGACATCGCGCCCGTCGAGCCAGAGCAGGTCGAACGCGACGAGCGAGACCGGGATCCTCGTCCGCGCGCGCTCGATCTCGCGGGGGTTCGCGAGGTTCATCCGTTGCTGCAGGACCTCGAACGAGTTCTTGCCGTCGGCGTCGACCGCGACGATCTCCCCGTCGATCACCGCGTTCACCTCATCGATCAGCTCGTGGATCATGTGCAGCTCGGGGTAGGTGTCGGTCACCACGCGGCCGGTTCGCGACCGCAGGACCGTCTCGCCGGTCGAGAGCTCGGCCAGGCAGCGGATCCCGTCGAGCTTGGGCTCGAACCACCAGCGGTCGTCGTCGAAGGCCGCGTGGCCGCCCTCGGCGAGCATCGGCTTGAACGACGGCGGCGACGCGATCAGCGGCGAGGTCTGCGCGCTCGCGAGGAACGCGAGCCAGTCCGTCCGTGTCTTGACGAAGTGGAACTCAAGCTCGGGGTACCGCCGGCCGTGCAGCCGGAACGACACCTTCGTGTCGGTCCATTCGACCGGTTCGTACCAGCCGTCGTCGAAGATCCGGACCTCCCCGGCGCCGTAGTGGCCCTCGGGGATCGTGCCCTCGAACTTCCCGTATTCGAGCGGGTGCACCTCGGTCTGCACGGCCAGGCGCTTGTCGCCCTTCGCGGTCGGCAACCCCTTCGGGACCGCCCAGGACGGGAGGCCACCGTCGTGCTCCAAGCGGACGTCGTAGTGCAGGCGCGTCGCGCGATGCTTGTGGATCACGAACGAGTTGCCGGTGCCGGCGGCTTCTCCCGGCGCCGGCTCGGTCGTACCCTCGGCGCCGAACTCGCGACGGCGCACGTACTCGAACAGCGCGGGATCCTTCGAGGCGATCGCGATCTCGTCGGAGGTCTTCGCCGACACGGCGGGCGACGCGGTTCGGGGCAGCGGCCCACTGGGGTCGTCCTCGGGCTCGACGCCGAGCGCCTCCATCGCGGGTGCGAGGTCGTTGTACGGGCCCTCGCGGACGGGCGCCCATCGGTCGCCGACCTCGGCGAAGCGCTCCCACACGTTGTCGATGCGGAAGTCCTGTGGCTCGAACCCACCGGCCTCGACCTCGTCCCAGGTGAGCGGGGTCGACACCGGCGCGCGCGCCTCGGGCCGGAGGGAATAGGCGGCCGCGATGTTCGCGCCCTGCCGGTTCATGTTGTGGTCGATGAAGATCTTGCCGGTTCGGTCGGCGATACGCCACGCCATCGTCACGCGGTCGGGATCGGCGCGCCCGATCATCCGGCCGCAGGCGCCGACGAAGGCGCGCACCTCGCCGTACGTCCAGCGCCCGGCCTCGATCGGCACGTAGATCTGCAACCCCGTCGCGCCGCTCGTCTTCGGGTAGCCGGTGAGTCCCAGTTGGTCGAGCACCACCTTCACGTGCCGCGCGACCGTGAGCACGTCCTCGTACGTGTACGGCGGGAACGGGTCGAGGTCGAAGAACAGGTAGTCGGGGTGCTCGGTGTCGCCGCACCGCGAGTGCAGGGGGTGCATCTCGATCGCGCCGAGGTTCGCGACGAACAGCAGCGTCGAGAGGTCGTCGACCGTGAGGTAGTCGATCCGGCCCTCCTTCGCGTCTTCGGAGAGCACGGTGCACCGGTGGATCCACTCGGGCGTGTGGGACGGGGCCGTCTTCTCGTAGAAGGAGTCGCCGTCGACGCCGTTGGGCATGCGCTTCATCGTCAGCGGTCGGCGCTCGAGGTGGGGCAGGAGCAGGTGCGCGACGTTGAAGTAATACGCGAGCAGGTCGCCCTTGGTGTAGCCCTCCTCGGGCCAGAAGATCTTCGTGAGGTTCGACAGGCGAAGCTCGCGCTCGGGCAGGGTGACCCACCACACCTCGGTGGTCTCCCGGCGGATGGGGAGCTCCTCGGGGAACCCGACGGTCACGGCTTCCGTCGAGGTTCGGCTCTTGCGCTTCGCCATGCCGTCGATGGTAGAGACTGCCGGGGATCACGGAGCGGGGAGACGAGATGGACGAACCAGCGAACGAGATGGACGCCTGGCTGGGCGCTCTGGCGACGACCCTCGGGGTCGATCCGCTCACCGACGAGCAGGTGATGGAGTTGCTCGGCGTCGCGCGCGACATCGCGCACGGGGTCGAGCGGCGGGCAACCCCGCTGGCGACCTTCCTGCTCGGGGCGGCCACGCAGCGACGGATCGGGCACGGCCTGACGGCCGCCGACGCGTTCGCGGACGCGCTGACGGAGCTTCAGACGACCCTGCCGCCACCCGCGCCGCCCACCGACTAGGAGCGGTCCTCGACGTCGGGGGTGAGGGGTAGGATGGTCGTTCGCGCAGGCAGATGACCTGCGGCGCCGGGGGGAGACGATCATGCCGCGTGCCATGTGGAAGGGGGCCATCAGCTTCGGCCTCGTGACGATCCCGGTCGCCGTCTACCCGGCGACCGAAGAGAAGACGCTCCGCTTCAACCAGCTCCACGACGAGGACGGCGGGCGCGTGCGCTACAAGCGCGTGTGCGAGAAGGACGGCGAAGAGGTCACCTTCGAGCACATCGTGAAGGGCTACGAGGTCGAGAAGGACCGCTACGTCGTGCTCACCGACGACGACTTCGACGCCGTGCCGGTGGAGTCCTCGCGCGCGATCGACATCGTGCAGTTCGTCGAGATCGACGAGATCGACCCCGTGATGTTCAAGAAGAGCTATTACCTGGTGCCTGAGGAGACCGGCGCCAAGGCGTACGCGCTCCTGCGCGAGGCGATGCGCGAGGACGATCGGGTTGGGATCGCCAAGGTCAGCTTCCGGGACAAGGAGCACATCGCCGCGCTGCGGTTCAAGGACGACGCCTTCGTGCTCGAGACGATGTTCTGGCCCGACGAGATCCGCCAGGCGGACTTCGGCGGTGTCGACGTGAAGACCGACGTGCGCGACAACGAGCTGACGATGGCGCGACAGCTGATCGACTCGCTCACCGGCGAGTGGGCGCCCGAGCAGTTCCACGACGCGTATCGCGACGCGCTGCTCCAGATCGTCGAGGCCAAGCTCAACGGCCAGGAGATCGAGGTCGTCGAGCCGGAGCCGGCCGCCACGGTGGTCGACCTGATGGAGGCGCTGAAGGCGAGCGTCGCCGCCGCCAAGAAGGGTGGCGACGAAGAGGAGAAGCCCGCGGCGAAGAAGACGGCGCCTGCCCAGAAGACGCCTGCCCAGAGGACGGCTGCCCAGAAGACGGCTGCCCAGAAGACGGCTGCCAAGAAGAAGGCGGCCGCGAAGAAGCCCGCGGCGAAGAAGCCCGCCGCGCGCAAGAAGGCGGTCGGTGAGTAGCGCCGTCCAGGCGCCCCCGCTCCCGGCCGGCTACACGCACCGCCCCGCGACCCTCGACGACGTCGAGCTGATCGGTGCGCTCATCGGACGGAGCGAGGCCGCGCTCGGCCTGCGCGAAGAAGACTCGACCTCGTTCCTGCGCTGGGCGATGGCGTTGCCCTACGTCGAGCTCGAACGCGACAGCCTCGTCGTGGAACGCGATGGGGAGGCTGCGGGGTTCGGCGGTGTCATGCGCGACCCGGCGGCGGTGGGGTCCTCCCTCGACTGGTTCGGCACGATCGATCCCGCTCACCTCGGACGGGGCCTCGGTGACCGGATCGTGCGATGGGCGCTCGCCGTCGCGAACACGCGCGAACGGGAGGAAGGCCCGTTCGTGGTCCGAGCGAACATCCCGGGACCCGACGCGGCGGCACACGACCTGCTCGCCCGCCACGGGCTCACACACGTTCGCACCATGTGGACGATGCACTGCGACGTTTCGGGTGCGGAGCCCGCGGCGCCACCGGTCGGCGTCACGATCCGCCGGTTCGCGGCGGGCCGCGATGAGCGCACGTTCTGGGAGGTATCCGAGACCTCGTTCGAGGGGCACTACGGTCACGTCCCGAGCCCGTTCGAGTCCTGGGAGGGGGAGTGGTACCGGTCGGATGACTGGGATCCCGACCGGGTGCTCCTCGCGGAGCGTGACGGCGCGGTCGTCGGCGCGCTCGCCTGGGTGGCATCGGGCGCGGACGGATACATCGCGAGCGTCGGGGTGCTCGAGGCTGATCGAGGCCGTGGGATCGCCACCGCCCTCCTCCGGACCGCGTTCGCCGACATCGCCGGGGCCGGGCTCACCAGCGCCACCCTGAGCGTCGACACCGAGAACGCGACCGGCGCGGTCGGGGTGTACCGGTCGGCCGGGATGGATGTGGTTCGTGAGTCGCACATCTTCGAGCGCGCGGGGACATGAACCTCCCCAACGGGTCCCGCGTCCGCGCAGTCGATCCCACCGCCGATCTCATCGCAGTGGTGCAGCTCCTTCGCACATGCGACGAGTACGACGCCGGCATCACGGATGCGTCTGAAGCGTGGCTCCGCGACGATTGGCGGTCCTCGAGCATCAAGGGGGCGATGGTCGCCGAAGCCGATGACGGCCAGGTCATCGCGTACCTCTCGCTCGAAGCCCTCGATCCTGCCTCCATGGTCACGATGTACTTCCCGCTCGCACCGACGGCGCGGCCCGCGCTGCGTGAAGCATGGACGACGTTCTGCTCCGGCCTGGTGGAGGAGCTCGCCGGCCCGA
>Ga0105248_10005965_pt1 | contig 13384 bp, 11 predicted proteins | sample KBSS34metaG_FD_81524 | JGI IMG/M metagenome (GOLD analysis project Ga0105248, IMG submission 81524) | Switchgrass rhizosphere microbial communities from Kellogg Biological Station, Michigan, USA - KBS S3-4 metaG | ecosystem: Host-associated > Plants > Roots > Rhizosphere > Soil | place... | reverse complement strand
TTCACCGTTCCCGTCGGAGTCAGCACGGCAGTGCGGGCGAGGGGAAAGTTGGGAGCCGGAGCGCCGGGCCGCCCCAAGCCCGGCGACCATCCCCTCGGGGGATCGGCTCACGTACCCGTGAGCCGAGGGGCCATCAATACAACGAGGCTTCGCCCGGAGGGCGCGTCTTGAACCGCTTGTGGACCCAGAGGTATTGCGGCGGGTTCAGCTTGATCTGGCCCTCGATCCAGCGGTTCATCCAGGCGGTGTCGGCCAAGGCGTCGTCGCTCGGGAAGTCCTCGAAGGGCTCGTGGAAGCGCACCCGGTAGCCGCGCCCGCCCGGCAGCATTTCGCCGATCACCGGCTGCACCTTCATGTCCAGCAGTCGCGCCATGCGCGAAGGCGCGATCAGCGTCGCGGCGTTCACGCCGAAGAAGGGCACGAAGGCGGCGTCGCGCTCGCCGAAATCCATGTCGGGCAGATTGAAGAAGCCCGCGCCCTCGCGGATGGCGCGCATCAGCGGCTTGGCGGTCTCGTTGCGCGCGAAGATGCGCGCGTTGCCGAAGCGCAGCCGGCCGCGGCGCATCGCCGAGTCGAACACGTCGTTGCTTTGCGCCTGGTAGATGGATGCGCCGGGCCGCTTGATGTAGAGCTGCACCGCCGCGCCCGCCACGTCCAGCGCCATGAAATGCGGCACGAGCCACATGACCCGGCTGTCGGGATGGTCGTCGGCGAACGAGACGGCGCCTTCCACCTTGATGAGCCGGCGCAGCCGCGCCTCGGACGCATACCAGAGCAGCGAGCGCTCCAGCAGGCTGCGACCCAGCCACTTGAAATGCTGGAAGCCGACCGAGAGGCGCTCCTCGGGGCTCCACTCGGGGAAGCACAGCTCGAGGTTGCGCAGCGCGATGCGCCGGCGCTGTCGCGCAGCGACCCAAAGGACCGCGCCCAGCGCGCGTCCGAGCGCCGCAAGCACCGGCAGGGGCAGCCAGTGCAATACCCACAGAAGGGACAGGCCGATGCGCGAGCTCACGCTTCACCCTGCCCTGCGTGCTGCCTCGGGTGCTTGTAGCGGTGGTAGCCCCAGAGATATTGCTCGGGGCATTCGAGGATGAGGCTCTCCATGGCGCGATTGATCACGGCGGCGGATTGTGACGGGTCGTCCGGCAGCGGCTCGGTGAACTCGCGCAGGTGAATGAGGTAGCCGCGCCCGCGCGCGAGCCGTTGCGCGAAGCACAGCAGCACGGCCGCGCCGGTCTGCTGAACGAGCCGCGCGGCCAGTGTCATGGTGTAGGCGGGGGCACCGAAGAACGGCGCCCACTCGCCCATGCCCTCGGGCGGAACCTGATCAGGCAGCAGCCCGACCGACTCGCCGCGACGCAGCGCGCGGATCATCTGGCGCACGCCCGCAAGCGTGGCTGGCGCCGCGTCCAGTCCCTCGCGCCTGCGCGAGCCGTCGACCAGGGGGCGCAGCCACGCCTTGCGAGCGGGCCGGTACAGGACGGTGATCTTTCCAAACCTGCGCGCGTAGACCTCGGCATACGCCTGCGCCGAAACCTCGAAGCACCCCAGGTGCGGCGTGAGGAACACGATGCCGCGCCCCCTGCTGGCGGCGGCCTCCACCAGCCCCGGCTGCGCCCAGGTCACCGGCATCGGCAGGGCGCGCCCCTGGGCGCGCATCCACAGCGGCGGCAGCTCGGTCAGCATCTTGCCGGCCGCCGACACGGCGGCGCGCTGTGCGTCGGCGGCGATGCCTGCCAGCTTCGCGTTGTGCTTGAAGCGATGGCGGTAGCCGGGCGACACGACGTAGGTCAGCCAGCCCAGAAACCCCCCAAATGAATGAAGCAACCACAACGGAAAGCACGCCAGGGCGCGCATGAGGAAATTCATGTTCGATAGAATTCGGCCCATCGCCGAGTTAATGGAACAACTTGCGGGGCGATTAAGAAATGCCGCTAAAGCGTTCGCCGCACCCGAGCACTGACAGGGGCCCCGGCGAGACGCCAGACCTGTTGCAACAGCTCGGAGTTTAAAAAAGTGGCGAACGACTTCCTCTTCACCAGCGAATCCGTGTCCGAAGGCCACCCCGACAAGGTGGCCGACCAGATCTCGGACGCCATCCTCGACGCGATCTTCACCCAGGACCCGCGCAGCCGCGTTGCCGCCGAAACGCTGTGCAACACCGGCCTGGTCGTGCTGGCCGGCGAGATCACCACGAACGCGCACGTCGACTACATCCAGGTCGCGCGCGACACCATCAAGCGCATCGGCTACGACAACACCGAGTACGGCATCGACTACAAGGGTTGCGCCGTGCTCGTGGCCTACGACAAGCAGAGCAACGACATCGCCCAGGGCGTGGACCACGCGAGCGACGACTACCTCAACATCGGCGCCGGCGACCAGGGCCTGATGTTCGGCTACGCGTGCGACGAGACGCCCGAGCTGATGCCCGCGCCCATCTACTACGCGCACCGCCTCGTCGAGCGCCAGGCGCAGCTTCGCAAGGACGGCCGCCTGCCCTGGCTGCGCCCCGACGCGAAGAGCCAGGTCACGATGCGCTACGTCAACGGCAAGCCGCACAGCATCGACACCGTCGTGCTGTCCACGCAGCACGCGCCCGAGATGGAGCAGAAGGCCATCCACGAGGCGGTGGTGGAAGAGATCGTGAAGGCGGTGCTGCCCAAGGAGTGGCTCAAGGAGACGCGCTACCTGGTGAACCCCACCGGCCGCTTCGTCATCGGCGGCCCCCAGGGCGACTGCGGCCTCACCGGCCGCAAGATCATCGTGGACACCTACGGCGGCGCCTGCCCGCACGGCGGCGGCGCGTTCTCCGGCAAGGACCCGACGAAGGTCGACCGCTCGGCCGCCTACGCGGCGCGCTATGTGGCGAAGAACATCGTCGCCGCGGGCCTCGCGCGCCAGTGCCAGATCCAGGTCGCCTACGCCATCGGCGTAGCCAAGCCGATGAACGTCACGGTCTACACCGAGGGCACCGGCGTGATCTCCGACGAGCGCATCGCCGCACTCGTGAACGAGCATTTCGACCTGCGCCCGAAGGGCATCATCCAGATGCTCGACCTGCTGCGTCCCATCTACCAGAAGACCGCCGCCTACGGCCACTTCGGCCGCGAGGAGCCCGAGTTCACCTGGGAGAAGACCGACAAGGCGGCCGTCCTGCGCGCTGCAGCCGGCCTCTGATCCACCGCGCGGCCCGACGCCGCACCCGCTCCATCCCGAAACCGGCCTCCCGCGTCCCGCGCGAGGCCGGTTTCGCTTTTGATGCGCACCGCCGGCATGGCCGCCTCAATGGCCGACCTGCGTCATGTCGATGGCGCGCGTGGGCCGCGGAGCCAGCCAGATCGTGAAGGCGCCGATCACGAAGGCGCCCACCACGAGGGCCATGATCTGGTTGGTCGCGACCATCACGCTCTGGCTGGTGAGCAGGAGATCGAGCCGGTTGAGCACCTGCTCGGCCGACATCCCGGCGGCCTGCATCGCGCGCGCGGCCTCGCCGCTGCGATCCAGCAGCCCGACGAACTCGGCGTGCACATGGGTCGTCCGGTTCTCCCACGAGGTGCTGACGATGCTCGTGGCCACCGCACCCGAGAGCGTGCGCAGGAAGTTCATGAGGCCGGCGGCCGAGGCCGTCTCTTCCTCCTGCACGCTGCCCAGCGCGAGCGCGGTGATCGGCACGAAGAAGAACGGCAACCCGAGCCCGGTGAACAGCAGCGGGATCGAGATCTGCCAGTAGGTCATGTCGGTGTTGGCGCATGCGCGCACCGCGGTCATCGCCGCCAGCCACATCACACCGCAGAAGACCAGCCGGCGCGGGTCGACCTTCGCCATCAGCGTGCCCGCCGCGGGCGCCGCCACGATGGCCAGCACGCCGCTCCACGCCGTGGTGAGCCCGGCCCAGGTGGCCGTGTAGCCCATATAGCTCTGCAGCCACAGTGGCGTGAGCACGTTCGCGGCGAAGTAGGCGCCAAAGCCCATGGCGATGGTGATCACGCTCGCCGTGAAGCCGCGGTGGCGGAACACGCGCAGGTCCACGATCGGATGCCGCTCGGTGAGCTCCCAGATCAGGAAGGCCGCGAAGCCGATCACCGCCACGATGGCCAGCGCGCGGATCTCCACCGACTCGAACCAGTCTCGCTCCTTGCCCAGATCGAGCATGAGCTGTAGCGCGCCCACGAAGACGATGAGCAGCACGAGGCCCACGCGGTCGATCGGCGCGCGCAGAAGCGCCGTTTCGTAGCGCTTGAGCATGCGCCAGGCCACCACGCTGCACACCGCGGCGAGCGGCACATTGATGAGGAAGATCACCGGCCACGCATAGCTGTCGCACAGCCACCCGCCGAGGATGGGCCCGACCACCGGCGCCACGAGCGTGGTCACCGCCCACAGCGCGGTCGCCGCCGGCGCCTTCTCCTTCGGGAAGATGCGCAGCAACAGCGTCTGCGACAGCGGCATCAGCGGCCCGCCCGTGAGGCCCTGCATCACGCGCCCGGCCACCAGCATGCTCAGCGAGCCGGACATCGCGCACACCGCCGAGCACATGCCGAACAGCGCCATCGCGCTGGTGAACACGCGCACCGTGCCGAAGCGCGAGGCGAGCCAGCCCGTGAGCGGCACCACGATGGCCTCGGCCACCGAGTAGGAGGTGATGACCCAGGTGCCCTGGCTGCTGCTGATGCCCAGGCTTCCGGCGATGTTGGACACCGACACGTTGGCGATCGTCATGTCGAGCACCGCGATGAAGTTCGCGGTGGCCAGCACGACGGCCGCGAACCACAGCATGCCGCCCGACAGCGGCGCCTGAACGGCTTGCGGCGAGTGCGAAGAAGACATCCCCGTGTCTCCTCAGCGCATCGCGTGCAGCGACACGGGCGCGGCGCTGGTGTCGATGGTCGCGTTCATCGAAAGACCCACCTGCAGCGGGTTCGCAGCGAGCTCGGCCGGATCAAGCCTGATGCGCACCGGCAGGCGCTGCACGACCTTGATCCAGTTGCCGGTGGCGTTTTGCGCCGGGATGGTCGCGAACGCCGAGCCGGTGCCGCCCGACAGGCCGCTCACCACGCCGTGGTAGGTGACCGCGCCGCCGTAGAGATCGGAAGTCACCTCCACCGGCTGGCCGATGCGCACGTGCTCGAGCTGCACTTCCTTGAAGTTCGCATCGACGTGCATCTCGCGCACCGGCACCACCGCCAGCAGCGCGGTGCCGGCCTGCACCTGCTGGCCCACCTGCACCGTGCGGCGCGCGATCACGCCGTCCACCGGCGCGCGGATCACCGTGCGCTCCAGGTTCACGCGGGCCTGGTCGCGCTTGGCGCGCGCGAGCGTCACCTCGGGGTTGGTGTCCTCGGTGGCATCGGCGATGAGGACCGCGTTGGCCTCGCGCGAGCCGAGCGCCGCCGCATGGTTCGCGCGCGACTGCGTGGCCAGCGCCTGCGCCGCGAGCAGGTTCGCGCGGGCGTTCTCGTGGGCATTGCGGGCGCGGGTGAGCTCGTCGCCCGACACCGATCCGGACTCGGCCAGCGCCTCGCGGCGGCGCAGGTCCACCTGCGCGCGCTCCAGGTCGGACTGCGCCGAGGCGACCTGCGCGGCCACGCGCTGCTCCTCGAAGCGGCGCGACTCGATCTGCGCCGCCAGGCTCGCATCGGTGGCGGTGTAGGAGCGCACGCGGCGGATCGAGCGACCGAGCTCGGCCTCGGCCTGCGCGAGCGCGAGCTTCGCGTCGGTGTCGTCGAGCACCACGACCACGTCGCCGGCCGACACCGACTGCGTGTCGGCGACGCGCACCGTGCGCACGATGCCCGCGATCGAGGGCGTCACCTGCGCCACCTCGGTGGCGGTGTAGGCGTTGTCGGTGGAGACGGAGCGCGAGGCATAGAGCCAGTCGTACAGGCCATAGCCGGTGCCGCAGGCGAGCACAGTGGCGGCCAGGGCGATGAAGAGCTTCTTGCGGCGCGCGTGGCTGGGCGCGTCGGCCTCGTGAGCGGCGGCGTCCAGCAGTTGGGGCTCGAGTTTGGACATGGTGTTTCCCGGGAATGCGTTGAGGTGTGAGGGGGTCAGGAAGCGCTCGCGCCGTATCCGCCGCCGAGGGCGCGCACGAGCGCGACGTCCAGCGCGAAGGCGCGCGACTGGAGGTCGCTTTGCGCGCGCAGGTTGGCCAGCAGCGTGTCCTCGGCGTTCAGCACGTCCAGATAGGTCGACAGCCCGCCCGAGTAGCGGTTGTTCTGGATGCGCCAGGCCTCGCGCGAGGCCTCCACCGCCTGCGTCACGCTGTCGAGCTGGCCGCCGAGCGCGCGCTGGCTGATCGCGGCGTCGGCCACTTCCTGCAGCGCCTGCTGCAGCGTGCGGTCGTAGTTCGCGACCGCTTCCGCGTACTCGGCATTCGCGCCGCGCAGCTGGCCGCGCAGCCGCCCGCCATCGAAGATCGGCAGCGAGATGGCCGGCCCGACGCTGGCGACGGTCGAGCCGCGCTTGCCGAGCACGTCCAGCCCGAGCGACTGCACGCCCACGAAGGCCAGCAGGTTCACGTTCGGATAGAAGGCCGCGCGCGCGGCGTCGATGCGCTGCGCGGCCGCCTGCGCGCGAAGGCGTGCCGCGCCGATGTCCGGGCGGCGGCCGAGCAGGTCGGCGGCCAGCTGCGGCGGCAGCGAGTAGGGGCGGTCCAGCCGCACGCCCGGGCGCTCGATCGCAAGGCCCCGGTCGGGCCCGGCCCCCAGCAGCGCCGCGATGCGGTTGCGCAGCAGCGCGATCTGCTCCTGCACCGACAGCAGGTCGGCCTGCGCGGAGGCGCGCCGCGCGTCCACCTGGCGCACGCTGGCGAGCGTCTCCAGGCCGTTCGCGTAGCGCTGCTGGAAGAGATCGGCCGTCTTGCTGCGCACGTCGAGCGCGGCCTGCGCGGTGTCCAGCGCGGCGAAGGCGCGCGCGAGATCGGCATAGGACGAGGCCACCGAGGTGGACAGGATCAGGCGCGCCTGGGCGAGGTCGGCCGCGGTGGCATCGGCCTCGGAGGTGGCCGCGGCGAGCGAGGCGCGCGTGCGTCCCCACAGGTCCAGGTCCCAGGCGAAGTCGAGCGTGGCGCGGCCGTAGTCGTGCATGCCCTGCGGGGTGACGCTCGGCGGGCTCAGGTAGTTCTCGCTCTGGCGCTGCTCGGTGATGGACGCATTGGCGCTCACCTGCGGCAGCCCGTTGGCGCGAGTGACCTGCGCCTGCGCCTGCGCGCGCGCCAGGCGTGCCTGCGCGGCGGCGACGCTCGGGGAGTCGGCGAGCGCTTCGTCGACGAGCCGCTCGAGCTGCGTGTCGCCGTAGACCGTCCACCAGCGCTCGACCGGCCAGCTCGCGGCCGGCGCCGCGAAAGACTGCGCGCTGGCATAGGACTGCGCGGGCTTGGGCTGCGGCAGTTCTTCGCGCGGCGGCATCTGCGCGCAGGCGCCAAGGAGGACGGCGCATGCGAGCGCGACGCCGCGAGGCAGGGGACGAAGGGCATTCATGACGCGGCTTTTCGGAAGGGGCGGTGGCAGTGCGCGAAGCATGGGGGCCACCCCCTTTCCGGTGATGACGCGTGGTCGCCCCTGTCATGTCATCTGAAATCCCGGCGCGGGCGGCCGCTCGCGCCCGCCGCGCTTCAGGCCTGCTGTGGCGCCGCGTCGCGCGAATACCGGCTGAGCGCCGCGTGCGCGATCGCCTCGGGGAAGGGCACGGCGCGACGCAGCTTCGTGTCCAGGTGCACGCCCACGAGCGTCATGGAGGCCGCGACGTGCCCCAGCTCGGCGTTGAACATCGTCTGGCTCACGTGGATCACCTTCGGCGCAATGTCGCTCACGCGCGATTCGATGCGGACCACGTCGCCCGCGAGCAGCTCGCGCTCATAGCGGATGTGCTGCTCGAGCGCGGCCATGCCGCGCGAGTGCTCGCGCAGATAGCCGGGCGTGATGCCGATCTGCGCGAAGAGGTTCCACAGGGCTTCATCGAACTTGCCCACGTAGTGCATGACGTTCATGTGGCCCATGTGGTCGCAATGCCAGGGGTACACGGCGCCGCGGTAGGTGATCAGGTCTTCCATTCCTCTCACTCTAGGAAGCGCGCCGGCTGCGCGCCAATGACGAGTTGCCATCGCGAGGCATTCGACGCGCCGATGGCCGGCCCGACTCAGCCCGGCGCGTCGGCCAGCTCGCGGCACATCTGCGACACCGCGCCCTGGCGGCCCTGCACCGGCCACTGCAGCCCGATGCGCCGCTCGACGCTCACCCCGTCGATCGACACGAATCGCACGCCCTCGGGCGCGAAGGAGTCCGGCATGAAGCACGCGCCCATCCCGTGCGCGACGAGCGCCACGGCCCGCTCGTCGCTGCGCGTGCGGCACAGCACGCGCGGGCGGATGCGATGACGCTCCAGCAAGCGACTCGTGCGCGAGAGCTGCTCGCAGTGGGTGCGCACCACGAGCGGCCAGCGTGCGAGCTCCTGCATGTCGCTGCCGTGCGCCTCGCTCGCGCCGCGCGGGAGTGCCAGGCGCAGGCAATCCGTGAACAGCTCCCGCTCGTGAAGCCGCGTGGGGTCGGCACCGAGCACGTTGATCGCAAGGTCGATGCGACCGAGATCGAACAGCCGCCCGATCTCCGCGCACCCGGCCTCCATCAGGCTCAGCCGCAGGCCGCTGCGATGGCTGTGCATGCCCTGCAGCGCGGGCGCGAGGCGGCTCATCGGCACCGTGTTGAGCACCGCGACGCGCAGCCGCGGCGCCGCGCACGCGCGGCGCTCGCGCAGTTCCTCGCGGGCGAGCGCCACCTCCTTGAGGATGACGCGCGAACGCGCGAGCAGGCGCTCGCCCGCTTGGGTGAGCGACACGCCGCGCGGGGAGCGCACGAAGAGTGCCGTGCCGAGCTCGTGCTCGAGCCGCGCGATGGCCGAGGACAGCGTGGACTGCGTGGCGAAGGCGAGCTGGGCGCCACGGGTGAAGCCGCCGCTGTCGGCAACGGCGACGAAGTAGCGGATCTGCTGCAGGTCCATGAACGTCTCACCCCGGGCACGCGACTCGGCCGTGTCGTTCAGCGCCCGCTTTCGACCTCGGACGCAACCGCGCTCGCATCCGCTCGCGTCTGCGAGGCCGCCAGCGCCGAAGCCAGGGAGCGCGCCACGTCGCGCGCGACCAGCGGCTTGGACAGCACCTCGCGCACGCCGGCCGCGCGGGCGCGCGCGCTGAGCGCCGGGGTCACGTAGCCGCTCACCAGCACGATGGGGATGTCCGCGCGGATCTCGCGGATCGCCTTCGCCAGCTCGGAGCCGGTCATCTCCGGCATCGCCTCGTCGGTGACGACGATCTGGAATCGCCCCGGATCGGCCCGGAAGCTCTCGAGCGCCGCGACGCTGGAGGTGAAGCCCACCGGCTCGTAGCCGAGCTCGGCCATGGTCTCCTCGCCCATGCGCACCAGCGCCTCCTCGTCGTCGACGAGCAGCACCGTCTCGCCGCTGCCCGCGGGGACGGACTCGTCGACCGCGCGCAGGGGCTGCACGAGCTGCTGCCAGGGCAGGTAGACGGTGAAGCAGGCGCCCAGGCCCTGCTCGCTCTTCACCTCGATGCCCCCGCCCAGGTCGGTGACGATGCCGTGCACGAGCGAGAGCCCGAGGCCCGTGCCCACGCCGACCTCCTTGGTGGTGAAGAAGGGATCGAAGATGCGCTCGAGCACCTGCGGCGCCATGCCCACGCCGGTGTCGCTCACGCGCAGCCGCACGTAGTTGCCCGGCGGCAGCGTGCTGGTGGCGACGACGAGCGACTGGTTGAGCTCGACCGTATCGACCGCCACCGAGAGCACGCCGCCGTGCGTGCCCATGGCCTGCAGCGCGTTGGCGCACAGGTTCATCACCACCTGGTGGATCTGCGTGGGGTCGCCCAGCAGCGCCACGTCGCCCGTCTCCACGCTGCGCACGAGCTGCACGCAATGCGGCAGCGAAGCCTCCACCAGCTCCAGCGCCTCCATGACCACCGAGCGCACATGCACCGGCACGCGCTCGCCCACGCCGCTGCGGCTGAACGCGAGGATGCGTCCCACGAGCGACTTCGCGCGCAGCCCCGCGTTCACCGCGGCGTCGATGTGGCGGCGATGCGCGGTGCCCTCGGCGGCTTCCTTCTGCGCCATCTCGCCGTAGCCGAGGATGGCCGCGAGGATGTTGTTGAAGTCGTGCGCGATGCCGCCGGCCAGCGTGCCGATCGCCTCGAGCTTCTGCGCGCGGCGCAGCTGCACTTCCAGCCGGTCGCGCTCGGCCTGCGCGAGGTGTCGGTCGGTGATGTCCTCCATCGAGCCGGCAAGCCGGTAGGGCGTGCCGTCCTCGCGCCGCACGGCCAGGCCGCGCTGGCGATACCAGCGCCACTCGCCGCTGGCGTGGCGCAGCCGGTACTCGACCTGGAAGTGCGGCGTGTCCCCGCGCAGGTGCAGGGCGATGGCGCGGCGCACCCGGTCGATGTCCTCGGGGTGGTAGGTGGACAGCTCGATCCACTCGCGCCGCGGGCGCAGGGGCTGGCCCGGCGCGCGGCCCATGAGGCTTTGCGCGCGCGGCGAGAGAAAGAGCATGTCGCTGCGCAGGTCCCAGTCCCACAGGCCTTCGTTGGAGCCGGCCACCGCGAGCGAATAGCGCTCCTCCGACTGCCGCAGCGCGTGCTCGGTGCGCTTCTGGTCGTCGATGTCGCTCAGCGAGCCCGCCCAGCGCACCGCGCGCCCGGCCGTGTCGCGCACGCAGGTGCCGCGCACGCGCACCCAGCGGTAATCGCCGTTGGGGTGGCGCATGCGGTAGTCGCCCTCGCGCACCGGCGTGCGCCCCTGCAGGTGCTGGTTCACGTCCTCGTCGAAGCGCGCGCGGTCGTCCGGATGCACTTTCAGCAGATCCAGCCACTGCGCGCGCGTGCGCAGCGTCTGCTGCGAGTCCACGCCGGCGATGCTCATGGCGCGCAGCGAGGAGAACATGCGGTCGTTGACGATGTCCCAGTCGATGATCCCGTCGTTGGAGCCGGCCACCGCCAGCGCGAAGCGGCCCTCGCTCTCGCGCAGCGCGTCCTCGGCGCGGCGGCGCGCGTCGATGTCGGCGATCGAGCCGGCCATGCGGTGCGGACGGCCCTGTGCATTGCGCACGAGCACGCCGCGCACGCGCGCCCAGCGGTACTCGCCGTCCGGCTGGCGCAGGCGCAGCTCGATCTCATAGGCGGGGGTCTTGCCGGCGATGTGGTCCTCGAAGGCCACGCGGCGGCGCGGCTCGTCCTCGGGATGGATGTCCAGCGCGTCGAACCAGGCCTTGGCCGGAAGCGCCTCGGGGATGTTCGGGATGCCGAGGATGTCGCGCGCGCGCTGCGAGGAGAACAGCGTGTCGCTGGGCTGGTCCCAGTCCCAGATTCCGTCGTCCGAGCCGTGCACCGCCAGCGCGAAGCGCTCTCGCGCGCGCTCGAGCGACTCGCGCGTGGCCTCCAGCCGCGCGAGCTGGTGCACGCCCAGCCAGAGCAGCACCCCGGCGAAGGCCGCGAGCACCACGGTGCGCAGCACCGATCCCGTGACCTGCGAACGCCACGGCGCGAGCGCCGCATCGACGTCGCGGGTGACGATCACCGTCATCGGGAAGTCGGGCACCGGGGCCAGCGCGCCGAAGCGCTCCACGCCGTCCACCGGGCTCACGCTGCGCGTGGGCACGCGCCCGGCGGCCTGCGCCGCCAGCATTTCGTCGAAGAGATCGAAGTGCTTGCCCAGCGCCGAATCGGCCGCCGGCCAGCGCGCCAGCAGCGTGCCGTTGCGGTGCATCAGCGTGGTCTTGGTGGCGGCATCGACCTGGGTGTCCCGATAGAAGTCCTGGTAGTAGTCCACCCGCCCGCGCGCGCCCACGATCCCGGCGAACTCGCCGTCCGGTCCTTCGAGGCGGCGCGACATCGGGAACACCCAGCGATTGCCGACCGGGCTCTCCACCGCATTGGCCAGGAAGAAGCCGGTGTCGTGCGTGTCGCGCATGTGCGAGAAGGCGCTGTTGCGCGAGACGTTCACCTGCGGCACCTGTTCCGGCGGCAGCACCGAGGTCGCGCGCAGCGACCCGTCGGCGCGGGCGATGATCAGGCCGTCGATCTGCACCAGGCCCACCGCCTGCTCGCGCAGGTATTCATGCAGCGCCTGGGCGCTCATCGTCTTCAGCGGCCCGTCGCGGTACTGGCGCTGCACGTGGCGCAGCACGACGTCCACCGCCTGCATGCTGCGCGCGGTCTGTTCCGCCACGATGCGTGCCTGCGTCTGCAGCTCGCGATGCGTCTGCCGCACCGTCGCGTCGTAGCCGCGCACCGCGTCCAGCACGGCCAGCGCCACGATCGCCGCGACGAAGACGAAACCCAGCCACGGCACGAGGTGGCGCATCCGGCGCAGGCCGGCGGGGGCGGCATCCAGGCTCATTGGTGCACCCTCCCGCTTCGCGGGGTCCCTCCGAGCGCGACATCGCGCCCCCCTCGCAGCGGCCGTGCGGGGGCGCTCATGACACGCGCGCCGCCGGCAACACGAGGGCCTTCACGGCAGCAAGGAGGGCTTCGCGCTGCAGCGGCTTGGGCAGCACGCCGGCCACCCCCAGCGACCGCGCGGCCTCGCCGCGCAGCTCGACGCTTTCATGGAAGGTGGCCGACACCGCGAGCACGGGCGCGCTGCCCGCCTGTGCGGCCAGATCGTCGAGCACCGCGCCGAGGCCCTGGCGCGGGTAGGGCACGTCGACGATGACGAGCGCGGCACGGGCGCAGGACGGGGCGGCGCCCTCGTCCACCTGAATGTCGCTGCCCGAGAGCCATTCGCTCAGCAGCTCGAGCGTGGCGCGATCGCAGCCGAGCACGCAGACGCGGCGCGTGGCCGTCGATGTCATTGCCCACCTCGCGAGACGCGCACGCGCGGGGCGTCGCAGGGGGTACGCATGAAGCAACTCCGCAATGCCGTTGGATGGGCTCATTTCGGCGCCTCCAGCTTGCGCCGCCATGTCAGGCGGGGAGCAAACAGATTACATCTGCAATGGATAAGCGGGGGTCTGTCCAGCATGCCGTTGCTACGATTTCGCCCGCGCCTCCGCGTCCCGAGGGGCGCCAAGGAATGGGTCATGGAACTGGTGCCGAACCTGCCTCCCCATGTGCTCGCGCTCGACGACGACCCCACCGTGCGCGATCTCATCGCCGAATACCTGGGCAACAACGAGCTGCGCGTGACGGCCGTCGCCAACGGACGCGAGTTCCACGAGGCTCTGGCGCACGAGACGATCGACGTGGTGGTGCTCGACGTGCGCCTGCCTGGCGAGGACGGCATGCAGATCGCCCGCCGCCTGCGCGAGGAGTGCAACCTGCCGATCCTCATGCTCACCGGCCGCGCCGACGAGGCGGACCGCGTGATGGGCCTGGAGCTGG
>Ga0105248_10005962_pt1 | contig 13387 bp, 11 predicted proteins | sample KBSS34metaG_FD_81524 | JGI IMG/M metagenome (GOLD analysis project Ga0105248, IMG submission 81524) | Switchgrass rhizosphere microbial communities from Kellogg Biological Station, Michigan, USA - KBS S3-4 metaG | ecosystem: Host-associated > Plants > Roots > Rhizosphere > Soil | place... | reverse complement strand
TCACGCAGGACCCGGACGTGCTCGACACGTGGTTCTCTTCAGCGCTTTGGCCGTTTACGACGCTCGGTTGGCCTGCGGAGACTGTCGATCTAAAAACGTTTTATCCGACATCGGTGCTGGTCACGGCGCGCGACATTATCTTCCTGTGGGTTTCGCGCATGGTAATGATGGGAACGAAGTTCACCGGCAAAGAGCCCTTCGCGGACGTGTTCATCACCGGAACGATTCTCGACAGCCAGGGCCAGCGCATGTCGAAAACGAAGATGAACGGCGTGGATCCGATCGACGTGTTCGACAAGTTTGGAGTCGATGCAACGCGTCTTACGCTCGCACAGGTGGGCAGCACCGACAACCGTTGGAACGAGAAGCAGGTCGAGTCGTATCGCAACTTCGCGAACAAGATCTGGAACGCGGCGAGATTCTGTTTGCTCAATTCAGAAGGCGCGGGAGTAAACGAGGAAACACTCAAGCAGCCCACCGCGCTTCACGATCGCTGGATCGTTTCGCGACTCAACAAAACCGCGCGCGATCTGAATGCGGCGATCGACAGTTACGAATTTCACGGCGCAGTGCAGTCTCTCTATCACTTCTTCTGGGACGACTTTTGCGATTGGTACATCGAACTCACAAAAGCCGACGTCACTGCCGAACAGGAAAGTGTTGCACGCACCGAAGCGCGCTCGCGATTGCTGACCGTACTCGAACAGGCGCTCAGACTCTTGCATCCGTTCATGCCATACATCACTGAAGAGTTGTGGCAGCGTTTGCCCGGCGAGAAGCGTATGCACGCAGCTTACAAAGGTGCGGAGCCGACAGTAATGTTGGCTGCTTATCCCGAAGGCCTTGCCGAGTTGATTGACGAAGCTGCCGAATCGGAGATGCAAGCGATCATCGAACTGATCTCGCGCGTGCGAAACATCCGTTCCGAAATGAATATCAAGCCGGGCGAGCGTATCCCGATTGTTGTCGGCGCGCTGGACGAGAACCTGCGGCGCGTTTTCGAATCGGCACGCGAGCAGATCGCGCGGCTCGTTCGTGCTTCAGAAGTTTCTGTTAGCGATCGACTCGATGCGCCCAGGGCTTCGGCGCGGGCTGTTTTAGCCGGCGGCGCCGAACTCGCCGTGCCACTCGAAGGTTTGATCGACTTCGAACAGGAGCGCCGTCGTTTGCAGCGCGAGCAGGAGAAGCTACAAGCAGAAGCCGCGAAACTCGAAGCGCAACTCAGTAATCCAAACTTCGTCTCGCGCGCACCGGCTGAACGAGTCGGCGAAGTGCGCGATCGCATCGCTGCCATCGCGCAACAGTCCGCACAACTTCAGCAGACAGTCGAGAACCTGCAATGAACTGGATCGACGAAGGCGCCCTCTACTCACAAATCGGTCTCTACCTGCGCGAGGACCTGGGACGCGGCGACATCACCACACAGTCGATTATCGTCCGTAACACGCGTGCTCGCGCGCGTTTCGTTGCCGGCGAGAACATGATCGTCGCGGGACTCGAAGCGGCCGAAGAAGTTTTTCTGACACTCGACTCGCAGCAACAACTCGAAGCGTTCGTCTCTGATGGTGAACCGGTCGAGGCGGGCAAAGTGATCGCTCGTATGGTCGGCTTTGCCGACGTGCTGATCTCCGCGGAACGTGTGGCGTTGAATCTGATGCAACGCCTTTCAGGTATTGCCACGCTTACGAACAAGTATGTGAAAGCAGTTGAAGGCACTAGCGCTCAGATCGCCGACACGCGAGCAACAACGCCGGGATTGCGTTTACTCGAGCGATATGCGGTCGAGCTCGGCGGCGGATGCAACAGCCGGTTCGGGTTGGATGATGGCGTGGTGGTGACGTCGAATCACGTTTCGATCCTCGGTGGTGTTGCGAGTGCGGTGAAGACTGCGAAAGAGAAGCTGGGTTATCTGCACAAAGTTGCGGTGGAAGTTTCCGTTGAGAATGAAGTGCGTGAAGGGGTAGGCGCAGGAGCGGATGTGATCGTGATCGAAGGTTTGAGCGCGGCTGAGTTTGGGGGACTCGCCGGAATTGCGAGGGAGTTATCGAGCTCGATTACGATTGAATGTGCCGGAAAGATCACGCCGGAGAATGTGCGTGAGTATGCGGAAGCTGGCGCGCAATTGATACGTGTTGAAGCGTTGACGAATGCGGCGCCGGCGGCGGATATCAGTTTCAAAGTTCAACCTTTCTAGCCACCAAAGGCACACAAGCACAAAAGATGATCTGGGGTGAGGCGACGCGCAAGAGATTTGCTGAAAGGGCGCTCGAGCGCCAGCTTGCCTACCAACAACGCAAGGCCGAGCACGTTCGCGGACGTGAAGAGGAGATTATTGCCGCGATGATGCGATCCTCGACAAACGTGCGCGAGAAGCTCGAGACGTTTCAAACGATCAAAGCTGACGCTCGTGTGGTTGAAGTCGGAAGTGGCGCGCATGGGCTCATCTTCTATTTTGAGGCGAAACACAGAATCGGTGTCGATCCGCTGGCGGTCAGTTATGGAAGTCTGTTTCCGCGTTGGCAACGACGCGCGCAGACAATAGCGGCAGTTGGGGAGTCGCTGCCGTTTGCGGATCAGAGTTTCGATGTGGTGCTCTGCGACAACGTGGTCGATCACGCCGAATCGCCCCGGAAGATTGTCGGCGAACTGGCGCGGATTCTTGTGCCGGGCGGGCTGCTCTATTTCACCGTCAACATTCATCATCAGTTTTACGCATTCGCGGCCGGGATGCATTCGAGCTGGAGAGCCGCGGGTGTGCCGTACGAAGTCGGTCCGTTTGCAGACCACACCACCCACTTAACACTTGCAGCCGCCAGGAGCTTATTTCACAACTTACCGCTCCAGATGCTGAGTGCGAATAGCAATATCGACGAAGCGCGGGCAAGGGCGCGTAAACTGCCGGTGCGGCACATGGGCGACCGGCTGAAGCGAGTGTTTTTTAAGAATGCTCTTTATGAAGTGGTCGCGCAGCGTGTTTAAGTTTTTTGGAACAGTCGGGGGGAGGGTATCGTGAAAGCCTTGAGCATCCGGCTGGCGCTTGCTGGCATCTGGATAGCGGGGTATCTTAAGAGCCAGCCCGGGAAAAGGAGCCTGAACATGCCTGGTAGTATTCGCAGTTACGTCAAATTCCTCATCGCAGTTTGCCTGGTCGTCAGCTTCTGCCTGGTTGATAGTAATGCTCAGACGCGCCGGAAAAAGCGCACCAGACGCTCCGCGCCTGCAGCTCCGAAGCCGGTAATCACAAATCCGCCCATCGCGCCGCCTGACGCGAATGGCGATGTGAAGATCATCAGCACGGCCGACTCGACACAGGAAACGGCGCAACCAGCGCAGCAGGATAAGAAACCGAGCACCGCAACCCCACCCGAGCAGGAACAGCAGATACAGCAGACCATCACGACCCTCTCGAACCAGGTCAACAGGCTCAATGACAAGTTGTCGCAAATGCAGGACGACGATCGCTACCAGATGGATATGGAGCGATTGACCCGCGCCGAGCAGCGCGCTGAACAGTTGCGGTCGCAGTTGATAGACGTTCAAGCCAAGATTGCTGACTTCGAATCGAAGTTGGAGCAGATCGAGTTTGCTTTGAGACCGGAAAACATCGAGAACTCGACCGCTGGTTATGGAAGCACGCGTCCGGAACAGGCACGCGAAGCTCGTAAGAAACAGCTCGAGGGTGAGAGATCGCGAGTTCAGGCGCAGTTGAAACTGGTGGAGAGCAGCAAGTCTCGTCTGGAAGTTGCGGTTGCGAATGCTGATTCGGAAGTTGATCTGCTGCGTGCGAAGCTTCAGCAGCGTCGCGAGCAGATGGATGCGCAGCCGAGCACGACTGAGACGCCAAAGCCGCCGCGCAAGCCCGAATAAGAATTAGCCGCTCGTGTGCATTGCCACCGCGCGCCAGACTCCTAACTGGTTGATGAACGTGACGGTGTATTGAGTGGCTGATTGTAGTTCGCCGCGGACGACCGCTGTATCGCCGTACACTGAAATACTCACCTTCGCTGCATTCGGTTTTTCATACTTCAACTTTCCCGCACGCAACCCATCCAACAATTGTTGACGCGTCATTTGCACCGCGCCGCGCGTCCAGATGAATGAAGAATCGGTGAGTGCGCTAACCTTGTCACCGTCGCCGGAGAGGATTGCTTGTTGGAGCGCGGCGTCGGCAGTAGTCACTTCGCTCTTGCTTTCTGCTTCGGTGCGCGGCATACGCGTTGACTGCCAGTTCACCACCTGCCACTTTCCATTTCGTTTGACGAACGTGCCGCTGTTCAGCAGGTTCGCTACCTGTTTGGTTCCGCCCGTATCAGTGGTTGCCACCAGACGAAATGCTACGACCGCAGTGTCGCCGTATTGTTGAATGCGAATGTCCTCGGCTGTGTAGATCGTTTTCGGATCGGTCGGCTTCGACGGCGGCGTGTTGCGCACGTCGTGCATTACCTCGGCTTTGTTTACACGCCGCCCGGCCGAACGCGTATAGATCAAATCGTCAGCCCAAAAACGCTCGTGTATGGCAGCGTCGTTGCGCGATGCGCCGGCGAGGAAGTCGTTCAATAGTTTGGTCAGCTCTGCAGCATCCGGCGCAGTTTGCGCTAGAGCGCCGGAAGCCAACGTTAGCAGCAATAGAACGGAGCAGATGATTGTCTTCATAGAATTTGTTACTTCACCAGCGCCACTAACGCGGCCGCGAAATTCATCCACACACTCGTACCAGCGAGCAGCAGTCGCAACGGTTGCAACGCGATGACAAAGATTGAACCCCAAAGAAACACAGGATGCAGCCGCCGATGTTTGAACGTGTCGTAGGCGAGGAAAACAAGCAGGACCAGGTCCGTTAGACCAAAGAACGCGAGTGGTCCGCCGTTAGTAATGAAGCTGAGGGGAATCCGCGCAATCGCCGGTGTCAATAAGTTGATGGCAGCCAGCAGCATCAGACGTTTGTGGACCTGTAGATTGCGGCGAAAGTAAAGAGCGAGTCCGATAAGTACCGAGAAGATCAACATGTCGCCGAGCGGAACGATGAGAAACGCGAGTGCCGGTGGTCCCGGGCTCGCCCCGCGAGCCGCGGCAAAAAGCGCTGTCAAAACACCAACGATAACAACCAGTGCCGCCAACACTCCTCCAGCGATGCCGAGACGTTGATGCACTCGCGTGCGACGTGTCGCCACGAGCGATATCTGCGTAATGAAAAGAAGTACCCACGCAGTCATCACGATGCCGTGCAGGTGAACTATGCGACCGGGTAAATCCGGTGTTCCGAAGAAGGGTTTGAGATAGTAAGTACGTGCGAAACCGGCGAGTACGATCAAGGGAGTAACAATTGCTGCCAGGATATAAAGTCGTCGATCATTAACACGGCCGGGCATTCGGGGGGTTGCTGCCATCGAATCCTCCAATAGGGTTTTAGAGGCCCTGATATTAGCAAATCTCTGCGGTCCTCTGCGTATCTCTGGGTCCTCTGCGTTTGAGACAGCTTTTCACGCAGAGATACGCAAAGAACCGCAGAGATGGATTTCAGGTTATATACACGCTGGGGACTGGTTTCTGGACTCTCAAGTAGATAAGCCACACAAAGAAGAGGAAGGCGAGGAAACACAGACCGCCAAAGTCAGCTTCTGCAACTTCGGTGAATGTATAAGTCCGCACCGGTTCGAGGTCACCGCGATCGATTTGTCTGGGTATTTCCATAATGACCGCGCTACTCGTCGGAGTCACGAGTTTATAACGCAGCGCGAGCAGCGTGGCGGCCTCTTTTAACGACTCATCTCGCGCGCCCAGAATTCGCGCCACTTCATCGTTGGCCCAAAGCTCGGCGAGGTGGTTGGAAGTTTCAATACCATCAAATGCCGGATCCAGTTGCGGATGCTTTACAGATCTAACGAACTCCAGGGTCGGAACCTGACCTGATAGTTGTTGAAAGAGACGCTCGAGGTCCATTCCTAGTGAGCCCAGCCGAACCACCGATTTCACTTCGTTGATGCCATCGAGCTTCTTCACGATTTCGTCCGAACCGTCGCTTGTTTGCACAGAATAAAGCGATGGCCCATAGAAGCGGCCCTTCATGCGATTCAGCAGTGGTTCGACGGATGAGAGTGTTGTACGCTGCGGGCTATGGATCCACACTATCGCATTGTTGCCCGGAGTTTCGGTGGCCAGGTCCCACGCCTTAGTAAGAGCCGGTGCATTGTCTGCGCCGCCGGCGAAAGTCGTCTCACTTAAAAACATCGATACTTGAGAGTTGCCGCCGGTCACAACGGTATCGACGTCACTTTCGTGAAGCCAATCTGCGTCAGCCCGAACGAGTCGTACGTCCATGTCAGACGGCAGCACGTTGAGCGCTGATTTGATCTGAGTTTGCCACTCGGCCATCGAGGCGGAAGTATCTACCACTATAACGATTCGTCGTAGGTGAGACGGAGTGCGTTCCTCGAGCGATTGCTTGACGATACTTCCGTCCACCTCAAACGGATTAGGACTCCAGATGCCATGATCGCTGTCAGTCCGTGACAAGCGGAGCGCTGTTTCTGGTCGCATCAGCTCTGTATCGCTGAACTCTCCATACATTTGAAAGCCAGCATTGTGAGATCGACCAGCCGAGTGGACATCTAACCCATAGTCAGAGTTCAGCGGATGGTTCGAGTCGATCAAGATCCAATGTTTGAGATCCCCGGGGACGTTGAAGTTTCGACTATTGAAATGCGGAAGAATCAGCCGCGCCTGATCTTTGGTTTGCAACACGAGTGGGACGGTGATGCTGAGGCGAATTTTGATCGCTTTACTGAAAGCAGGTACCGAATAGGATTGGACGAGGATGCGATCGCGACCAGCAGTCGTGACTACCACGCTAGGCTGCTCTCTATCAAACCGTCCGGCGCCGGGCCTGAAGTCACTTCGGCCGGTGATCTGTGCCTCGTTCTCTATGTTGCCAATCCACTGAGTCACGCCGGAGACGACTGCTCCGGGCGGCAGTTGTATTTCGGCACGAGCTTCCTTATCCGAATAGGAATAGTTTTCGAAGGCGAGAGTCCAGTTCAGATGGCCCACACCGCCATCGGCATCAATGTTTCCATCGAGATTGGAACTTGTGAGTGATAGGCCTTTTAAGATGCCGCTCCTATACTCGAAATCGCCCTGCCGTATGATCTTAGCATTGACCCTTAGTGGCGGAGGCGATGCGTCAAAAGGTTCGCCTGTGACGCGATAATAGATATCGCGGGCTTCGTCAGCCTTGACCGGACTGTCTGGCGAGAGCCAATCGCCCAGTACAAAAAGAGAATGGCCTCGATAGTCATAGCACCGCTGGAGTAAGTAGTCTCTGTTGCCATATGTACGAAGAAAGCGAATTCCTTCAGTTCTGCTTTGAGGTGAAACCGAGGCGGCCATTTGCAGCCCATGGCGCGTGAGGAGTGCCGGTAATTCTGTAACACCGACCAGGGCGATACCAACGCCCAGGCTGGCGAGAAAACCTTTCGTCGTAATCGGGAAGCTCTTTTTCGGCGCTGCGGCAGCGACTCGCCGCAGTTGTTTCCTCATGATCAAGGCGGTGGTGAGTGCGAAAAACGGAGCCAGAGGTAACAAGCCGAGTCCGATGAGCAGCGTCAGTGCCGCGAAGGGAAGGAGCGGCAAAAAGATAAACGAATAGAAGAGCGAAATCACGATCGCCGCAGCATTAGCAAAGCCGGCCAGTTTAAGACTGTTCGGATCAGCGTGGCGAATGGCAAACCAAACCTGAAGCTGAGTAAGCGGCACTAAGAGCACCAGCAACATGTGCCAGCCTGTCGGGATGGGATCAAAAAACATTCGCGCACAGATGTGCATGGTGGCTTCGAAGCTAATGGCGACGGCAGGCAGGATCACGCCTGCGAACAATATGAATTTGTGCCTGGAAGTGAGCCGTCCGAGTTGCTGGCCGTGCTGGTACATCATGGTGCTGAACTCCTGAAAGCGTGCCGCCGACTCTACATTACAAAGTAATTTGCCGCAACCTAAATTGTTGGTTCATAGTTTAATCCTAATGGTCTGGACTTGGCTGCAAATTTTAGACAAACTACAAGCCACGAAGTTCCAGTTACACAGCAAACACGAATCCGAGAGCACGAAGTTCCTGAGTTATGTCAACGATTCCACAGCGCGAACTGTATCGCCTGATCAATGAAGCTGGTGCGCGTGGTGAACGGGTCGTCGTCGCCACTGTCGCACATACGCGTGGCTCGACGCCGCAACAGCGTGGAGCGAAGATGCTTTTCTTCGAAAGCGGAGAGATTGCAGGTACGGTCGGCGGCGGTTGTATCGAGGCGGAAGTCTGGGCCGAAGCCAAAACGGCCATGCGTTCCGGCAAATCGCAGTTACATCACTTCTCACTGACTGCTGATGAGGCGAGTGAAGAGGGAATGGTTTGCGGCGGCACGATGGACATTTTTGTTGAGGTCATTTAATTGCCAACTGGCAATAATTTATGTCGCAGGATTTTCTCGCTAACTACAAAGCCAAGCATCGGCATCCTTTGAACCGGCTGACGCACAGCATCGGCATTCCGATGATTGTCGTTTCGCTGCCGCTCTTCTTCCTCAACTGGCGCTGGGCGCTGCTGTTGTTTGTTGCCGGCTGGATTCTTCAGTTTGTCGGCCATGCGATCGAAGGGAATCAACCCGCCTTCTTTAGAAATCCTGTCTACCTCTTAGTGGGATCACTCTGGTTGTTACGCCGAGCCGCATCTGTGGTTGGGTTCGCCAAATCTTCGAAGTGACTACATCGATCATGAGAATGATTGGGCAGGTACTGGAGCGCGGCGAGATCGCGGTGCTGGTTAGCAGGGTCACTGGTTCACAGGACGTCAGCGCAAAGTTGTTGGTCCAGGAAAGCGGCGCAGTTACAGGCAGTTTCGGTGATGCGGAGCTTGACGCAGTTGTTGTGGATCAGGCAAAGACTTTTCTTGCCTCACGTGAAGAGACGCATCTCTTCAATCTCAGTTCGTTTGACACATCGCTGTTATTTGAACGTTTGCAACCGGCGCCGCGACTCGTTGTGTGTGGTGCGGGACATGTCGGCGCATCGCTCGCAAAATTCGCTGCGCTTTCAGGGTATCAGACGACTTTGCTCGATGATCGCGCAGAGTTTCTCAAGCGCGAGCGCTTTCCTGAAAAACAGATCGAACTGATAGTTGCTGACGATTGGAGTTCGGCGGTGCGAGATGCGGTCGGCAACGGTCGCGGTGTTTCCGTGGCGGTGGTGACGCGAGGTCACAACGAAGACGAGCAATGCATGCATGCTGTCATGCGCGCGAATCCTGATTATGTTGGTTTGATCGGAAGCAAGCGCCGGACTTCTATCGTTATCGATCGACTACGCGACGCCGGTGTTCCGGACGAGCAACTCAAAAAAATTCACGCCCCCATCGGCCTCGACATCGGCGCCGTCACTCCCGAAGAGGTCGCCCTCTCAATCCTCTCTGAGATCGTCGCCGTACGTCGTGGCGCTCACGGCGGCTCGCTTTCTTCCTGGCGCCGGTAGTAAACCCCATCCACAGATTGCACAGAATTGTGTTAAGACTATTGACTTCATGTCCACACCCCGCCGCAGCGGAATGTTCCGCGCTCTTTCGAATCGCAACTATCGTCTCTTCTGGATCGGAGCGTTTCTTTCGAATGTCGGGACGTGGATGCAGGCGGTTGCGCAGGGTTGGCTCGTCCTCCATCTGACCAACTCGCCTTTCTGGCTCGGACTCGACGCCTTCATGGCGACGGCGCCCGGTTTTATCTTCACACTCGCGGGCGGAGTCTTCGCCGACCTGATCGATCGACGCCGTTTGATGATGTACACGCAAGTGGTGGCGGGACTCGCTGCTCTCGGACTCGCTACACTGGTTGCGACCGATGTTGTGAATCGCTGGATGGTGCTGGGGTTTTCGTTTGTAACAGGTTGCTGCATGGCTCTGGCCAGTCCATCGTTTCTGGCAATGACTTACGATCTCGTCGGTCGTGAAGACCTCACCAACGCGATCGCGATGAACTCAACACAGTTTCAATTATCACGTGTAGTTGGACCAACGCTCGCTGGTGTTGCGTTTCGTGTGTTCGGTCTCGCCGGATGCTTTTATGCCAACGGCATTTCTTTTATCGCGGTAGTGGTTGCGCTCGCGATGGTGCGTCCGCAGTATCGTGCAAATACTCAGACGCATTCGGTGAAGGATCGACGCGCATTGTGGAGTGATCTGATCGAGGGATTTCGCTACGTACGCAACCGCCCGCGTGTGTCGTCGTTGTTGCTGCTGTCAGCTGTAAACAGTCTGTTCGGTGCGCCTTACTTCAGCATGGTGCCGCTCTACGCGCGCGACATCTTTAAGCTTCAGGAAACCGGCCTCGCGTTGATGATGGGTGTTGCGGGTTGCGGCGCCTTACTCGGCGCCTTGCTGGTTGCTTATCTCGGCGACTTCAGAAGAAAAGGCTGGTTCGTCCTGGGCGGTGCGATACTGTTCGGGTTGTGCATCACCGGGTTCGCCTTGTCTTCGCGGCTGAGTCTGTCGTTGATGTTTCTATTTGGCGTTGGATTCGCCCTCGTGGTTTCGGTAGCACTCATCAACACGTTGTTGCAAAAGCTCGTGACCGATCAGATGCGTGGTCGCGTGATGAGCATGTTCATTCTCTCGTTCATCGGCACGCTGCCGATTGGCAACATCGTTGCTGGCGCCGCATCAAACCACTTCGGCCCGCAACGTACCCTCGCTGTCGGCGGGTTAGTCGTCACCACGGTCGCCACGGTCGTGTCGATCGTCAATAAACGCCTCCGCGAGTTGTACTAAGGTGCAAGAACATCGCAAGGCGCCCGTTCTATCTCCAGCAAGCGGTGTCAACGTCCGGATTGGGAGACTTTTATGCAACTGCAAACCACAATAATGCGGCTTTTATTGGTGTTTTTCGTGTTTTCAGGTCTGGCGACAGTCGCGAGCGGGCAGGGAATCATCGTTCCCGGTCCGTGCCGCCGTTGCCCCGAACCACGGCCACTGCCGCAGATCACACTGCCGCGGGCGCTTCCGATCAAGTCGATCAAGATCGATACGACGATCAGTTCACAAGTCGCGACGACTCACGTCGAACAGGTATTTCGCAACGACACCAACGTCACGCTCGAAGGAACTTACCTGTTTCCGATTCCGGAATCGGCTTCAGTGGCCGAGTTCGCAATTTGGGATGGTGATCGACGACTCGTGGGCGAGGTAAGAACTCGCGAAGAAGCGCGTCGCATTTACGACGAGATCGTGCGCCGTCAACGCGATCCGGGATTGCTCGAATACGCAGGTAAGGACCTGTTCCAGGCGAGCATCTTTCCTATCCTCCCGCATTCAGATAAGAAACTCGAGATCACTTACACGCAGGTCGTACGGGCTGAAGGCGGCACCGTTTCATATCGCTATCCGTTGGGAACTGGCCGGCAGTTGACCCAAATCGGTTCGGTCGCCGGACGTGTTGAAGTTGAAAGCAAAGAGCCGCTGCGAAACATTTATTCGCCGACGCACGTCATCGACGTCAAACGCAGTAGCGACAAGCGCTCGGTGGTCTCGTTTGAAAGTCAGAGTGGCAAAGAGGCGCAGGACTTTCAGTTGTTCTATACCATTTCGAAAGAAGATTTTGGTCTCACGCTCCTGACGCATCGCGAAGCCGGAAAACACGGCTACTTCCTCCTGATGATTTCGCCGAAGGACGATTGGTCTGAACAGGAATACTCGGCAAAGGACGTCGTGTTTGTAGTTGATACTTCCGGTTCGATGGCCGAAGAGGGAAAGATGGAGAAGGCGCGCGCTGCACTGCTTTACGGCGTCCGAATTCTGCGCCCGCAGGATCGTTTCAACATCATCTCGTTCGCCGGTGAAGAACATTTGATGGAAGCGGGAATGATCGCTGCCGACGAACGAGGGCGCGCGCGCGGCGAGGCTTTCGTGAAAGCGTTGCGACCCGTTGGTGGGACCAACATCAATCAATCGCTGTTGGCGGCCCTCCGTCAATTCATCGACTCAGATCGCGAGCGACCGAAGATGCTGGTGTTTATGACTGACGGATTGCCGACCGTTGATGAAACGAACGTGAACAGGATTGTCGACAACGTGCGCACGGCGACCAGACCCGGCGTGAGATTGTTTACGTTTGGTGTTGGTTACGACGTCAACACGACGTTGCTCGACAAACTCGCCACAGAGAATGGCGGCGTGGCGGATTACGTCGAACCGAAAGAAGATCTCGAAGTTAAAGTCTCGAACTTCTTTTCAAAAGTTAACTACCCAGTCCTGACTGATCTGCAACTCGACCTGGGTGGCGCGCAAACAGATCTGATCTATCCACGTGGAATACCCGATGTATTTCGTGGTTCGCAGGTGACTATGATCGGGCGTTACAGCAATGCAGCCGATCTCAGTTCAGTGCAACTAAAGCTCACGGGCAGATCCGGTGGCGCCACGCGAACATACACCTACACGAACCTGAGTTTCCCGTTGCGCAGCGATGCGAACGAGTATCTGCCGCGACTTTGGGCCACTCGTCGTGTGGGTTGGTTGATGGAGCAGGTGCGTTCAAATGGAGAGCAGAAGGAGTTGCGTGATGAAATCGTGGATTTAGGAACGCGCTACGGCATCGTCACGCCTTACACGTCGTATCTGGCGCTCGAGAATGCTGTGACCGTAAGCGATAACGGCGTGCAGCCGATTATACGGGGTGCGGCCGACACTCAAGGGTTCAGTGGTCTGGTGATGAACGCGCCCAGCGCGTCGGCGGCTCCGAAGGCACGAGTGACGACCGGAGCAGTGGCGGTCCAGCAGAGCAAAATTGCCCGCGAGCAACAGGACGCTGACCGTTTGAAAGATGAGGGCATGAGAACAGATGCCGTGCGCCGTGTTGAAGGTAAGACTTTCTACCTGATCAACAGCGTGTGGACTGACTCGGAATTCAAAGCCGTCCTGGGTCTGCCGGAAACGACACTTGTGTTCGGCAGCGACGAATACTTCGCGTTGTTGAAGCAGAATCCGAAGTTGGGAAACTACTTCTCGTTAGGCGAACGCGTGGTGGTTGTTTTCGAAGGGCGTGTATACCGGGTAAAAGCCGTCACTCCGTAACTGTTATAAAAATCTCACGCAAAGGCGCAAAGACGCAAAGGAAAACATCTTTGCGTCTTTGCGCCTTTGCGTGAACCCCCTCCTTTAGGGTACAAAACTGGAAACAAAATTCAGTTATGCGTACCAGAACCTTCAAGCTAATGCGGTTTTCTGCGACCGTAGGTGTGTTGTTGACGCTAATCACCGCGGCGCGCGCCCAGAGTGGTTGGGTGCCTTTCAAGATCAACACCGGCGGAAACGATCTCAACACCGTCTACTTTCTCGACAGCAAACGAGGTTGGGTCG
>Ga0105248_10005961_pt1 | contig 13394 bp, 10 predicted proteins | sample KBSS34metaG_FD_81524 | JGI IMG/M metagenome (GOLD analysis project Ga0105248, IMG submission 81524) | Switchgrass rhizosphere microbial communities from Kellogg Biological Station, Michigan, USA - KBS S3-4 metaG | ecosystem: Host-associated > Plants > Roots > Rhizosphere > Soil | place... | reverse complement strand
TGGGGTGTCAGGTAGCTAGACGACGTTTTCGAGGAGCAAAAACGCCAAGTAGATGGCCAGGACGATAATGACGCCGGTCATGAAATACCAGGGTGGTAGTTTTGTTTGACATGCGGGGCATCTGGTTCGTGACCAGCTTGCATTTCGTTCACAGTTTTTGCACTTCACCTAAGAGTTCGCTCCAAACATTTCAAAATTCATGTTAGTAGGACGGCCAGATAAGACAGCACCGAGGGCGAGATGAATCTCGCAACGTCCTGAGCACCGATGGTTCCGAAGCTTACCTGATGTAGCCCCAATATTCCAAAAGCCTACCGATGTAGATTAAATGCCGACAAGCTAAAGAGCGTCTTCCAAAAGTCAGAACCCAAACAGAACAATGTCACGGCCTCCACTCCGGAGGAGTGCAATGTTTATAGCCAGCAAGCCATCCTCCTAGCTCTGTTCGGAAGAGCGGCATGGCGAGCCCTCATAGATGCGAATGAATGCCGCTCTTCCGAACAGAGCAGAGTTGCTGAATGGCACCGCGCTATAAACATCGCACTCCTCCAGAGTGAAAAAAGAACGGCTGCAGAACACAAAGCTTTGAGTAAATCCCCCTCCGCGAATCGCTCGTGGACTTTTCTAAGAGGCTTTAAAACATATATCGGACACCGCGGCTATCGTTTCACGCTTTGCAGCTTTACGTTAGTCCAGAGCGGCCAGTGATCTGAGACTTTCACTTCACGATCAATTCCACAACTAATCGCCTCGAGTCCGCGCATCCAAATCCAGTCGAGCCTCAGATCTATTGGGACCAACAAAACTTTTTGCGAGAACGTCTTTTCACTGCCGAAGGGTGTCACAAAACCGGCATCGGAAAAGAGTTTTATAGTTTTGGGTGCAGCGTCTGGCTGCCAGGTGTTGAAGTCTCCCATGATAATGGCGGGTGTTTGCTGATTGTGGCTTTTCAGATCCTCCAATACGGCGCTTAGCTGATCGATTTTTTTATCCATCGATATCCGCGTCTCTGCGTGAGCTGAGTACACACGTATCTCGACGTCTCCAGCTTTTATAGAAGCACCCAACGCGACCCGACGGCGCTTACCTGGCCCTTCGTGCGGAAGTACGATGCGGCGCACATCGGCAAGGGGGTAGGCGCTTAGAATGGCCACCCCAGTTTCTTCTTCTTCACCCGTCTTGGCTGTTGGCGGAGCAGCCCAGGCATAGTAAAGACCGAGCTCTTCAGCCAATAGCTTCGCCGTGTTTGTGTTACCACTTCGTTTCTTTTTTCGGTCGACTTCCTGCAGCGCCATGATTGCCGGATTACCGAGCTCTGCGTCGTTACGGAAGAGTTTGATCAGTTCATTGAGATCGTCGCCACTCCGCCAACGAATGTTGTAAGAGACGATTCGGATTTCTGCGTTGTTTGGGATGGCGCGAAGGTTCGAAGCCCTGCCTGACTCCAGCAGCGACGAGTCGTCTACATTCCCAGCAGACTTGGTGACAGCTTCTTCAATTGGTTGCTGGTGTTGAGACGAAGGAGTTTGTTGATGGTAGAAAATTGAAATTACAGGCGGTAACAATAGGAGAAGCAGAATTGAAAATCCCATTGCCTTGTTCCCTAAATCTTTATTTCTAAACCGTCCCTCGCTTCAATGATTTTACACGAGCAGTATGATTTAGCTTCATGAACGACGTCGATGCCATCCCACTCAGGATAGAGATGTGTGAGTACCAACGTTTCTGGATTAGAAGTTTGACCTAAGCTCGTAGCTTCAGCAAGCTCGAGATGTGTGTGCAAAGGTTTGTTTCTTGTGAAAGAACATTCCATCAGCAGCAGGTTGACGTTCCTGGCGAATTCAGCGAGTTCCTCCGCATATCCGGTGTCTCCTGTATAAACAAGCGTCTTGTTGTCCAAGTCCTTCAAATGAAGTGCCAGGCTTTCCTTCGTGTGTGGTGTCTTCATGGTGGTGGCCGCGAGACCGGGTAGGAGTTCGAACGGTGCCGCCGGTTTGATTTCAAATACTTCGATCTTGAAGGGTTGTGCGAACAAGCGATAGTTGTTGGCATCGTTGATCGAATCAAGAAGATTGCGAAGACCTCCGGGTCCCGCAATGCGAAGAGTCTTTGTTCTTGTCCGTGTTTGCGGCGCCCATTTCATGGAAGACAAGAATGGTGCGAGACCGCCGAAGTGATCCAAATGAAAATGACTTACCCAGATGGCGTCGAGGTTGGGCCAGTCAAGTCTTTCTTCGGCCATGCGGTGTGTTGTATCTGGTCCTATGTCAAGCAGTAGACTTCCCGCCAGCGTGTCCAGCCAGAATGCTGGTGCCGAACGACTTGCGTGCGGTACAGAGGTTCCGGATCCAAGGACAGTGAGTTTCATTGGTAAGTTCTATTTCATTCTCCCCAAGCTTTAGCTTGGGGTTAAGGTGCAGCTCAAAGTAGTTAACCGTTTCAAAGGTTTATAGAGAAACCCGGGACCTGGAGAAAACCGTTAAAACGGTCCAGGATTCTATGCGAGTATCGAATCTCCGGGCTAAAGCCAGGGGAGAATGAGAGCTCGGATTTTGCAATACGCTGAATGACATCGGGCCAGGCTTGACGACAAGCTGAAGCATATCGGACTGGTATTCACTTGACCACTGACATTCATTAAGCTAAATCTCAAACATGTCCGCTAACGAAAGTCTCCTTGATGTCCTTGCCGTTTTTTCGCATCCGGACGACGCAGAGTTGTCGGTGTCCGGAACGCTACTAAAACTTAAGTCCCTCGGATACAAAACCGGCGTGTGCGATATGACGCGCGGGGAAATGGGGACTCGTGGTACGCCTGAGGTGCGCGCGAAAGAAGCACTCGAAGCTGCGAAGATCCTCAAGCTCGACCAACGTATTAACCTTGATCAGCCTGATGGACATGTGTGGCCGACTGAAACTGCGCGCATGGCACTCGTTCGCACAATCAGGCGTTACAAACCTAAAGTCCTCCTGACAACGCACGAGGACGATCCACATCCCGATCATGCGAGCACCTCAGTCATCGTACGTCAGGCAGCCAGACTCGCCACAATGAGACGGTACGACGAAGAGTCAGGACTGGGTGCAGTTCCGATGCCGGCAATTATGCATTCACTCTTTTCTCGTCGGATCGTTCCTTCGTTCATTGTTGATGTTAGTGAGTTTGTCGAAGAAAAGATGAAATCGATTCGCGCTTATGAATCTCAGTTTTATGATGCCGGCTCGACTGAACCAACGACGCGCATCAGTGAACGAGGATTCCTGGATGAGATTCAGTCACGCATGAGATATTTTGGATCGTTAATCGGGGTACGCGCAGGAGAACCGTTCTACGTTCGTGAGGCACTGAATGTCGACGATCCACTGGCGCTACTAACGAGGCCGATGAATATTTATTCTTGAAGGATGGCCTTGGGGCTTCAATTTGCTTTTGACACGCCTTGTTCCTTCTTCTCCAATACTGAACTTGCAATTGCCAGAGTTGAGACTGCACGCGGAGTCTCTCCGGTAAAGCCTTTAGCGACTTGCACAGCGCGAAGCAGGTCCGCGCGCGAAAGCGGCCGAAACACTGCGATGAGATCGAAATCCACGGCAGTGGCAGACGTAGCCACGACCATCTGAGCTGTTTGAAGTCGGGTCGATATCTGGCTGTCTTCCCCCGTGAATTTTTCCGCGCCATTCGCTGCCTTCACGACCTCGTTGAGTGTTTCCCACGACCGAACTGGATCAATCTCCGCAAATCCGGCAGCCACAGCTGTGAGCGCTCGCGCCCGATCAGGATCACCGGCACCTATGCGACGGCTCTCATTGAGCGCCTCTTCCAATAAGTCGCTCGCGCGCGTCCGCTCGGCTACAGCTACGAGTTTGGCCACCGCTGTATACGCCCAAACTTTTTGGATACTTGTCAGCTCTCCTGTTTTCGCGAGCCGAGTAGCTTCGGTTGCATCCTTGTTTCTGATTGCGAGTTGGGTTAGTTGAAAATCTGTATATGCTTTTACGCTCTTTCGTAAAGCAGCATTTTCGATCTTGTCGACCAGGTCTTTGGCTCTTGAATCACCCCTTTCGGTAAGGGCGACGGCATAGTCTGCATAGATGGCATCTCTTTCCTCCGATCTGCCGGCGTGATCAAGACGCTCCTGCATTCGTTGATAGGAATCGCCTTCCACCGAATCAGGTTGAAGACCCACTGTCACAGCACGATTCGGACCTTGCTGAAACTCGTTCGGAACATATGAAGCCAGAGCCGTCATTTGAGTCCTAAGACTGGCAGCGAGTTCCGGTTCATATTGGTCGTAAACTGGAAGCAGTCGCTTGATAATCAGGTACTTGCCCAATCGACCAGATGTTGTCTGATCCTGTTCCGGTGCTGGAGCTGGTTGCATGAGTACCTGGGCCGCCACTCGCAGGAAAGTACTTCGAAGCGCGGGACTAATTTCAGGTGCGGGAGTTGGCCCTCGACCACGATTCTGATTGGCGCCGCCGTCTGGAGTGAACGTCACGTACAAAAATGGAGTCAGGAGGTACGACGACAGCCCGGAGACAGTATTGGCATCAGTCGACGGATCGTTGGCGACTCGGGCCATGAGGTTGTTAAAGGCAGTATCGGCGAGTTGGGAATTTTTTTCCCGTAGCGCGGAAAGAAAAAAGATCGAGTCAATACTCACACGATCCAACGCAGGACCAGCGAACTCCATAGCTCGTTCGATTTCACCGTCCTGAACGAGCCGTCGTGCTAGCTGAAGCCGCTGAGATGCTCCCTGCTGTGTCTCGGCAGAATTGCGTCGTGTGGCTGATGCGGCTTCGGTACGTTCTTTCTCCGCTGCTTCATCGAGAATTTTAAGAAACTCGTCGCCAAGTTTTTTGTCTCGTTTGGCCGCGAGCCGCAGCACTTCACTGCGGATGTCTGGACCGCCGCGAATAATTCTCGGTCCGTCCGACGCATTCTTCATTTCCTCGGAGCGAGCCCTTGTTGTTTCCTCGTCTACAATCACGGCCGCATCCCAGGCCCGTCGAAAGAGTTCACGTGCACGATCGGGATCTGTGTCCCACAAGACGTCAGCAGCACGTGCCTGGACTCGTGCCCGACGAGTTTGATCTTTGAATGTTCGAGCCTCGTCGGCCAAAGTGGTAACGAGCGAGGTCGCCACAGCCCGACGTTGAGCGGCTTCATCGTCGACTTCCGCTTTTGGAGGCTTCGAAGTTTTGGATTTATTTACCTGACTTTGAACCAAAGTCGAGCTTATGGAGACAATGCAAACAGTAAGCAGAAACGCAGCGCAGGGATGACGACGAAACATAGGTGCTCCTGGGTTGACGGAAATTGCGGGATGGATCTTACCAGTCAGTTTTACACGTGGGTGGAGGAAGGAAGTTCCAAAGAGTTAGGGAAAGCCTCTACGTGGTCTTGTGTTTTTGGTCTTTGGTTTTGGTAATTCGATAATGTCTCTGCGGAATTTAGACTTAAAAAGCCGAGACCAAAAACCAAAGACCTACGGCCCTACACCGCTATCACTTCAAGCTCCGGATCGACTTCCTGTTTGAGCATTCCCTCAATCGCCATTAGCGTCCCAGTCAATGAACTCGGACAACTGCCGCATGCTCCTTGATAGCGAATGCTAAGGGTGTGGTCTGACAAACCGAGAACCTCAAGATAACCACCGTCTCCCATCAAAGCAGGACGTACCTTCTCATCCAAAATCTCGTTGATTCTTAATAACCTTGGATCATCACTCGTCACTGCTGCGATTGGTCCGCCTACTGCGGCGGCGATCGCGGAAGCGGTAGCTGTGACCGATTCCGTGGCCCGGATTGGCACAGCAAGAGAAGGCAGGAGCTCGTCCCAATCTCCCTCGTCGTCTTTCTCGACAGTAATCATCTGATCCATGTAGAACACTGATGTCACGTGGCCCACTTCAAATAGAGACTTTGCAAGTGCGTCGTTCTCAGCTTGCGATAGAGAGCTGAATGACCGCGCAACGCCGTTGCTTACTGGTTCTCGCAGAATGAACTTCACCGCATTTGGATTTGGGGTCTCTTGAATATCACTGATTTTCGGCATCTAAATACCTTTCTTCTCAATCCTAACCAATTTCTTTTCGTGGACATTATAGCCATTTTTCAACCGAATCGCAGGTAGCTAACGGCCGCCTGTTGACCATCTGTCTCATCTGCAAGTTGCTCGAAAAAAACATAAAAATGTGACTAGCAAGACCCTTTGCAAAATCGGGAGACGCGCTTATACTCCCGCCCTCACTTGGCCCCCCTTCACAAGGTGAGACAAGTTGAGATAGAGGCAGGCGATAGCGAGGGTCGCCTGCCTTTCGTTTTTTTGTCCGGTGGTCTTTGGTCTTTGATTATTCGCGGTTATCCTGATGTCGATAATCAGGTTCATAAAAGAACAAGGCACTTTTGAGATTCAAGGGCCAAAGGCCCAAAATCAAAGACCAAACATATGAACATCGGCATCACCGTTTACCCGACCTATGGCGGCAGTGGAATCGTTGGTTCCGAGTTGGGAAAAGAACTCGCCGAGCGCGGTCATACTGTCCACTTCATAGCCTCCGCTTTACCGACGCGTCTTACTGAGTTGAATGAGCGCGTTCGATTTCACGAAGTGGAGATGATGTCGTATCCACTCTTTGAACATCAGCCATATACGCTCGCACTCGCGACGAAAATGGCAACGGTTGCTGAAGAAGAGAATCTTGATCTCCTACATGTTCATTACGCAATCCCACACTCCATTAGCGCAATCCTTGCTCGTGAATCACTAAAACCAAAACGGCGGCTTCCGGTCGTAACTACTCTTCACGGGACGGACATCACTCTCGTTGGAGCAGATCGATCTTATTTGCCGATCACTCGTTATGGGATTGAACAGTCTGATGGTGTCACTGCAATCTCGCATTATCTGAAAGAAGCGACCAGGGAAACTTTCCACTTCGATGACATTACTGTTATTCCAAACTTTGTTTGCCAATACGACTACCAGCGCCAGCCAGATTCCACGCTAAAACAGAGCCTATCTCCGCACGGCGAACCGCTGCTGACGCACGTCTCAAACTTTCGCCCGGTCAAGCGTCCCGTCGATTGCGTGGAAATACTTGCGCGCGTCTTGAAGAAGGGAATCACTGCAAGACTCGTGATGGTTGGTGACGGTAGTGAGAGAACTAATGCGGAGCATCGCGCACGTTGTCTGGGTATTTACGAGTCGTGTTCATTTGTGGGAAAGCAGCCTCGAATAGTCGATTACCTTTCGGTATCTGACGTACTGCTATTGCCTTCAGAACAGGAGTCGTTTGGCCTGGCTGCGTTAGAGGCAATGGCTTGCGAGGTTCCTGTAATTGCTTCGCGTGTCGGCGGTCTCCCTGAAGTAGTAACTGATGGAGAAACCGGCTTTCTTAGCGACGTCGGCGACGTGGATAAGATGGCCAATAATGCAGCTCGACTGTTGACTGACAAGGTGTTTCGCTCAGAGATGGGACGTCGCGCTCGCGAGTCAGCCATAACACGATATCGGACCGATGTTGTGATTCCACAGTACATCGACTTTTATGAAAAGGTCATTGGTAAGCAAGGTCCTGCATCTTAGGTCCTGGGCCTTTGGTCTTGTTCGAGCCGGATTCCGATACTGATCACTCGTTGGCCAATACCGAGACCGAAGACCCAAGTCCCACACATCCATGTCCTCAATCATCATCGGAACCGCCGGCCACATCGATCACGGCAAGAGCGCACTTGTCCGCGCCTTGACCGGTACAGACCCAGATCGCCTTCCCGAAGAAAAGAAACGCGGCATCACGATAGACCTGGGCTTTGCCGACCTGGAGCTCGATGGCATCCGTTTTGGTTTTGTCGACGTTCCCGGGCACGAACGATTTGTGAAAAACATGCTGGCCGGCGCGCATGGCATTGACCTACTCGCCCTGGTAATTGCAGCCGACGAAGGGGTCATGCCGCAAACTCGTGAACACTTTGACATCTGTAAATTGCTTGGCATCAAGAGCGGGATCGTCGTGATTACCAAAACCGATCTGGTCGATGCAGAAATGTTGTCTCTCGTTGAAGACGATGCGGCGGAACTGTCGTCACATTCATTTCTCGAGAGCGCACCTGTTGTTGCTGTGAGTTCACGGACTGGCGCGGGCCTCACCGAGCTAAAGGAAAAGCTCAAAGAAGTTGCCCGGCGAGTTCCGGCACGCTCGACTGAATTAGTCACGCGACTTCCGATCGACCGTGCCTTTTCGATGAAGGGTTTTGGCCCTGTTGTCACCGGCACACTAATCTCGGGAGAAATAGCTGAGGGAGCCGAACTGGAACTGTTGCCAAAGAAGCTAACGGTTCGTGTGAGAGGCACGCAGGTCCACGGTAAAGCTGTAGCGAGAGCTGTCGCAGGTCAACGAACAGCTGTAAATCTTGCTGGTGTAGATGTCGCCCAGCTCGAGCGTGGCATGGTATTGGCTGAACCTCGGACACTGCGCACAACACAAATTATCGACGTCAGAATTGATGTCTTGCCGAACGCGCCAAGAGGCGTGCGATCGCGTTCGCGGGTGCGTCTGCATTTGAACGCCGCAGAGGTTTTGGCCCGCGTCCGAGTTCTTGATCACCCTTCCGAGATTGCGTCTGGTAAGTCAGGGTTAGCACAGTTGCGTTTAGAGGTGCCCATCTCAACAGTACACGGCGATCGATTTATCCTTCGCAGTTATTCTCCCGCTGAGACTATCGCGGGTGGAGTCATAGTCGATCCCTTTGCGGTCAAACACCGTGGCAAAGAAATGGGGCAAACGCGTTCGCGCATGAATCGTTTAATAGAGGCGAATCGCGTCGAAAAGATTGTGGCCTTTGTTGAGATGAGCGAGTTAGGTGGGCGAACTGTTGAGGATCTCATAGCCACAACTGGCTTGAAGCGGGAGGTAATTAGTGATCTCACTTCGCAAGGGATAGAACAGGGCGATGTAGTTGAAGCCGGCGGACTACTCTTATCCACGTCCAGCCTTGCGCGTCTATCCCAGGGTGTTCTAAGCGAGTTGGAAAATCATCACAAACGCGAACCTCTTGCGCGTGGCATGCTGCGCGAGACACTCCGTGAAAAGGTGTTCACACACTCGCCACCAGAGTTGTTTGCGGCAGTGATTCAAAAGCTGGAAGCAAGCGGTCAACTGGTGGCAGAAAAAGACATCATTCGAGCGTCCAGTCATAAAGTTGATCTCTCGGAGAAAGACTCGCGCTTGCGAGAGAAACTTGAAGAGGTTTACAGGGAAGCGGGTGTCGAGTGTCCTTCGATTGATGACGCTCTAGTTCGCGCGGGAGTGACGGGGCCGCAACGCGTTCAGGCGCGAAAGGTCTTGCAACTACTAATTGAAGATCGTGTGATCCTTCGAGTACAGAATGAGATGTTCATGCATAGTAGCGTGTTGGACGAGTTGAAAGTGAAGTTACTTGATCATGCTTCACGACACGAACCGGAACGTTTGATTGACGTGGCGGGGTTCAAGGATCTCGCTGGAGTATCTCGCAAGTATGCGATTCCGCTGCTTGAGTATTTTGATCGTGAGAAGGTGACACGTCGAGCCGGAGACAAAAGGATTATCTTGTTGAGGAACTAGTTCGCCACCCCAGGCACCAGCACAGAAGACTTCTTAACATTTTGGTGTCGTTGATGTTGTTCGTAAGTGTTTTCTAGACAACATGGATCACATCAACCTGTCGTGCCTGATCAGGCACTTGATTTCGACTTGGCGCGGCGTTAACATGCGGAATCATAAGTAACCCGAAAATCGGCTTTTTCCATAACCTTCATCATTTAAGTTAGCTGGCCGGAGGTTTCAAAATGAAAAGCCTGAAAGACATCTTGGCAGTGATTGTTGGTCTCTTGGCTGCCATCGGAGCGATCTTTTACTTCTACAAGTTTGTTACCTTCACGGATCCTGCGGGTGGTCACAGTTTTGGATGGCTCGCGCTTGGATTAGCGGCCGTCGCTTTTGTCTGTGGCCTCATCTATTTCCTGGGTCATGTGAACAAGGAAGAGGAGATCCACATCACTCAATAGGTTCGCGCAAGTTAAGCCGATGGCTGAGTGCGAGACGGTCGCCTCCGCTTGAAGACTTGCGTTTGGCCCTGACACTATCTTGGACGCCGTTTGTGCACAAATCTGAATGCGGCTGACGTGCGCAGGCGGCGCTCGTTTTTTGCTCGACACCCACCACTAAAGGAGACACCCCATACTAATGTCTGCCCCTCTGTTGATCCTTCTGCAACAACTTCGAGCCACTCAACCGAGCTACTTCTTAATCGTCGTGCTTCTGTTGTTAATTGGAGGAGGTATAGGGTGGCTCGTAGCCGCTGTGCTTGGCTTTGCGCGTTCTCCCGCGTTTGGTCCGTCGGCACGTTGGTTTTCATACGCCGCAGTCTGCATGATCATTTATCACTTGCACTTCCTGGCATTTGGCGTCTTTGTGTTTCTGGGTATGAGCCAGAACTCGGTAGACCTGACCATGGCTTTAGGAGTGGGGGCCTTCTTTAATCTGTTTGTCGTTCTGGGTGCGTTTTGCGCGATCATGGGTTTTGTAAAAATGACGAGCCCGCGATAGTTAGTTCAGTGAACCTCTTTGTCGTCTGATGAATAAGAAACTGTTGGCGATCGCCGCGCTGGTCCTGATAGGGAGCGCGGCGATTCTATTTTTGCTCGCCTCTTCGAATCGATCCGATTCTCCCGGCAACAAGTTTGTGCGCCTGAGTAACGGACGATTTGTACTCGACGGCAAGCCATTTCGTTTTGTGGGCGCCAACGTCGCGGTGATGTATCGCGATGAAGATCGCCAGCGCATGTCGGAAACGCTGAAACAAGCTGCGACGTCGGGAATTAGGGTGGTTCGTGTCTGGGCTTTTGGCGAAGGTGGACCCAATGACGTAAAACCCATAGCTGACTTCGCAGATTGGCCGCGCAACCATTCATTTCGTTTCACACCTGATCAATGGAACGAAGAAGCTTTTGTTCACCTCGACAACGTAATCGCTGAAGCTGCAAGAAATAACATCCACGTCCAGCTGTGTTTGACCAACTGGTGGCGCGACACTGGAGGCGTCACTCAATACTTGCGCTGGGCGGGAATCAACGACGCCGCGGATGACAGTCGACCTTTCGGCATCAACAACGAAAAAGCAATTCTCTTCTATTCGAATCCTGAAACTCGCCGGCTCTATAGAGAACATTTGAATAAGCTGGCAACACGCAGAAACTCAGTGACTGGTGTCTTCTACCGCGACGATCCAACTATCTTTGGTTGGGAGTTGATGAATGAGGCACAAGTGATAACTGGTCGTTGGTCGGAACGTCGTGCGTGGATAAGTGAGATGAGCACATATCTGAAGTCGCTCGATCCCAATCACATGATTTCGCCCGGCGACTGGGGCTATCGTTCATCGGCGGAGCGACGAGAGTGGCTTGCCGATCACGCGTTGCCAACGATCGACTACTGCGACGTTCATCTTTATCCACGCGATGATCATGACAGTTTCGTCGAAGTTCCATCTGACCTTAGAGCGTTCGTTGACAATCGCGTGGCGGCAGCAGCGTCAATTCGAAAGCCGCTGGTGTTTGGTGAATTTGGTATGGGTCCGGAGGGCTACAACTCTTCGTCAGAGATCGATTGGTACAAAGGTTTCTTTGATGCAAATGTACGGGCCGGAAGCTCAGGCGCAATGTTCTGGATACTCACTCCGGATCCGAAACGTGGTTATGGCGTGAACTACACCACGGACCGAGATCGAGATCTAATAAGAGAAATACGGCATGCGTCTGAAGTATTCACGTCGCTACAGTCGTCGGAACCCCCATCGAGATTGTTGGATGCCTCGAAACACTTAGTCCCGCACCAGTTTGAATGGAAGCGCCCGGTCGGTGCCGAAGAAATACTGCCACAGATAACTTTTCGCGAAGACAAGTCGGTGATTTACCAGTTCAAGCCCGGAATGGCTTCGGCTGAAGTCTTTGAAAAGGTCGGAGGCGGACCTGGTTATATCTGGGGCTCGGGCAGCGGCTCAATCGAATACATCGTTCCTGAAAGAACTGATCGAAGACGAGTGAGCGAGATAATTGTTCGTGCGCATATTCAGCCAGTTGCTCCGTTAGATGGTGCACGCGATTTCATCAAGACTCGAGTGACGCTGTTTGTGAATGAGTGGAACTGTGGATCTCGCCTGGTCGCATTTGAGCCGAACACTCTGCCGTTCGTTCAGGAGTGGAGGATGACGGGAAGGTTGCTGCGTTTGCGAGCGATGCGCGGGTTGCCATTGACGATTCGCTTTGCTGTGACGCCGGACAGTGACTGGCTGTATGGCGTGAACATTTCCAATTGGCCGGAAGGATACGACGCCAGGGGCGCGCGGCCGGTTGAGGTTGAGTTGCGAAGGTGAGCTGGGGTTGCAGGACCTCCTTGCTGGGAGCGCAGGCGTCCACGCCTGCCGCAGACGCGGAGCGTCAGATGAATTTAGCCCAGCTTTTCAAAGCTGGGATCTGGGTCGCGCAAAATGGCGTCGCCTAGCGACGCGTGATTTCAATCGTCGCTACGCGACGAGATTAACAAGGGTACCTTCCCGGCGTTGAAACGCCGGTCTAAATTCATCTGACGCTCTGCGTCAACAGGAGCGACGCCTGCGCTCCCAGTACGCTATTTCATTAAATGCTTATCGAAGAAGTCTACCGACGCGTGGTATGCACGGAGCCAGTCAGAATGTGTCAGGAAATCGTGAATTTCATCGGGAAAGATCAACTGCTCAAACTCCACACCTTGACTCCGAAGCGCCTCCACTAAATGCACAGTCTCGCTGAAGGGTACGTTTCGATCATCGTCACCATGAATCAGAAGTACAGGCGAGCGCCATGTCTTTATCGATGCCAATGGTGACGACTCAAATGCCAACCGTGCTGCATCCGGCTTAGCGGCAGGATCATATGCAGGCACAAAGTTCCGAATGACAATGTTCCAGTCGTGTACACCGTGCATATCAACGCCGGCCGCAAACAAATCAGACGCTCGAGAAAGGCCCATCGCAGTTAAGTAACCGCCGTAGGAACCACCCCACAACCCGATCTTCGTAGTATCAACTTCCGGACGGCCCCGCATGTAAAGACCCGCACCAAGCACGTCCTGGAACTCGCTACCTCCGGTCGCTCCATAATTCAAAGCTTCGCGAAAGAGCATTCCGTAGCCAATGCCGCTTCGATAATTGACAGACATCACGATGTAACCGTGGTTGGCCAGGTACTGGTTCATCGCGTAAGAATTCCGATAGTAATAATTGTAATGCCAGCCTAGCAGCATTTGTCGTCGCGAACCGCCATGAAAAAAGAGCAACGCCGGATACTTCTTGGTTCGATCCATGTTGGGAGG
>Ga0105248_10005959_pt1 | contig 13395 bp, 8 predicted proteins | sample KBSS34metaG_FD_81524 | JGI IMG/M metagenome (GOLD analysis project Ga0105248, IMG submission 81524) | Switchgrass rhizosphere microbial communities from Kellogg Biological Station, Michigan, USA - KBS S3-4 metaG | ecosystem: Host-associated > Plants > Roots > Rhizosphere > Soil | place... | reverse complement strand
CGTCATCACCAAGTCAGGCACAAACGACGTTCACGGCAGCGCTTTTTACTTCCAGCGTTTGGAAGCGCTCACCGCCAACACGTCCGACGGAAAGCCGCTCGATGGTTTTCATCGCGAGCAATACGGCGCGACGATTGGTGGTCCGATCCGGCCGGACAAAGCGTTTTACTTTCTCGCGTTTGAAGGCATTCGCGAAAACCTGACGCGGCCGAATCTCAGCGAAGCAATCGGCGACACGCCGTGCCCAATCGGGGCGCCCACGATCGTCGCTAACGAAAACCTGATCAACGGCAACCCCGATTGCCAGCGGCTCGCCCTCATCAATTTCTTCCGCGCGACCCGCAGCCAGGAAGAAGGCTTGCCGATCGATCACAAAATCAATAACCAGGCGTTCTTTGCGAAGGTCGATTTCGATCTCAACCCCGCGAATCACCTCGCCGTCTCGTACAACTTCGACTACTCGAAGAACACCAATCAAACGTTTGACGTCGCCACCTACGGCAACTCCGCCAACGGCATCGAAGGACCTTCAAAGATCAACGTCCTTCGCTTCAACCTCTTCACCACTGTCTCGCCGACAAAGCTCAACGAAGCACACTTCTCTTACAGTCGCGAGTTGCGCCCGCGTTCGGCGATTCCGTCAAACGTGCCCGCGGACACGGCGATGGGTTTTGAAACGACGTTCCGCTTCGGCAATCCGTTCTTCCTCGCGCCAAACGTTGACGAGCTCCTGTGGCGCACGCACGTGAAAGACAACTTCTCGGTCATCGCCGGCAATCACACCGTGAAGTTCGGCGGCGAGTGGTTACACACGCTGAACGATCAGGTCTTTCGTGGTTTCTTCAACGGCCGTTATATCTTCGATAGCGTGACCGGTTTCCTGCGCTACGCATCGCCGGCCGCGCCGGGCGGCTTTGGACCAAACACCGTCGGTTGCTCAAACGGTACGTTCGTGACTGCGCCGGCGACTTGTCCCGGAGGCACGACTACCGGCGGACCACTGCTGCTTTATTTGCAGGGCGCGGGTTTGACTGGTCCAGCCACAGACGCGGCGGGCGCCTCCAATGTCAAAAACGAAGACTTCGCCGTGTTCGCACAGGACTCGTGGCGGATGTGGCCCAACTTCACGCTCAACTACGGTCTGCGTTGGGAAGCACAAATCTTCCCCGATCCGGTCGTAGCGCCGAGCCAGACTGCTTACGGAATCTTTCTCAACGATCCGCGCTTCCCGTCCGATGGCACGTTGCCGAACCAAAAGAAACAGTTTCAACCACGGCTCGGCTTTGCGTGGGATCTTTCGAAGGTCGGCAAATCGGTATTGCGCGCGAACGCGGGAATTTTCTACGCGCGGCAGAACATGCTCTCGCAAGTCGGTTCGATCACCACGAACGGCGTGCAGCAGCAGACGATCTTTCGGAACACGCCGCTCATCGCGTTGGGCGTGCCTGGTCCGGTGTGGCCGGGCGTCGTGACGCCGCCGTCAACCGTGGATCCCTGCGTTGAAGGCACGGTTAGCAATCCTTTTCCGTGCTTCAGCGGCGTGCGCGTGTTCAGCCGCGACTACCAGAATCCGCGCATCTACACGTTCAACGTCGGTTTCGAGCAACAGATCGCGCAGGATTGGTCGCTGTACCTCGACTACATTCATTCAAAAGGCGTCCATCTGACGCGCTTCCTCAACGTCAATCGCAACCTCGACGCCACCGGCGCTCCGATCTTCGATCCGTTTCTCGGTGAGGTGATGGTTACCAGCTCCGTCGGTAAGTCAGTGTATGACGGTTTCACAGTCGGTATGAGGAAACGCTTCAGCCGCCGCTATCAACTCGAGTGGAACTACACGCTCGCCAAAGACAAGGACGATGATTCAAACGAGCGCGATCCGTTTACCGATCGCTCGTTTGATATCACGAACCTCCAGCTCGACTACGCGCTGTCTGATCGCGACGTCCGTCACCGGTTCAATCTGTTTACGTTTATCGAACTGGGCTGGGGCCTGGAAGGAAACTTCCGTGTTCAAGGCCGTTCGGCTCAACCGATCACGCCGGGCGCGCGCACCGCGAATAATCGCAACGCCGCGCGGAAGGACAACAAGTACTTCTCGTTTGACTGGCGCTTGCAACGTCCGTTCAACCTGGGTGAACGTTTCGCGATCATTCCGATCATCGAGATGTTCAATACCTTCAACAACGCGAATAACATCAACCCGCTCGTCACGCCCGGTCTCTTCAACTTCGACGGCTTTTTGCGCCAGGGCGTCGGCGATCCGCGGCAGGTGCAGTTAGCAGTGAAGTTTACTTTTTAGCCGCGGAGTCGATGGCTCTAAAAAACTCTTTGAGCTTCTGCGGATCGAGCTTCCCCTCGGTCCGCAGTCCGCTGCACACGTCGATTCCAAACGGCCGCACCTCACGAATCGCTGTCGCAACGTTCTCCGGTTTCAATCCACCCGCAAGAAACAACGGCACAGCTACGCTCTCGCGAATCCTCAGGCTCAAACGCCAGTCGTGTGTTCGACCGGTTCCGCCGAGCTCTTTAATCGGCAGCGACTGATTCCCCGAGTCGAGCAGGATCGCATCGACGCGGGGCGCGATCGCGATTGCCTCGTCGACCGCTTCCGGTCCGGTAACGTGAATCACCTGCACCAGCGACACTCCGGGCAACGCCTCGCGCAACCTTCCATAACTACCCTCGGGCAAACGATCGCAGATCTGAATCGTGTTCGTTCGCAAACGTTTTTGCTGGTCGATGATCGCCTCCGCGTCCTGTTGGCACGTCAACAGAAACGAGCTCACACCCGGCGGGATCGTCGCCGCGATCTCGGCGATCAGTTCCTCGGGAATCGGTCCCGGCCCGCTCGGCATCGCGGAGACGAGCCCGAGCGCTGACGCCCCGTGTTCAATCGCCAGCCACGCCTCCGCGACGCTCGCGATGCAGCAGATCTTCACTCGCGGTATTTCCGACGGCTTCATTTTCTCGGACACCTTTCTTCAACTCGGGAGCATCATACGCCCGGCATTCGGATTTCTCGCCAAGTCTCCCAACAACACTAAAGCACATTACTGCAAAGGAGAAAGACAATGGACCGTCTGCGTCTGTTCGTGTGGCTCTGTGTCTTCGTGGCCACCACGATCATCATCGCATTTGCCGGCGGCGTGGCGTCTGCGCAAAGCGGCGCCGCAACACCCGACGGCTGGGTTGTTCTACCAGTGACTGAATATGCCGCGCTCAAGCGCGCCGCCGCTCCGGCTGAACCCGAGCCCGAGCCGCCACCGGTCGAAGCAACTCTGAGCCGCATCGATTACGACCTGAAGATCGACGGCGATCTCGCCAGTGGCGAAGCCCGCCTGACCGTTGATGTGATCAAAAACGGTTGGGTCCGCGTGCCGTTGCCCGAAGGTTTGATGGTGCGCGATGCGCAGCTTGACGGACGTCCGGTCAATCTCGTCACGAAGCCTGCGGAGCAGGGCCCGGGATCCCTCGAATTGCTCCTCTCGAAAACGGGCCGCTCCGTTTTGACGCTGAAGATCGTCGCTCCGGTGACGACTGTTGCCGGTACAGACATTCTCAAGCTGCCGGTGAACAACTCCGCCGTCTCGCACGCCAGCGTCGAATTGCTGAGACAAGGTGTCGACGTTCGCATCACCGGCGGGCTTTTGCTTGAACACTCGGAATCCGCCACTGGAAGCCACTGGGTCGCGAACGGAAAAGGCAGCGAGCCACTCACGTTTGCGTGGCGTCGCAAAGTCGACGACACGCGCATCAACCAGCCGCTGCGAATGCGCGGCGCAATCACGCAGCTCGTCGGCCTCGGCGAAGACGCGACTCAAGTCACCGCGGAAATACAGCTCGACGTTTTGCAGGGACTCGCGCAGGACGTTCACGTTGAACTGCCCGAGCACTTCACGATCAACCAGGTCGCCGGTGCGATGGTCGCGGATTGGGACTTCACGAGTCGCGATCTGCAAGTCTCGTTTATCGAGCCCGTGCAAAACTCCGTGCGCTTCACGGTGACCGGCGAGCTGCGTATTCCGCGCGCCGGCAAGTTAGACATTCCGTTGATTCGCCTGCCAAACGTCGAGCGCGAAACGGGTGGCGTGGCGGTGGAAGTGCTGGGCGCGGGAGAGATCAAAGACCGGCAGCCGAACGGTCTGGAAGAAGCTGAAGCGTCAGAGTTGGGCCAACTCATCGCGAATCGCCAGTCGCCATCATTGATCGCTTTTCGTTTGCAACCGGGCGATGGGAAATCCCAGCGAACTCTTTCGCTCGACGTTGCGCGTTACACGCCGCAGGCAGTGCTCACCGCCAACATCGAAGAGGCCGACTACAGCGCGCTGATCGCCGCGGACGGAAAAGTTCTCGTCCAATCGCGCTTCGCGGTGCGTAACAACCAGCGAAATTTTCTGAAACTAACGTTGCCCTCGACGGCCACGCTTTGGAGTGCGTCAGTCGCGGGTCGTCCGATCAGGCCGGGTCGCGCGCCTGATGGTTCGCTTTTGCTGCCACTCGAAAAAACGCGTACCGGCGGTGACGCACCGGCTTTCATCGTTGAAGTCTCTTATCTCGACCGCGCCGGCGCGTGGGCCGAGAGAGGACGGGCACGCGTCTCGCTCGTCACGGTTGACCTGCCGATCTCGAAATCTCATCTGTTGCTTCACCACCCGCCGCTGTTTCGTGTGACGCCGGCTCCTGGCCTCTCAGGAAATTTCCGCGTCGCTCCTTACGTCCCACCTGAATCCTCCGCGCTGCGCACGGAGCCGGCTCCGTCCAGCACCGAACAACAGCAAGCTGAAGGTGAAATCTCACCCGAAATGGCCGAGACCAAACAGCTTGTCGCGAAGGTTCGGCAAACGAAGCATGGCGCCCGGCCAGCGCGGAACCTGCCGTTACGCGTTGTCTTTCCGCACTTCGGTCCTTCGATCTATCTCGTGTCGGAGCTGACCGGCGAGAACCAGACACCCGAAGTCCAACTCGATTTTCAACGTGACCGAAAGAGAGGCGACAAATGAGAGTAGTGATTCTGATCTTGCTGCTGACAACTATTACTTACGGACAACGAAATTCCACCACCACCACGCCGCTGCCCACAACCGCGGCCACGGGAACCGTGACGCTTTCGCTCAGCGAGTACAACCGTCTCGTCGAGCTCTCGACGCGCAAAACACAATCACCCGACGCCGCGCCGCTGCCTTTCATCCTGACGCGCGCTGTGTTCAAGCTGCGGGTCGAGAATCAAACGTTGCGCGGCACAGTCAACATCGACGGCACGTCGCTTTACAAAGGTCCGGTGAAGGCGCCGCTAGTGACAGGGCTCACGGTGCTGCAAGCGGATCAGTCAGGCAATCCGCTGCCGCTGCTGCTCGAGGGAACGAGTCACACGGCGATTCTGAGTGGACCAGGACCCTTTGGCGTTTCGCTCGGCGTCGCGTCGGCACTCGCGATCGATGCGGGTCGCGCGTCGTTCGTTTTGCCGGTGCCGGCGGCCGGAAGCTCATTGCTGAGTTTGGAGTTGCCGGGCAATCACGCAAACGTTCACGTGGAACCGGGAATCGTGACGAGTCGCAATACGGCCAACGGCACGACGGTGATCGAAGCATCGCTCGAACCCGGCAAACCCGCGCGCGTTTGGTGGACCACGCGCGAAGTTGCCGCGCCGGTGGCGCAGCGCGAAGTTCGTTTTCTGTCAGACATCAAGAGCGTTGTTTCTGTCGGCGAGTCGTTATTGCGGCTCACGGCTTTGCTGGACGTGAACGTGATCCAGGGCGAAGCAGACGAGTTCAAGATTCCCGTGCCGGCGGGCTTCGAGCTCACGGCCGCATCGGGCACGTCACTCGAGTCGAGCGAATTGGCTGCGGGAATGTTGACGTTGAGAGTTCACGATCCGGCGAAACGAAATCACCAGTTTTTGATCGCCATCGAACGCTCGAATCGCGAGACGAAAGCAGAACCGCCGTTGTTCGGCTTTGTCGGGGCGCAACGCGAAACGGGCGAGTTGCTGGTTGAAGGCGTGGGCGCGATGGAGCTGGTCGCGTCCGAGTCAGGCGGCTTGCGGCGCATGGACGTGCGCGAGGCGAATGCGATCACGCGATCGCTGTCGCATTTTCCGTTGCAGGCGGCGTTTCGTTTTAACCGCAAGGCGGCTGATGCGCCGAAGCTCTCACTCGAATGGCGACAGTTCTCGGACGCTGACGTGTTGTCGGCAGTGGCTGAGCGCGCGACGGTGACGACGTTGACCAACGTCGAGGGAAGATCGTTGACGGAAGTAACGCTTCGCGTTCGCAATCACGCTCAGCCGTTCGTCAAGGTTGACCTGCCGGCCGGCGCGCAACTGCTTTCCGCGGAAGTCGAAGGCGAGCGGGTGAAGCCGGTTCTTGGCGCGGACGGTAACCGCGTTCCGTTGTTGCGGACGGGCTTGGATTCGTCGGGCGCGTACACCGTGTCGTTTGTTTATCTCACTTCGGGAGCGAAATTCGCGAAAGCCGGAGCGTATGACATGAACCTGCCGCGGCTAGATATTCCGATCAATCTGTTGACGTGGGAAGTGTCGCTGCCGGAGCGGATTCAGGTGAAACAGTTTGGCGGCAATGCTCTGTCGGCGGAACTCGTTCCCGAGGCCACGCTGAACGCTCTGATCGATGGCTCTGAGAATGATGCAGGTTACACCGGCGGAGGCGTTCGAACCGATCTCGCTTCGGTCGGCGCGGGACAGATCGGCGGCGTCATCGTCGATCCAAACGGCGCTGTTATACCGGGTGCGGAGGTGACCGTGAACACGCAGACCGGAAGGGCCCTGAACACGAGATCCAACGACGACGGCCGGTGGGTGATTGGAGGAGTAGCGCCTGGACCAGTGAGAGTGAACATAGATGCCCCAGGCTTCAAAACGATGCAATACGAACTCCATTTGTCAGAGGGACGAGGGGAGAGTCTGGCAACGACGATGGAGGTTGGCACTGTGACTGAATCGGTAACCGTCACTGCCGCTGACACAGGTTCTATCAGCACCCGACAGGTTAAGGACTTAAGCCGAAATAACAACGTCGTCATCGACACCGCGCCGTCGCAGAACGTGTTCAATTTGCAACGTCGCGTGGCGGGAATTTTGCCGGTGCGTATCGAGGTGCCGCGGAGTGGTCGTTCTTATCGCTTCGTGCGCCCGCTGGTGTTGGACGAGGAGACCCGGATTACATTTCAATACAAATCGAAATGAGTTTTGTTTTGGAAAATCCGCTTTTATTTTTCTCCACTGGACCGGGGCCCTGGACGCCGTGCAGATAACTTACGCGGCGTACCAAAGCACCGCGAAAAAGTGACACGTCGTCCCGGCAATCACAAAGAGGTGCCAGATGAAATGCCCATAACGCAAACCCCGCGCGGCGAAGAACGCGAGCCCGCCCGTATACGCAACACCCCCGGCAAAGATCAAAACGATGCCGGGCACGGGGATGAGCTGGATCATGGGCTTGATGGCGACAAGCGCCAGCCAACCCATCACGATATACAGCGCCATCGTAACCCACGAATGCCGCGTGCCGTGCAACGCTTTCATCACGATGCCGGTGATCGCCAGCGACCAAATGATCACGAGCAACGTCCACCCCCACGCGCCGCGCAACACGCCGAGGGTAAACGGCGTGTACGTGCCGGCGATGAGCAGAAAGATCGCGCTGTGGTCGAAGAGACGGAAAAAGCGTTTGGCCGGTTCGTGCGTGATCGAATGGTAGAGCGTTGATGCGAGATAAAGCAGCACCATCGTCGCGCCGTAGATCACCGCGCCCACGACGAAGTGCGTGCTGCCGATACGCAATGCAGAGAGCACGAGTATCGGCAGCGCAATCAACGCGAGCACCAGCCCGAGTCCGTGGCTGATGCTGTTCGCGATCTCTTCACGAACGGAAATCAGATGTGGCGCATCGTTCATCTTTTTTCTAAGGAAGCGCGGTGAAGCCCGTCAATGGATTACCATAAAACGCTTCAGTCTTCCAGGCCGTTTTATTCCACAGGCCATCCTGATCGCCGATGATCTGCACGGGCACGATTACGATATCGGAGCCGAGCTGGTTCGCGGACGCGATGCCGTTATCAAACTTGCCGCCCGGCTGGACCGTGAACTTGATCGATCGCGCGAGCTTGTTGTTCCACAGCAATTTGAATTCATACTCGCCCGGGTTTTTAGCGAACGTGAAGATATCGTCGCGTTCCCCGGTCGTGTTGCTGCCTTTGATATTGTAGAAATCACACTCGACGCGCGCCCACTTCGCTTTCTGCGGCACCGAGTCTTCGACGAAATGCGACGTCTGGTTCTCGATCACAGCGTCGCAGCTCGCCCGGCCGACTTCCGTGTTGTCCATGAACACTTTCCCGACTTCCTTGCCTTGATAGAAGAGGTGCGGATCAAACTTCACTGCTTCACCACGTACCCAGAACGCAACGTGGAAATCGGGCATCTTCCAGCCATATATGTCTGACGGTGTGAGATAGATGTAGCCGATCGGCAGGTTCCAATCGTGGTCCACCCAGTAGACCCACTTGTTAACGGCCTTTGGTCCAACTTCGTTTGTGTGGGCCTTGGCCACTTTCATCTTGCCGGCGAAGAGCGTTGAATCGTTGCCGGCGAGTTCGTTACGCAGCTTGATCGTGAAGTTTACGGGGCCGGTGTAGGTGATGGCTTTCTCTTCTCCGATGTCGCGGCCGCCGCACTCGGTCTTCCACCAATAGCCTTTTTGGGTGTCGTTGGTGGCGCAATCGAATTTCACCCACGGTCCCGCCGGCGTGCTGAACTCGACGTAGAGTTGACTCCCGCTGGCGATCGGTCCATTGACCTTAAACTGCATGCGCGGCAGCCAGCTCCAAAAATCGAAATTGCCTTTGTAAGAATTAACAGTGAACGCGGTAACCTGGATCGAATCTTTCTGAATGGTGGGCTGGTCCTGAGTGGTTGCGGTGTTTGCCGCCGGGTGCAGTCCAATGACGGCGAGCGCGAGAATGAAGGCACACATCAGCCGGGTCCTGTTTTTCAAGTGCTGAAACCTCCTCGATATTTAAAGGATCTGTTCTGGGCAAAGCGCCGGGCAGTTTACTACGACCGTGCACGCTTCGTTAAGGTTTATTAAAAGGGCTCGGCGGCACACTCACGGACGCGCATGTTTCGGCTGATACAAACCGAGGTCGCCGCCGCCGGGTAGTTTGAGCTTCGTGAGAATGCCCCACGGCAGTTCCTGCTGCTCGCTGCACTGAATACCTTTGGCGTCCAACGCGCTGATCGTTGCTTTAAGGTCTTCGCACATCAGAAACAGCTCGTGCTGATTATTTTCTTCTGCCGGATGGCACGCCACTTCCGCGGGGGGAAGCGCAAAAATCAGCCACCCTCCATGGACGTCCACCGATCGCAACCCGAGCACGTCCTTGAAGAATGCGCGATCAGCTTCTGCGTCTTTACTGTAGATGACGATGTGTGCGCCGTTAATCATTCAGGGTCGCTCCTTTCCGCGTCGCTGACGAGTCCGTTCCACGACCACTTCGGAATGCGCAAACCGGCCGGCACTTCATCCGCCGACTCGTGGTAACGAGCCATCGTGGTCGTGGTGGCCCATGCGAAGTAATCATGCAGCACGCGTCTGAGCCGCTCGTCGTGGTCGAGTCCGGTGTCTTGCAATGCCTGATCGAAACAGGTGATCGCTCGTTGGTCCATCTCTTCGTGAATCCCGTTGCCGCTATGAGTCCGCACGACGGACGTCTCATCGCCGTATTGTTCGGAGTATGCTGTTGGTCCACCGAGTGCTTCTGCCCAGTACGCTGCAAGTCGCTCGGTGTGCTGCGGATGGAACCCGTGGCTGAACGCATGGCTAACCACTTCGTCCTCGAGCACGCGCGCGTGCCAGGCGTGGGCCAACCTCAGGATTCCGTCGCGTCCACCGGCGGCTTCATAGACGGTTGGGGTGGTTTGAGTGTCCATTTCAGGTGCGCAGCATTTTAACAGAAGCACAGGAAAAACCGGCGGCAAGTTACGGAAGCGAGTATCATTGCCGCTACCTTGAGCCAAAACAGTACTGGTGATATAAGCCTGTCGTCTCACCGCACTTTGAGAGGCGCCTATGGTTGAGTCGTTCTGGGAAGCCCTGCAAAAGAGTGAAGACCGAGTCCGTCTCATTCTCGATTCTGCCGCTGAAGCAATCTTTGGCTGCGATTCCAACGGCGCCTGTCTCTTCTGCAATCCAGCAGCAGTTCGATTACTTGGTTACGACGACGCCTCCGAATTGCTCGGCAGGAACATGCACACGCTCGAGCATCACACTCGCAAAGACGGAACTCCCTTTCCCATCGAGGAGTGTCCCATCTTTATAGGGTTTCATGAAAACCACGGAGTTCATGTTGACGACGATTTTTTCTGGCGAAAAGACGGCACCAGTTTCCCGGTAGAGTACTGGTCCCACCCGATGGTTAGTGACGGCAAGACTGTCGGCGCCGTCATCACCTTTTTCGATATCACTGATCGTAAAAAGACCGAGGAGGCACTGCGCAAGACCGAGCAAAGGAAACACAGCCTGCTCGAGATCAACAATGCCATCATCAACAAACTCACCCAGCAAGCGCTTTTTGCTTCGGCCTATGAGGCTATTCGTCGCGTCGTTTCCTTCGACCGGGCCGCCTTCCTGCTTCACCAACCGGAAACCAAAACTCTGAAGCTCGTTTCGATGGACCGGGACACTGAATCTGAGTTCTTTCGTTTGGGGAAGGATTACGATCTACAAGAGAGCCGCATTTCGGCGTGGGTTCTGGACCGCCAGGAAGCCGTTGTTCGTGGCGATCTCGAAGCGGAACAACAGTCGGCCGGCGATCAGCGTCTGATCCGCGAAGGTATTCGGTCGTATTGCGTCTTGCCACTCGTCGCGATGGGCGAAAGCATCGGCACGTTTACCGTGTGGAGCGAGACGAAGAACCGTTACTCCGAGGAAGACGCCGAGTTGCTGCAGGAGGTCGCGAATCAGGTCGCCCTGGCAATCGCAAACATGAAATCGTACGAAGAGATCGCGTCTTTGAAAGCCAGGCTCGAGAAAGAGAATGTCTATCTTCAGGAGGAGATTCGCACCGAACATAACTTCGAGGAGATCGTGGGTAACAGTACGGCGCTGTTAGATCTGCTACGACGAGTGGACCAGGTCGCGCCGACTGATTCGAGCGTGCTCATCTACGGTGAAACGGGTACGGGGAAAGAACTGATCGCGCGCGCAATTCACAATCGCAGCCTGCGCAAGAGCCGTCCCTTGGTAAAGGTCAACTGTAGTGCGATCTCCGCGGGATTAGTCGAGAGCGAGCTTTTTGGACATGTGAAGGGTGCTTTCACGGGCGCCATCGAACGGCGCATTGGCCGGTTCGAGCTGGCGGACGGCGGCACCATCTTTCTTGATGAAGTAGGTGAGTTGCCTTTGGAGACTCAGGTTAAGTTACTGCGCGTTTTACAGGAACGAGAGTTCGAGCCGGTGGGCAGCAATCGCTCAGTGCACGTAGACGTACGAATCATCGCAGCCACAAATCGAAGTCTTCAGGAATGTATCAACGCCGGAACTTTCCGCTCAGACCTCTATTACCGATTGAATGTCTTCCCGCTCAAGGTACCGCCGTTGCGCGAACGTCCTGCCGACATTGCGCAGCTCGCTATGTTCTTTCTCACACGCTATTCACGGAGACTCGGCAAAAAAATCGAGGGAATTTCGGAAGCCGCGAGACAAAGGTTTACCAGTTACTCATGGCCGGGTAACGTGCGCGAGCTGCAGAACATCATCGAGCGCGCTGTGATTCTTTCACCTGGACCATTGCTCGAAGTAGATACGGATCTAATCAGTGTCGCAACTCCCGACACGCTTCACGACCCAACGACGAAAGCTGCGGCTGTGGTCCAACCTGCCGAACCGGCTCCTGCCCTTAAGACTCTCGACGAAGTTGAGCGAGATCACATTTCCGCCGTGCTCCTGCAAACTCGCGGAGTGATAGAGGGCGCAAACGGCGCTGCCAAAACTCTCGGTATGCATCCGAATACGCTGCGACACAGAATGGAAAAGCTGGGGATCAAACGCACCGCCCACCGGATATCGTAGCTCGCCCACCAAAGACTCGTCTCGTTAACTACTAAATACCGTGGACCACGTGCATTGCTCCTGCGCGTGTGACGTACCCGTTTGTCCGCAAGTTCTCACAATCTTCAGCAATTCAACTAAAGCCGCGCCGCGCAATCCCACAAGGAACGCATGGCATGCGATCTGCCCTACAGCGACGCCGTCATTAAGAAGAAAAGGAGCAAATGATGAAGTTACTTCGCCTTACATGCTGCGCATTCATTGCGCTAACACTTTCGCAATTCCTGTTCGTGGTTCGCGTGCGGGCACAGGTACAACACACCATCATCGCCGCGTCAGGCGATGCCGCGCCGGCGGGCGGAAATTATGCGAGTTTTCTCAACACCCTGGCGTTGAATGCGCGCGGCCAGGTGACTTTTGATGCGCGCCTTGCGGGACCCAGCACGACGGGCGTGTTTGTCAGTGACGGTAGCACAACGTCAGCGATTGCTCTCGGTGGCAACCCTGATCCAACTGCGGGGAATTTCAGTTTTGTTTCCGCTCCCTTCCTCACCACTCGCGGTGACGTGATCTTTGATACTGGCAGCAGCCTTGTCCGTAGTGACGGCAGGAATGCTGTTGCGCTGGTGCAGAACGGAGACGCCGCGCCCGGCGGCGGTAGTCTGAGTCGAACCAACTACAGTGTGAATTCTCAAGGGCTGATCGCCTTTGGCGCATTCGTGACCGGGGGCATTAGTAACGAGGGCATCTTTCGCTTTGACGGCGGTCACACGATTCCGATCGCGCTTGATGGCATGCCTGCTCCTTCCGGAGGAAACTTCCTCTTTTTCTCGACGCCCGTCATTGACGAACGGGGGCAGATCGCCTTCTTTGCCGGCACGACCGGCGGAGCCGCAGATTTCGGTATCTACCGCGGTGACGGCGAGAGCGTCGCCACCATTTTTGCTGCCAATCAGGACGCACCGGGCGGAGGCACATTCGTCGATTTTGGTGAACCCGTTATCAACAAACATGGACAAGTGCTCGCACTCGCTTCCCTCGAGAACGCCACTGGTCCATTTGGGGTAATGCTCGGCGACGGCACGGATACGATCGCGATCGCCGTTTCGGGGCAGACGGCTCCCAAGGGCGGGATTTATGCCGCTGACGTTGCGCTCCAGTTTCTCGGTCGCGTTTTGAATGACCGCGGACAGGTAGCCTTCGCGGCTTTTCTGAAGGGTGGCACGAGTCAGAGCGGCATCTTTCGTGGTGACGGAATCACTACAACTCCGATCGCTCTCCAGGGCACGACGGCGGCAGGCACAACCGGTACGTTCGCCTCGTTCGG
>Ga0105248_10005958_pt1 | contig 13395 bp, 24 predicted proteins | sample KBSS34metaG_FD_81524 | JGI IMG/M metagenome (GOLD analysis project Ga0105248, IMG submission 81524) | Switchgrass rhizosphere microbial communities from Kellogg Biological Station, Michigan, USA - KBS S3-4 metaG | ecosystem: Host-associated > Plants > Roots > Rhizosphere > Soil | place... | reverse complement strand
TTCGGCTCGCCGCTCTCGTGCTCGCCGCCGAAGTGCTTGGCGACAAAGCCGGCGACGCGCTCGAGCCGCGCCTGCACCACCGAGTGCTTGATCCCGCCGGCCATGATCGTGCCCACCGGCTGGTGGATGTCGAGGTAGCGCGGGCGCTGCCCCTGCCGCTCGCCCCAGCTCGTCTGGATGAGCACAGGCGAGACGACCGCGAGCTCGCCGCGGTTGGCCCCCGTCACCGTCCGCATCGGCTCGTCGACGCCGTGCACGCGCTCGGGCGACTTGCCGTGCGTGACGGGCACGATGAACGGCCGCTTCTCGCCGAGCACGTAGCGCTTGACGCCTGCGGCAATGCGCCGCATCGTCTTGGCCGACAGCGGGCGCTGCACCGCGATGCCGGTCTCGTCCTTGAACTTCTTCGCCTCGGCGCGCGTCATGAAGATCGACGGGCACGGGATGTCCCAGTCGATGCACTCGGCCGCGGTGCGCACCGGCAGCATACCCTCACCCTCGCCGTGCGTCGCCTCGGGCCACACGATGGGCTCGCCATCGCAGCGCGCGATCACGAACAGACGGTTGCGCGTCGTCGGCGCGCCGTAATCGCACGCCTGCAGCTCGCGCCACTCGACCTTGTAGCCGAGGTTCTCCAGCTCGCGCACCCAGCGCCGGAAATTGAAACCGCGCTTGAAGTCGTCGGGCACCCACCCGCCCTTCTCCTCGCTCCAGACGAGCGGACCCCAGTCCTGAAACTCCTCGACGTTCTCCATCGCGATGATGCGCGGCCGCACCAGGCGCGCCCACTTGACGACAACGCCGGCGAGACCGCGGCGCCGGCGCGCGGTGTTGCGCTCGCGGAACGGCTTGGCGCCGCGCGCCTTCGAGTGGAAGGTGCAGTCCGGCGAGAACCAACCGAGCCCGACGCGATAGGGATCGCCCTTCTTCCAGGGGCGCTTCATGCCACACGCCTCGAGCGGGTTAACCTCGAACACGTCGCACACGTAGTGCTTCGTCGTCGGGTGATTCGCCTTGTGCATGGCGATCGCCTCGGCATTGTGGTTGATCGCGATATCGGGGTCGCGTCCGAGCGCCCAGCTGATGCCGGTCGAGGCGCCGCCGCCGCCGGCAAAGTTGTCTACGATCAGCTCGTCCTTGTGGATCCGGATCATCGGGGGGCGATTTTTCGTGGCCACGTGTCCTCCCTGGTTTGATTGCAGCAGTCCCGCGCGACCGATCTGCGAGCGCATCGCGCGGGCGGGGCGTCTCCCCGACTCCTCTATTCCTCTTCCGTCTTGAACATCCGCTCGAACAGGCCGAAGACCTGATCGGGCGTCGGCGTCTCCGTGCCGAAGGCCGCCTTAGCGTGATCGATCGTCCGCTTCAAGTCGGCCGCGAACTCGGCCTCGTCGGCGCCGTTGTCGAGATAGTCGAAGATCTCGAACGTCGCGGACGGATCCGACTTCGCCGCCGCGCCGAACAGCTGCTCGGCGATGCCCTGCGCCTTGGCCATCTCGCTCGCGACGGCCTCCTCGTGCTCCTCTTGCTCCTTGGTGGTCATGCCCTCTCCTTTTGAGGTTGTCTCTCCGCGCCGAGGAACGTGCCGATCTGGCGCACCAGCTTCGCCTCCTCCTCGTCGAAGTCCGTCTCGCGCTCGAGCACCTGCAGGAGCTCGTGCGCGCGCCGCAGGAGGCGATCGCCCTCGTGGGCGGCCAACCACTCGCGCGTCAGGCGCGCCTCGGCGGTGAAGCTCTTCTGCGCGGCGCGCGCGCTGCGGGCCCAGTCATCGTAGGCGGCCAGACGACCGGCGAAACCGGCGATGCGACACGGGTCGGCGAGCTGCACGCGGATCTTGTCGATCTCGCGATCGAGCAGCTCGACGCGGCGCTCGGCCTCGGCGATGCTCGACGGCTCGGGATCGAGGCGACCCTTGACGACGCGGCACCGCATCACGCCCCCATGTGCGCGGCCGGTATGCCGCCCGACATTGCCCACTGCAGATCCGTCAGCCCGATGCGATCGAGCAGTGCGGTGCGATCAGACAGCGCCAACCTGAGCTGCTCTTCGAGCTGCTCAATGCGCTCGTCGTCGCGCGCCTGCTGCTCCTCCGCCTCTTTCTGATCCTCGACGCGCGCCTCACACTCCGACTGCCACTCGTCGTAGCACTCCTGCGCGTCCATCTCGACGCCCTCGACGTCGTCGAGCATCGCATCGAGCAGCTCTTTGGCCTTGGGCGACCGCGAGAACTTGTGCAACTTCTCGATCGCGCTGCGCAGCTTGTCAGCGTGTGTGACCGCGCCGGGGAAGTCCCACCCGTGCTTGCACTTCTTGGTGCCGGCTACCACCTTGGCGGCGGTGCAGTGACAGTCCTTGTTCTTGGTGCTGGCGGGTTCGCTCAAGACAGCACCTCGAACCCGCCGGGCCACACGCCGACCCACAGCTTGCGCGGCTCGCCGCTCTTCGCGGCGACCTCGATGTACCACCACCCGACGCAGCCTCTGGGGGCCTGGTTCGGGTGCGGCTGCTTGAGCACGCCCACATCGCCGGCGCCGTAGCGATCCTCGGTGACGTGGTAGAGATCGTCGGGCTCGGAGCCGCCAAAGGACCCGAAACCCGCCGCCTCGGTGAGGCGCACGCGCACACCCGGTTGCACCTTCGGATCCTTGTTGAGCTCGCGCACGACACCTTCCGCCCACGCGCGCTGCGTCAGCGTCATGAGCGGCTTGTCGTCGCCGCTCTCTTGATCGATGATGCGGAAGTAGGTGCTGCCGTAGTTCGACTTCTGGCGCACGACCCAGCGACGCTTGTCCGTGCTCGACTTCTCTCTGCTCGCCTTCACCTTCTAACCTCCGTGTGGCCACGCGTCGGCTCTGCACGACCCCGCCGACTGAGAAACTATTACACCAGGCGGGCGCCTGATGCCAGAACTTTCTACGGGCGCTCGGCCCCGTCGCAGGACTTGCCCGTCTGGTTGTCGTGCGGCTCGGGGTACCCGTCGGAGGCGAAGGGCACATCCTCGCCGCACTCGGCGCAGCGCGCGAGACGCGCGGCGGGCTTCTCGTCCGGCTTCCACCCGTGCTCCTGTCGCATGCGACAGACGAGCATGAGCGAGACGAGCCCGTCGGCGAGCGACCGCGTGATGCTGTTCGCGATGTCGACCGCCTGGCGGATGTCCGCCTCGCCGTGGCGCGTCTTGTAGAGCGCGTCGTGCAGCGTCGCCGGCACGCCGACGTAGCCGCTCGCCAGCGCCATCCGATTGTACTCGGCCGCTGCCTGCCGGTAGTTCTCGGCGACCGGGCCGTCGGTGAGCATCGGCTCGGTGTGGTCGTAGATCGATTTCTTATCCACCATGTGATCCTCCGCGCGGCGCAATGAAGCCGCTGCACTTGTCGCTGTCGCAGTGCAGGCACCCGGGGTCACCCGTCGTACACTGGTGCACGGTGCCGCCGCACTTCGGGCAACGCGGCTCGCTGTTGCGGTCGAACGCGGTGCGCCGCGAGCGCGCCTCATCCTCGATCGCCCGCATCAGCCGGCGATAGTCGTCGCCCTCGGGCCCGTTGATCCCCTCGGCCTCGTCCATCGCATCGAGCACCTTGCGGAAGAGCGGCTCGTCGCGGCCGAACGGCGGCGCCGGCGGCACCACCAAGTTCTCGAAGATGGCGACGCGCGGCTTGATCCGCCCGAGCATCTGCTCGAACGTCGAGATCTCGAAGCCGTGCGCCTCCAGCAACTCCGTCGCGCTGCGCATGCGCTGCTGAAACGGATCCGCCGCCATCGCCTCCTCGTGCGCGTCGATCATCTCGAGTGCCTCATCGACGACGCCCGCGAATCCGCCCGCGCGCTCGAGCGCCGCGGCGAGTCGCTTGCACATGTCGAGCAGCGACACCGCCTTGCAGATGTCGCAGTTGCCCGGCACCGCGCAGTGGCACTCGTGATCGCGGTGCTCGCCGCACGCGGAGCACCACTCGATCTGGTGCTGCGGGTCGCGGCCGTTCGCGAGCTGGAAGACCTCGCAGCCGCAGACGCACGGCACCGAGATGAGCGGCTGCCCGTAGCTCTCACCCTGGCGCACCGCGAGCGCGAGCTCGTGCTCGGCCTCGGGCAGCGCCTCGACCTCTTCTAACAGCAGCTTGTCGTCATCCGGCGTGCTCGACCAGCACTCGATGCACGGCTCCAGCTCCGGCGACGAATCGGCGTTGAACACCGCCCACGTCGCGCACTGCGGCCCGCAGCGGTCCTCGATCTTGGCGATCTTAGCGCGAATCGCCGCGATCTCGGGCAGCGAGCCGATCGCCTCGACGTTGAAGTAGCCGTGCGATTGATGCAGAACGAGCACGCCGACGATCTCATCGCCCTCGTGCTGGATGATCGCGCGGTCGCCGGGCGCCGCACCAATGATCTTTTGTATGAGGCGACGACGCCTGAGCGAGCCCTCGCACGCGCGACCGCACGTCTCGGCGGCGTCATCGTTGAGGTTCGCGCCGCAGATCTTGCACGCGCTCGGGATATCGACCTTACCGGCCTGCATTTTTCGCCTCCTCGACCGCGGCCTCGTACGTCGCGCGAAAGCAGTCGCGCTCCGTCGAGTGTTGCGGCAGCGGATCATCGTGACGATCGACCTGCGCAACATTGAAACCACAGCGGTCGCACGGATTGTCGATCTGCTTGCGCTTCGGCGTCGGCGTCTCGCGCGGCGGGTCGCCCACGACGCAGTAGCGCTCGCCGCCGAGCTTCTCGACGACGATGTAACTCGCCTTGCCCGCGAGCGGCAGCGCCCAGATCTGATCCGCCAGGCGGCGCGCCTCGCGCTCCTTCAGGTGCGTCGTCGACTCGGTGTGGATGACGATGTACATCGGTCCTCCTTCAGGCGCGGCAGCCCTCGTGCTCGGCCAACCAGCGCTCGTAGATCTCGCCATAGTAGACGCTCGGCTCGACGAAGAAACGACCGGTGGCGTCGAGATTCGGCTTCGTGATGTGCGTGCCCTCCCAGAGGAAGCCGCAGTCACCCTCGTGAAATTCGCAGTTGCACCCGCCCCACGCGTGGTTGCAGTAGGTGCAGGTGTCGCGAAAGCCCTCGATCGTCGCCATCCCCGATCACCTCCCCGCCGAAGTCTCTATCCGCATCGCCGGCGCGCGCCGGATGCGCTTGCGGTCCGGCCGATGCTTGCGGTAGCCCGCATTCGCGAGCGCACCCTTGGCGCTGGAAATTGTCAGACGCACGCGCGCCAGCGACTTCGGCGCGCCCGCCTCGCGGAGCAGCTCGCGCGCTTCCTTGAGGAGGCGCAGCGCGTGCTCGATATTGTCCGCGTCCGTCGGCGGCATGATGTTCTTGAGCGGCTGAAACGACTCGGGGTGCCCGTCGCGCGCCATGCACTCGACACACTCGCCGGTGACGACGTCGACCTTGCAGGCGCCGCCGCTGAAGTGCGACTCGCACGCCGAGCAGTAGTTGTCTCCGCCGTCGGCCATGTCGCCGCCCTCGCCGTTCCACGGCACCCAGCCCTCGGCCTCGATGCCGTCGCTGCCGCAGTTCGGGCAGACGTAGACCGTCTTTCGCTTACCCATTGGGCCGCTCCCCCGCCCAGGCGCGCGCGACGACATCGTCGACGGTGGTGCCGATGTAGTACCCCGCCATGTCGCCGCGGTGTACGAGATCGCCGTTGCGCAGGTGCAGGAGCAGCTTGAAGCGCTCGCCGTCGTACGACAGCTCGATCGTGTACGACTTCGCCAGCTCGCCCAGCATCTTTGTCGGTGTCATACGATTTCCTCGACGTTGTCCTCGCCCAGCCACTCGACGACGCCTTGAATCACGCCCTCGCAGCGGGTATAGACGTTGATGTAGTTTCCGCTGTGCCCAAGCGCGCAATCGCGCTTCGCAACTCGCTCCAATTCGTCGAAATTGTCGTGCGCCTTCTTGAAGGCCGCAGCGTTCACATAGATCGTGATGATGTGGTCGTCGGCCATCACCGCCTCCTCGGACGCGCGACGCCCAGCTCCTGCCGCTTGACGCGGCACCAGCCGAGCAGTCCGCGTGCCGCGTCCTCGATTCGCTCGATGAGTGCCAGCGCCGCGTGCTCGTCCGTCGCCCCCATGAACGCCCACGCGTCGAGCGCGGCGCGCTGCGCCAGCCCGATCGCGTCGGTCGCCGTCATGTCTCGTATTGCCATTGGCTCCCTCAGTCCTCGTTCGGCGCGTCGTGCACGCCGTCGCAATCGGGCTCGCTGCACCAGTTCTCATGCGCGCCCGCCGCCGAATCGTTGTCGACCCACACCCACGCCAGCACGTAGGCGCCGTCGTCGCCGTCCTCGTTGCGGCTGACGGTGACACCGGGTGCGGGCGGTTGGTCATCGATTTCAATCTCGCCGTCGCGCGCGTACTGACGCTTGGCGGCAGCACGAAATTGTTCGTCGGTGATCTTAGGGGCGGTTGGCATCTGTCCTCCTACCACTCGAACGAGGGGAAGCCGGCCAGGTGCGGCGCGTCCCTGTCGAAGTTGACCCAGTTGCACCCGAGGCGACGCGCCTCGTTGAGAATCGCCGACAGGCGCGGCTGCAATTTCGGTAGCTCCGCGTAATAGTCCGGCTCGTCGGGCACCCACACCCACGCGCCATACTCGTAGTTGCGCACGATGACCAGCTCGTCATCGCCGCCCGCGTTTCCCGTCTCGATTGCCTCCATCTCCTCGTGCGGCAGATTGCCCGTCGACACGTCGAGATACTTGCGCACGTTGGCTTCTGACACAGAGACCTCCTACTTGCGCTGCTCCGCGCGCCACGCCTCGAAGTCCTTGCGGATCTCCTCGGTGAATTCGCGATCGAGCCCGACGACCTTGAAGCAGTGGAACGGGATCGGCGAGTACCCGATCTCGACGTCGAACTCGTGGAAGCTCTGCCACGGCGGTGACCACTCCTCGCCCTTGGCGAGCTTGAAGCGCGACGTCTGCACCTCGCGCACGAAGCAGAGCTTGATCAGACCGTAGGGCGCCGCGTTGGGGATGCCGGCGGCCTTCGCCGCATCGTAGCTCGCCTTTGCCTTCGCGACGATCTCTCTGACTTCCCGCTTCATCGCCATCGTCTACTCCTTGTCGAGCACCACCATCACCGTGCGCACGCTGGTGCCGCTCGGTTTGAACGTGTCCTCCGGCAGATCCTCGATCTCGCCGCCGACGCTCTCGACGAAGGTGCGGAACGCCTCCGTCTTCTTGTCCTGCCGGAACTTGACGCCCGCGCTCATGATGGCGACGAGGCGCCCGCCCGGCGCGAGCATCTCCCACGCGTGATTGACGTGGTCGACGTCCTGCCCGCCCTCGAACGGCGGGTTCATCAGGATGCGCGGGTAGCACCCCATGAAGTCCGTCACCGTCAAGAAGTCCTTGCAACGCACCTGCAGCTTGTGGCTCGGAAACGTGCGCGAGAGCTGCGCGCAGAGCTGCGCGTTGATCTCGTACGCCAGAACCTCGGTATCGACCACATCGACGACCGCGCGCACGAGGTTGCCGGTGCCCGCACTCGGCTCGAGCACGCACATGCCCGGCTCGATGCGCGCCACCACGACCATACGCGCGGCGAGGCTCGGCGGCGTCGGGAAGAGCTGCGGCGCCGAGACGACGACCATGCCGGCCTTGAGGCTGTCCTTCATGTCATCGAACGCGGTGCGCGGTGGCGCAACGTACGGCGCGCGCTCGCGCTCACTTGGCGGCGCCGGCTCGGCCGCCGGCAGCGTCACGCGCGGCTTTTCCGCCAGCGTGGGCGGGTCGACCCGCTTCTGATCCGTGAGATAGACGCCCACCACGTTGTAGTAGGGGCCGCCCTCCTTCGGTGCGTGGCGCAGCCGGTGTGCGCCGTGCGTCGCCGTCGGATTGATCCGCTTGATGAAGCACGTATCAGAGCCCTTCTTGCGCCGGTCGAATTCCTCTTTCGTCATGTGGCGGAAGCCCTCGCCGGGGTAGTTGACCAGCGGCGCCAATTTCGTTGCGGCCTTGACCTTCTCCGCGTCGCCGGCCTCGGGCTCGCGGTAGTCCTCGATGCTCTCGACGGACACCACGCCCTCGCCGTTGACGCGCACCGATGCGATCGCGCCGTCCACGCGGTTGACGCGCAGCACGACGAGATAGCCGGAACTGCGGCGCCAGCCCGAGCACAGCACCTTGCCGCCGACTTCGATCTTGAACTTGTCCGCCTTGAGCCCGCCCGCCTCGCCGAGCATGGCGCGCTCGTACGCCAAGCGGTTCTCGATGTGCGCGAGCCAGCGGCGCGCGTGTCGGATCGTGCCATCGTGCGCTCGCTTGGCGCGCTCGGCCGCCTCGGCGGGTTCGATCTGCGCCTTGTCGAGCAGACCCCACAGCGTTTCGCCGTAGGGGTCGGTCGGCGAGTAGACGCGGATGTGATCGAAATTGGCGATCGCCTGCGCCTGCTCGCGCGTGAGACCCTCTTTCGACCACGCCTTGTTGAACGTCTCGGCGTCCTTGATCCGCCGCTCCTGCTTGCGCTTGTCCGACTCCAGGCCCTTGATGCGGCGGTGGCGAACGCCAGGCAGCTCCTTGTACTTGGCGTGTCGGATGGCGCCGGCGGCGCGCCGCTCCCAGTATTTCGCGGTCTCCCACATCTTGACCGCGCGCCGCATGCCCGTCTTGATCTTCTCGGCGTCCCTGCGCGCGTGCTTCTCGCTGTGATGCCCGACGAGAATCGGCTGGCCCATCGGGATCCCGTCGGCGATGCGGTCGACGGCGGCCTTGGCCGCCTCCGCGTCCGCCGCGCGATTCTCGCTGTACTCCTCGAAACGTTCGGCGCGCTCCTCGGCGCGATCGACGAGGGACGTATCCTCGTCGCCAATGTCGCCGCACAGCTCGACGAGCAGATCGGCGCGGTCCGGCGTCCACATGGGCGCGACGAACAGCTCCTGACGCGGCGCCCACTTGAAGCCGGCAGCCTTCACGCGCGCGTACAGCTCCGCGTCCAAGCGCGTCGGGCTGTAGAGGCGCAGCTTATTGTCCTCGGGCGAGTACGTCGCCGTCGCGCCGGGGAGCTCCCCCGCGCCCTCGGGCGGCTCGTCGCTCGTCGGCGCGTCATCGCGCGTGTTGAGGCTCTCCGAGCCGTCGAAGTCGCGATCGGTCGTGCTGCCTTCTTTGAACATGGGGCTATGCCTCCTCCAGCGAATGCAGAACCGCCTCGAACGCTGTAGCGTTGATGCGCCAGTCGGGCACACCGCCATCGAGGCAGAGGCCCCGATCGTGCGGTGGCTTCATGAGTGTTGAGCGGTAGTAGCGCGTGATGAACTGCCCGATCTCGGTGTGCGGATAGCGCGCGTCGTAGAATTCGACGAGTGGATCGTCCTTGTCGTGCACGAGGCACAGATCGCGACCGTACCGCTCGCCCCGGCGCACGAGGCGCACGTTGAAGCGGAGACCCGCATCGTTGACGACGCTGATCAGGATCTGCATGGTCTACTCCTCGAATCCTGGCGCACTACCGTAGTCGTTTTTCAACTCTTCGCGCTCGGCGCGCGCCTTCTGAATCGCGCGATAGAGCGATCCAACTTTTTCGCGCAACGCGTTGCAGATCGCGGGGACCGTCGTCGCCAGCGTGCCGCCGACTGCGCGCCGCGCCGCGCGCATCTCCGCACCGATGGCGAGCGCGTCGGCGCGCAGCTGCTTGATCTTTTCGTCGAGATCTTCGCAGCGGCGCCCCGCCTGCCACGCGCGATTGTAGGCGCGTTCCTCTTCGGCGAGGATCTCGGCGAAGCGATCGGCCGAGCGCGCCGCGTCCGCTTTGTCCGTCTCGACGTCGAAGCAGAGGAGCGCACAGTCGTCGTTATTGGGATCGGCGTAGCCGTAGACGAATTGCGCCTCGCCGTCGCGCGCGGGGAGTTGGTAGACGACGCCGCGATAGACCTCGTCGAACTCCTCGTCGCGCGAGTACCAGCCTTTGTGGTTGAGATGTGCAATCTCGTCGGCGAAGCCAACGAAGCGCAGACCGCGCGAGACGTTCTCAACCCAACGTACACCGCGATAACCGTGTGACTCGTGTGCGGGGTTGTACTCGATCGCCTTGGTTTTGATTTTGCGCATAGCACTCTCCGCTCACGCGCGATTCGCTTGTCCGACGAGGCTAGCTCCCGCCGAATGCCGTGCAGGTTGCAACCGGGTCACGAATAGCGCGTGAGCGGAGAGCGCGACAATCTGTCGCGCAGCTCCCGATCTATCACCTCCCTTCGAGAATATTTTCTAGATGCGCTTTGAAATCGCGAAACGCGTTTTCGGGTGTGCACCCCGCGTCGTAGTGGTGATTCCACTTGCCCGAATGCGGGTTGACCTCGCCGCGCAGCGCACGCGCCTTATTCAATTTCGCGCACGCGCGTGCGGGATCGTCGAAGCGGGCGAAGATCGTCAACATCCCCTCGGCGATGTACGCCGGATCGGGCGAGATGGTGAGCGCACCGAGCGGCGTCTCGATCAGATATTGCCCGAGCCCGCGATCCGACCACGTCGCGCCGCGCTCGCGCAAGTACGCGTCGAGCATCTCGTTTAGCTCGGCCTGCGCCTTGCGCACCTTGAGCGTTGCGCGATCCTTGGAGCTGCGCATGTTGAGACCCTGCGCGAGATCCTCCTCAGCATCGGCGGCCGTCACGGGCAGTTCCGCGCGTCGAGCGTGCCCGCTTTGAACACGTTCCCGCGATGGAAGTGCCGATGCGGGCTCATATCCGGATCGGCGAAGATGTTGCGCTCGTTCGTGGCGACAAAATCGCCCGACTTGCAGAGCGAGCACTCGCACGCGACGACGATCCACGTGCTCTGCCCCTCAGGGCCCGTGCGTTGACCCGTCGACGCGAGAAACTTACCGGTCAACTTGATCTTGTCGCCGACATTGATCGGTGCAGGCATGGCTTTAGCCTCCGCTCGGAAGTACGCCGTTAGCAGAGAACATCGCGCAATCGGTGCAGACGCGCACGCGCACCTGGCGTCGATCCTCGCCCGAATTGCACAGCGTCGCGTCGTACCGCGTCCCGCCGAGCGGGGAACTGCACGTGTCGCACGGCGACCACGAGAAGCACCCCTCGTCCTCGGTGTCGAGTGACAAGATCTCAAAACCTTCGGTGCCGACTTTGAATGCGGCGACGAATTCCTCGTCTGTTCTCTCACGCGACACGACGCACCCCCCGCCCCACGCGGCTCGCCGGATTGACCGGGCACTTGCCCGCGCTCGTTTGCTCCTCGATCCACGCGCGCGCGTCCGCAGGCGTCGCGCACCACTTGAACGCGCGCGCGGCCGCGCCGCGGTCGCCGCACGCGACCGCGTGCACGGTCCCCTCGGGATGCTGCACGAGATACTGCGGACCGCACGGGCCGTAATCGAGGTAGTGCCCGAGAGCCGTGCTCTCGCCGTCGCGGAAGAGCCAGCCGCGATCCGTCGCGGCCCAGCGACCCGATCGGCGCGACACCTTATCCGTGTGCGCGTCCCACCAAGTGATCTTTGCCATAGGCGTAGCCTCCCAGCTCACCAGCGATCGCCGCGTCGCCGGCCGACGACGATTATACGCGATAGCTGGTGAGCGGGGAGGCTCCCCGCTGAAACTGTTACAGAACGACGACGTGCAAATCGGGCGAGTGCCACGGGCCGCCGTCGTAACCCTCCTCGCTGCTGTACCACCCGTTACCGCGAGTGACATACACCTTGAATTTGTCCGGGTAGCCGGCGTGGCGGAAGCGCACGCCAGACGGGAGCGTCGCCAGCTCGACGGACACCTCGCGCACCGCGTTCGCAGTGTCGTAGCGCGGATCGTCGATGTCTCGAACGCTCCAGCTAAATTGCCGATCGGGCGCGCCCTCGGCATAGTTGAGGTTCTCCCCGCGCACCTGATAGCGGTAGTAGTGCGCCGGACCGCGATCGACGATCGCGATCAAGCGCCAGTCTTTTTCGGGAGCCATCATTTGCGCTCCCACGTGCGCGGCAGAAACCCGCCGCTGCACAGCCATCCGTCGAGCGCGATCACCAATTCGGCCAACCGCTCGCCGTCCTCTTCGCACTTGCACGCCGCCAACTGCGGCGTCTCGCGCGGCTGATGCTCGTAATCCGAGCATTCGGACATGCGCGCCGCGATCCGGCGCTGCTCTTCGATATTCGCATTCGGATCCATGGTGCACCTCGCTCACTCGACGTGAATCGAGTCAGCGACGCGCACCGCGCGTCAGTACAAAAAGAACGGCGGCACCCTCAAGAGGACGAGGAGCGCGCGAAGCATCAGGCGCCGGATCACAGTAGACACCCGTCGACGCGCAGCGGCCACCCCTCGGCACGCGCCTCGCGCTTGAGCGCGCGCAGTTGCGCGGGGGATCCCTGAAAGCGTACGGTGCGCATCGGCGTGTGTGCGGCGTCGCCGTAGTGCAGGTTCATCACCGCGGGGGCGCGCTCGCGCGTCATCGCGAACGCCGTCCATAGGGCATCTTCGAGATCGTCGGTGTAGTACGCCGTCGCCTCGTCGCCGCCCACAAAATTGATTCGCCATTCGCCGTCATCGCGGCGCATGGTCATGTCGAGCGCGCGCACAGCGCGCTTGACCTCTTCCACGGTAAACATGGAAACCCCTTTCCCAAAACGCGCAACAAATCGAGTTTTGCGGGTTTTGGGAAACCCCCGACCCCTAGCTACTAACCTGGGGTCGGGGGGTATTGAGACTCTATCGACCGCGCCGCGATTGCCGCGCGGGTTTGGTCAAGCATCCAGCTACAGCGACGCATGACCGTTTTGCCTATTGGCTGCTCCCAATTGTCAAGCCTTAATCGCTTGTGGGAGTATCCCTCGGACCGTTTTCTTACGTGATTCGACGCGGCGCGTGCATGAGCACATAGGCGCTGCAACGTCGACACACCCCTATTGCATTGGAGCCCGACTAGTCGCGCATCAATTTAAGCGCGAGCGGATTGCCCATACCGCTGGTATTCTTTGGGCAATCGTTGGATAGGGTCCGCGAAAAACTTGCGGGTTTTCTCCTACCACTCTCCGTGATCGTCAGGGTTTGCACGTACTACTTGACCCGAGCTAGCAACCGATTGGATTCTATCCTCGGTTGGATCCGCACCCCGTGGGGGAGACCTTTACTAGTCGCGTGCGTTGGACTCCCCGCGCCGCGAACGTCTGAGACGGTTACACGGAATGCGCCGTGTTATCGCGTTATTCGGTTTTGTCGCGGTACTCGCGGCGCGCCCCCAGCGGTAAGCGTCTATCCGTTTTCCCGTCGGTGCGCGCCCCCTAGCGGCGCGCCCCACTTTCATGGTCGGACATCCCTCCGACCTTGCGTCATTGCCTACGATGGGGGTTAATGCAGTGTCGGTGCCAAATCTAACTACTTGAAAATACTAGCGGGGAGTGGGACTAAATTCGGCAATATTCCGGCAGTCTATGATATATCAATGGGTTA
>Ga0105248_10005956_pt1 | contig 13397 bp, 11 predicted proteins | sample KBSS34metaG_FD_81524 | JGI IMG/M metagenome (GOLD analysis project Ga0105248, IMG submission 81524) | Switchgrass rhizosphere microbial communities from Kellogg Biological Station, Michigan, USA - KBS S3-4 metaG | ecosystem: Host-associated > Plants > Roots > Rhizosphere > Soil | place... | reverse complement strand
CGGGCGGCGTAGAGTGCGGCTAATGCTGAACCCGACCGCGTTCCATTCCGCCACCGTCATCGCCATACAAAAGGCAGGCGACCGTCATGTTCGCTGAGCCCCGGATCGCAAACTGGTATGCCGCGCAGACAAAACCCAACAGCCACATGGTCGCGCAACGCAATCTGGAGCAACAGGGTTTCGAGGTTTTCCTGCCAATGGAGGAATATTCGGCGCGGCGCGGCGCGCAATTCCGCGCCCTTCGAAAGCCGCTGTTCGCTGGCTACCTGTTCGTGAAGATCGCCGCCGGCCAAAGATCCTGGCACACCGTCAACAATACCCATGGAGTCACCAGGCTGATCACTTCGGGCGCGGATCGCCAGCCAGCGACGGTTCCTTCCGAACTCATATCCGCGCTCAAAGGAAAATGTGACGAGGCGGGCGTCTATCGCAGCTCCGCGATCCTAGAACCGGGCGAGCGGGTGCTGATCACCCGGGGGCCGTTCGCCGAATTCGTCGCCACGGTGGAAAGCCTGTCGCCGCAGCAGCGGATCTGGATTTTGCTGGAGTGCATGGGAACAAGGATGCGGGTCGCCATCCCCAGCAACGACCTGCAGGTGCACATTTGAAGCGAAACCGACCGCCAACCGCGCCGCCCCCTGTCGGCTTCACCCGCTTCCTCAATCCTTTCGGGGCCTTGATCGCGTTGCTGGTGCTGATGCTTTTGACAGGTGGGGGCTCACGCGCCGACATTCAGTCCCTGATCGTGCTGCGGCCGATCTCGACGGTGTTTCTGGCCTATGGCCTGTCCCGGGTCACGCGCGCCCAGATAAGGGAACACCGCTTTCTGTTCGGGATGGCGACCGCCATCATCGGCTTGATCGTGCTGCAGCTCATTCCCATGCCGCCCTCGGTCTGGGGGGCGCTGCCGGGCCGCGCGCTGATCGTCGACATCGATAGAATAGCGGGCCTGACCGGCGTCTGGCGACCTGTCAGCCTGGCTCCCTCCGGGACATGGAACGCCCTTTTTTCCTTGGTTCCGCCATTGGCGGTGCTGACGCTGGCGGTACAGCTGACCCGGGACGAACGCTGGCGGCTCTTACCGGTCATCATCGGACTGGGACTCGTCAGCGGCGTCGTCGCGGTCATGCAGCTGGGGGGAGCGGCCACGGGTTCCCTCTATTTATACGAGGTCACCAACAGCGGTACGGCGGTTGGCCTGTTCGCCAATCGCAACCATCAGGCCATCTTTCTGGCATCGTTGCTGCCGATGCTGGCAGGCTATGCATCGGGCGACATTCGCACGGGGATCGATGCGCGAACAAGAGCGATCATTTCGATCGCGATCGGCATCGTCCTTGTGCCGCTCATCCTCGTGACCGGATCGCGCGCCGGGGTGGTCGCCTTCGGGCTGGGCTTGGCGAGCGTCGCTTTGCTGTATCGTTTTCCAACGAACCGCACGCAAAAAGCGGGAAAGGCGCGCTGGATGATCCCATCGCTCGCGATCGCTGCGGCGATCGCTGGCCTGGGCCTGTTGACGATCCTGCTGGGCCGGGCGGAAGCCATCGACAGAATCGCTGGCCAACATAGCGCGACCGATTTTCGATTGCAGGCCTGGGGGCCGGTGCTGGCAATGGTCGAGCGATTTTTCCCGGCGGGATCGGGTTTCGGTTCATTTGCCGAGGTCTATCGGGTTTATGAGCCGAACGAACTGTTGAACCCCGCTTATTTCAATCATGCCCATAATGAATGGCTTGAAGTGATATTCACCGGCGGCTTGCCCGCCGCCATCCTGCTTGGCGTCGCATGCTTTGCCTTTTCGATGAACGCAGTTAACCTGATGCGGGCGCTTCGCGATCGTGATCATTTATTGGCGTCGTTGGGGATGGCTATCGTGCTTCTGTTTGCCTTGGCCAGTATCACTGACTATCCCCTGCGCGTCCCATCATTGGCGGGGATTTTTTGTGTCGCTTCTGTCTGGGCAAGCGGGTTCAAACATCGAGACGTCGCCGACACATGACCCGATTCTTCTTCAATGCTTGGTTTTTATGCAAAGGGCTCCGTAATGCTTAAGCGTTCCGCATTGTTTGCAGCAATGCTCTTCCTCGCGTCCTGCGGGGGCGGCCCGCCGCATCTGGGCGGTGCGCCGAGCGTGCATGTGATGGATGCCAAGGAATTGCCCGCGCCCGGCCGCGAAGATCTCACCGCGGCTGAAAGGCCTTATCTCGTCGGCCCCTTCGACAAGCTGACCATCGACGTGTTCGGTATGGAAGACCTGTCCGGCAAGGAAATCCAAGTCGACGCCAGCGGACGTATCTCCTTCCCGCTGGCCGGCGTGTTGACCGTAGCGGGCAGCACGCCCGGCGAGATCGAGGTCATGCTGCGCGATCGCCTGAAGGCGAGCTACGTTCGCGACCCTCAGGTGACCGTCAACCTCAAGGAAACGATCAGCCATGTCGTCACCGTCGAGGGCGAAGTGCACAAGCCGGGCCTGTACCCCGTAATCGGCAGTATGACCCTGCTGCGCGCCATCGCGCTGGCCGAGGGCACCACCGAATTCTCAAAGCTGAACGAGGTTATTATATTCCGCACGGTCAAGGGGCAGAACCTGGCGGCGCTCTACAACCTGAAAGCCATTCGGCTCGGCGCCTATGAAGACCCCGACGTATATGCGAATGACGTCATCGTCGTAGGCGATTCCAAGGCACGGCGCCTCTTCAAGGATCTCTTGCAGGTCGTTCCGCTGTTTACGACACCGCTTATCGTCGGCATCGACAGGTTCGCCAACTAAGGTTCCACGGCGTAATTTATCCGAAAGAAGTTTCATGCGTAACGATTCAGAACCTGAAATTGCAAATGCCGTGGCGACGAGAGGCGCCATGATGCCGGACGGCGCGGATAATTACGCTTTGCCGCCGATCCTCAAGCAATATTGGCATACCGCCGTACGCTGGAAGTGGCTGATCGGCGGGATCATCATCGCCGCCCTGGTTTCGGGGCTGGTCATCACCTTGCTGACGCCTGCCCGTTACACGGCCAGGGCGCAGATCGAGATCAGCCGCGAGCAAAAGAAGGTGACCAAGGTCGAGGGGCTGGAATCGGAAGCCGCCGACCGCGACCTTGAATTTTATGAAACCCAATATTCGTTGCTGCATGCGGACTCGCTGGCCAAGCGGGTCGTAAAGGCCTTCAACCTGGCGCGGCGAGACGATTTCTTCCTCGCCCATGGCGTGAAACTGACTCCCGATAAACTGGGCGTCGTCGCGATGAAACCACTGACTCCCAAGCAGGTCCTCGATCGCGAGAAGGTTGCCAACGGGCTGTTGCTCAAGAATGTCGACATTGCGCCGGTGCGGCGTTCGCGCCTGGTTCTCATCAACTATACCAGCCGTTCACCCACCATCTCGGCGGAGATCGCCAATGGCTGGACCCGGCAATTCATGGCCGCCAGCATGGACAGGCAACTGGCGTCGACGGCGGACGCCCGTGCATTTCTCGAAGGGCGGCTCGAGACCCTGCGCGGCAAGCTCGAGCAATCGGAGCGGGATGTCGTCAATTACGCCACGCACAACGGCATCGTGACGCTGGACACCGTCCGCGACAATGAAGGCAAGACGCAAATTCAGCGCACGATGGTCGCGAGCGACCTGGAGGCGCTGAACAACGCCCTCAACGTCGCCACGGCCGAACGCATCGCCGCCGAGAGCCGGGCCAGTTCGGGGGACGCCGCGGATTCCAGCCTGGAGGCGCTGGCCAACCCGACCATCAGCAGCTTGCGGAATCAACGCGCACAAATCGCTTCTGAATATGCGAAGCTGCTCCTGCGCTTCGAACCAGGCTATCCGGCGGCACAGGCGCTGAAGGCGCAAATGGACTCGCTGGATGGTGCCATCAAGCGCGAAATGGGCCGCGTATCCGGCAGCCGCAGCCTTACCTATCGTGAAGCCCTGAAGCGCGAGCAGACCCTGAAAGCGCGTGTTGACGCGCTCAAGGCAGGGCTTGATCGGCAGCAGCAGGATTCGATCCAGTATAACATTTACCAGCGTGAAGCGGACACCAATCGCCAGCTCTATGACGCCTTGCTGCAACGCTACAAGGAGATCGGCGTCGCCGGCTCGGTCGGGGCCAACAACATGGTAATCGTCGACGAAGCGGAAATCCCGGATCATCCATCCGCCCCCAGCCTGACCAAGAACATGGCCCTTGCCTTGATCATCGGCCTGGGTCTGGCCGTCATGACGACGTTGGCGCTGGAGCAGATCGACGAGGGCGTGAGCCATCCTGGCCAGATACCGCAACTGTTCCGCCTGCCGCTCCTCGGCCATGTTCCCTTGACGGACGCTGGCGCCGTCGAGAGCCTGAACGATCCGAAGTCCTACTTCTCGGAAGCGTATTTTAGCATCAGGTCCAACCTCGCCTTCACGACTGACCACGGCTTGCCGCGCTCGTTCATCGTGACAAGCGCCAGACCCGGCGAGGGCAAGTCGACGACCGCCTTTGCTTTGGCGCGGATCATCGGACGGACAGGCAAACGCGTATTGCTCGTCGACAGCGACATGCGCTCACCTGACGTCCATCATCTCGTCGGCTATGACAATGCTGCCGGCCTCAGCAACGCATTGGCCGGCGACGACAATGTTCAGGCGCTGATCCGGCCGACAGACTATCCGGGCCTTTCAGTCCTGACGTCGGGCCCGATGCCGCCGAGCGCCGCGGAATTGCTGAGCAGCGACCGCATCAAGAATCTGATCGCGGAATTGCAGACGATGTTCGATCATGTCGTGGTCGATGCGCCGCCCATCCTGGGCCTGACCGACGCCCCGCTGCTCGGTCGGGCGGTGGAGGGCGCCGTTCTGGTGATCCAGGCCCAGGGCGCCGCGGTCCGTGGAATTCGGGCGGCTATCAATCGAATCGCCATGGTCGACACGCACATCTTCGGAACGGTCCTGACCAAGCTCAAGGCCAGTGAACTGGCTTATGGGTACGGCTACGGATACGGCTATGGCTATGGTTACGAATATGGCGACAAAGCGACGAGAAACGCTGCATGACGGATAGTCGGGAGGAATCCTGTTTTTCCTCCCGCACCGGGCGTTTGATACTGGCTGTCGCGATGGCCGGCCTGGCGCTGGCGGCGGGGCTGAACGCCTATGCCAATGCCTGGCGATCGCACAGGCCGGATCTCGTCCTCACGGTGTTTCCCGGCGACCCGATCGCGATGCTGAACGCGCAGGATCATCGTTGGTTGGCATCGAAGGGGGCTGCCGACGGCTCGGCGCAGGCCGCGATGGCCGCCAGCCAGGCGCTCCGCAACGAACCTTTATCCCCGGCGGCATTTCGATTGCTGGGGTTTGCCGAAACGTCGGCGCGGCATCCCGGCAAAGCCCGGGCGTTGATGACGCTTGCGTACCAACTATCCCGTCGCGACGCCGCCACCTTGGTTTGGCTGATTCATGACAGCGCCGAGCGCGGCGACATGCAAGCCACGTTGCTGCATTATGACGAGGCGCTGCGGACCAGCGCGGATACGGCGACGGTGCTGTTCCCGCCGTTGGCCGCCGCGATCTTCGATCCCGCCGTACGCCACGCGCTTTCCCCCTATGTGCGGACCCGGCCGACCTGGATGCCGCGCTTTCTGGCCTATGCGGCCGATTCCGGCGCGACCCCGGACCATGTGGCGCACCTGATCATCGAAGCTGGCGGGTTGCCGCCAACCCGCGAATATGATGGGTTGCATGCGCGAATCCTGGCGCATCTCGTGGACAAGGCGAGCATGATGCTGGCGGAATCCTATTTGCGTGATGTGGTCAAAATGCCGCCGGGCGCCATGAGCGACGCGCGGTTCGCGACGCAAACGACCGATCCCGATCTGGGGCCCTTCGCCTGGCAGTTTATCGACAAGCCCGAGATCGGCGCAGCGCTCGATGACCGGTCGGCGTTACAGGTTCGCGTTGCCGCCGACGGGGCCGGGGTGGTTGCCAAAAGGGTGCTGATCGCCCGTCCCGGGCAATATGATCTGACCCAGTCCGTGACAACGGTGCCGGGCATGCCGACGCCACGTCTGCGGTGGGAAATGCGCTGCCTTCCGGCGGCCCCGACGAAACCGGTCTGGGCGCAAGACCTGCCCAGGACGGCCGCCTCCAAAATATATATGCCCTCTTTCACGGTTCCTGCCGATTGCCTGGCGCAGGAACTGTCGCTCGTCGCCGGCAATGATGACGCTCAGGAAGCATCCGCCACGATCGCCGCCCTGACATTGAAGCCCCGTTCGCCACCGAGATAACCGGCCTGACGGAGATCCGGGCAGGTCCCTATGCGTGACAGAGGGGTTTCCAAGGCCCTGACCATTGGCTACTGTTCAAATATGAACGGCAGCTTAGGGCTCCGCGCATGATGGCGTTGCCGGCAGGAGAGTTTCCCCTGCCGTGCGGTAGCCGTGGTTAGCCCCAGGGAGCCACCGCTTATGGCCAACGAGAAAAATGCCAATCGACGGGAAGACGTCCATTTCAGGATCCTGAGGATGCTGGAGCAGAACCCCCGGGTCAGTCAGCGGGAAATCGCCAGGACGCTTGGCGTCAGTCTGGGCGGCGTGAACTATTGCCTGAATGCGCTGGTCGACAAGGGGCACGTGATGATGAGCTATATGGATCTGCCGAAACGCACGTTTCGCGACTTCAAATCGCAGAGCGGCATTTACGACATGGGCGCGCGGGCCATGCGCGTCCTGGGCCTGGAGCGCGGCGGCAAGAGATGATCGGCCTCGTCGATTACGGGCTGGGCAATCTCGAAGCGTTCGCCAACATCTATCGCCGGGCCGGGATCGACGCCCGCCGCCTGTCGCGCCCAGAAGACATCGCCACCGCCAGCCGGCTCATCCTGCCCGGCGTAGGTTCGTTCGACTGGGCGATGGACAGACTCAACGGTTCGGGCCTGCGCGATGCGCTGGATGAAGCCGTGCTGGGCCGCCACATTCCCGTGCTCGGCATTTGCGTCGGCATGCAGATGATGATGGAGCGCAGCGAGGAGGGCAGCACGCCCGGGCTCGGCTGGATCACGGGCGACGTGGTCCGCCTGCCGGACCGGGGCGCGAAATTTCCTTTGCCGCACATGGGCTGGAACGATGTCCGTCCGCGCGGCGATGGCCCGCTGTTCGATGCTTTGGATGCGCCACGATTTTACTTCCTTCATAGCTATCATGTGGCCACGGCTACGGTCGACGCCGTGCTCGCAGAGGCGGATTACGGCATGACGATCACCTGCGCGGTGCAGCAGGGCCATATTCGCGGGGTCCAGTTCCATCCGGAAAAGAGCCACGATTGCGGCGTCCGTCTGCTCGAAAACTTCGCGACCATGGCCCTCGATCGATGCTGAGCCCACGGATCATTCCCTGCCTGCTGATCCAGGATGGCGGCCTCGTGAAGACGCGTCGCTTTGCCGAGCCGAAATATGTCGGCGACCCGATCAATGCGGTCAGGATCTTCAACGAAAAAGAGGTCGACGAGCTCATCGTCATCGACATCGATGCGACCCGCCTCGCCCGCGAGCCCGATTATGCGATGATCGCCAAGCTCGCCAATGAATGCCGCATGCCGCTCTGCTATGGCGGCGGTGTTCGCAACGAGGCGCAGGTTGAGCGCATCATATCGTCCGGCGTCGAGAAGATATCGATCAGCGCCGCCGCCATCGCCGACCCCGGCCTGATCGACCGTAGCGCGCGGCGCGTGGGAAGCCAGAGCATCGTCTTCACGCTCGATGTCAAGAAGACCGGCCTGCTGCGCAGCCAGGAAGTCGTCACCCATAATGCGAGCATACGGACCGGACGCCGCCCGGTGGAGACGGCCAGAGAGATGCAGGATCGCGGTGCCGGCGAAATCGTCCTCAACGTGGTTGATCGCGACGGCATGATGGCCGGCTATGATCTCGATCTGGTGGCCCAGATCCGCGCGGCCATCTCCGTACCGCTCACGGTGCTCGGCGGGGCCGGATCGCATGATGACATCGCGGCGCTGATCCGGCAGGAACATATCATCGGGGCCGCCGCCGGCAGCCTCTTCGTCTTCAAGGGCAAATATCGGGCGGTGCTGATCAGCTACCCCAACAGCTTCGAGAAGCGGGCCCTCATCGCACGCGCAGGCAGTCCCATATGAAACAGATTCTCCAGAACCTTGCGACCGGCGATACCACCGTGGCCGATGTTCCCGCCCCGCGCGCCGGGGCGGGTGAAATCCTGATCCATACGTCGGCATCGCTCATCTCCGCCGGCACCGAACGGATGCTGGTCGATTTCGGCAAGGCCGGCTGGATCGCCAAGGCCCGGCAACAGCCCGACAAGGTCCGGCAGGTTATCGAAAAGATGAAGACTGACGGGATCGCCGCCACGCTGGGCGCTGTCCGCAGCAAGCTCGATCAGCCGCTGACGCTCGGATATTGCAATGTCGGGCGGATCGCCGCCCTCGGAGCGGGCGTTTCGGGCTTCGCGGCCGGCGATCGCGTCGCCAGCAACGGCAAGCACGCCGGGGTCGTGGCCGTCCCGCGCAACCTGTGCGCGCGCATCCCCGATGGCGTCAGTGACGAAGCCGCCGCCTTTACCGTGATCGGCGCCATCGGGCTGCAGGGACTCCGTCTTGCCGATCCCAAGCTTGGCGAATGCATCGTCGTCATCGGGCTCGGGCTGATCGGCCTGATGACCGTGCAGATGTTGCGCGCGCAGGGTTGCCGCGTGCTCGGCATCGATTTCGATGCCAGCCGGCTGGAGCTCGCACGATCGTTCGGGGCGGAAACCGTCAACCCGGCGGCGGGCGAGGACGTTCTGGCGCGCGCCGCCGCTTTTTCACGCGGGGCCGGCGTCGATGCGGTGATCATCACCGCCTCGACCAAGAGCAACGATCCCGTCACCCAGGCCGCGCAGATGTCGCGCAAGCGTGGCCGCATCGTGCTCGTCGGCGTGGTCGGGCTCGAGTTGTCCCGCGAGGATTTCTACCGCAAGGAGCTGAGCTTCCAGGTCAGCTGCTCCTACGGCCCCGGCCGCTACGACCCGGCTTATGAAGAGGGCGGCCAGGACTATCCGATCGGCTTCGTCCGCTGGACCGAGCAGCGCAATTTCGAAGCCGTCCTCGATCTGATGGCGTCGGGCGCGCTCGATATGGCGCCGCTCATCTCGCACCGCTTCGATATCGAATGCGCCGAAAAGGCGTTCGCGCTGTTGAGTTCGGGGGAGCCGTCGCTCGGCATATTGCTCACCTATCCCGCCGGACCGGCGAGCCTTGATGCCCGCACCGTCAGGCTCGCCCCGCCTCCAACGCCGGCGCCCGCCACCGTCACCTTTCTGGGCGCCGGCAATTATGCCGGTCGTGTGCTGATGCCGGCCTTCAAGGCGGCGGGCGCGAGCCTCGGCACAGTCGTTAGCGGCGGCGGCGTTACCGCCCGCCATTTCGGCAGGAAACACGGATTTTCCGAAGCGAGCACGGAAAGCGCCCCCATCTTCGCGGATGCCGCCATCGACACCGTCGTCATCGCGACCCGCCATGATGCGCATTCGGGACAGGTTCTGGCCGCGCTCGAAGCCGGCAAACATGTCTTCTGCGAAAAACCCTTATGCCTGACGCTCGAAGATCTCAGCGCGATCGAGGCGGCCGCCGTGGCGCGGCCCGCCCAGCAACTGATGGTCGGCTTCAACCGCCGCTTCTCGCCGCTCACCGTCAAGGCCAAGGGGCTGCTCGACCGGATATCGGGCCCCAGGGCGATGATCATGACCGTCAATGCGGGCGAGATTCCCGCCGAGCACTGGACGCAGGACCCGGCCGTCGGCGGCGGCCGCATCGTCGGCGAAGCCTGCCATTTCGTCGACCTGCTCCGCCACCTCGCGGGGGCGCCGATCGTATCGTTCGGGATATTGCCGCTCGGCACGGCCGCCGGTCAGACCGCGCCCGTCGACAACGTCACGATCGGCCTCGCCTTTGCCGACGGCTCGACGGGCACGATCCATTATCTCGCCAACGGCCATAAGGGCTTTCCCAAGGAACGGCTGGAGGTTTTCGCCGGCGGCCGCATCGTGCAGCTCGACAATTTCCGCAAGCTGCGAGGCTGGGGCTGGAAGGGCTTTTCCACCACCGGAAGCTGGAAACAGGACAAAGGACAGAATGGCTGCGTCGCGGCGTTCGTCGATGCCGTCAAAGCGGGCGCGCCGTGCCCCATTCCGCTTTCGGAAACGATCGAAGTCAGCCGCGTGACGATCGAAATCGCCAACGCCCTGCGCGGATGATCGTTCGACGTCCGGTGATCCCTCCCCCGGCGCTGCAGCTCGCCGGACGGCATTTGTGATGCGCCGCCTGTTCCGGAAAATCGCGCTCGAAATCGCTTTTGCGCGGCATGTGCCGCCGCTCAGGATATTGCGGCGGATCGAGCTCAACCTCCGGCACCGGTGGAGCGATATCCGTCCGCCCCGGCAGCCCACCACATTGCTGCGCAAGGCGCCGAACCCGCCGCCGCCGCTTTTGCCGATGCGCAGTGGCATGCTGGAGCGGTCCGGCGACGCGATCATGCTGTGCCTGCTCAATCACCGAGAGAAAGGCGGGCCACCGATTGACTGGTCGGCGCGGGATATTGGCGCCACCGGCCAGCTCTGGCGGATGCACCTGCATTATATGGAGTTTCTGGAAGAGGCGACGCCGGAGGAAGCGGAAAGCTGGATCCTCGATTGGATCGACAAGAACCCTCCGACCAAAAAGGGCTTCTGGCGCGACATCTGGTGCCCTTATTCCCTGTCGCTGCGCAGCGTGGTGTGGATGCAGCAGCTGGCGCGGCACGGCGATCGGATTTCGGAAACCGCCAGAGCGACCATCGCCCTGAGCCTGTTCGCGCAGATCAGCTATCTGGCGGATAATCTCGAAACCGATATCGGCGGCAATCACCTCATCAAGAATGCCAAGGCCTTGCTATGGGCGTCCGCCTTCTTCGAGGGGCGGCAGGCGGACCGCTGGCGCCGGCACGCGACCGCGATCCTGCTGCGTGAAACGCGCATCCAGATATTGGCGGATGGCTTCCATTTCGAACGGTCGGCCTCCTATCACGCGCAGGTCTTTGCCGATCTGCTCGAAATCCGCAGCTTCACTCGCGAAGGCCGCCTGGCCGAACGGCTCGATCGCATCCTGCCTGCAATGGCGCAGGCGCTGGCCGACATGACCCATCCGGACGGCCGCGCCGCCTTGTTCAACGATTCCGGCCTGGCGATGGCGTATCCGCCGGCCGCCTGCCTTGATGCATTCGCACGGCTGTATGGCGATCGCCCCGTCCCCCGCCGCACATTCTCCTGTCCCGCAACCGGTTATCATGGCGCCCGCGACGACCGCGCTTATTGCGTCGTCGATTGCGGCGCGATCGCTCCCGACGATCTGCCCGCCCATGGCCATGGCGATGTGCTGAGCTTCGAACTGTCGCTAGACGGGGCAAGGTTCGTCGTGGATCAGGGGGTATTCCAATATACGGGGCCGCTGCGACCGGCCAGCCGCTCGGCGGCCCACCATAACACCTTATGTCTGGACGATGCCGATCAGGCCGCGTTCTTCTCCAGCTTCCGCGTCGGCCGGCGGCCGCGCGTCAAGCTGATCGACTTCCAGCCATCGGATGACGGCTTCACGCTGGAGGGCGAACATGACGGTTTCGCTTATCTGCGCGGCGCGCCGCGGCATCGCCGGCGCTTCCTGCTCAAGGGATCCACGCTGCGGATCGACGATCGTATCGAAGGCGCAACCGATCGCGGCGGGCAGATCAGCTTTCTCCTCCATCCCGATGTGACGACGGATCGCGTCTCCGATCACAGCATCCGCTTGCTGCGTGGCGACACCCAGGCGCTCCTCACCTGCAGCGCGTCTGTCGCGGTGGAACCAGCTGTATGGTGGCCGGATCTTGGTGCCGAAATCGCCACCAGCCGGCTTGTGGTTCGCCTGTCGGCGGCGGATCTGACCGAACGCGTCACGTCCGTTCTGAACTGGCGTTAGGTTCGTTTCCTTACCGTCACCCGGGCTTGACCCGGGGTCCCGCTTCTTTCGCACATTGCGCGAAGAACAGCGGGATCTCGGGTCAAGCCCGGGATGACGAAACCTATGTGACGCACCTTGGATTCTGATAACCAGCCCCCATGCACATCCTCTTCCTGACCGACAATTTTCCGCCCGAGGTCAACGCGCCGGCCAGCCGCACCTTCGAACATTGCCGCGAATGGGTGCGCCTCGGCCATCAGGTGACGGTCATCACCTGCGCGCCGAACTTCCCCAAGGGCAAGGTGTTCGCCGGCTATCGCAACCGCCTGTGGCAGAGCGAGGAGATGGCGGGCATCCGGGTGATCCGCGTCTGGACCTTCATCACCCGCAACGAAGGTTTCGTGCTGCGCATCGCCGACTATGTCAGCTTCATGCTAAGCGCATTCGTCGCCTCCTTCGGCGTCCGCAGGGTCGATGTGATCATCGGCACCTCCCCGCAATTCTTCACCGCCTGCGCGGCCTATGCGGTCGCGCTGTTCAAGCGCCGCCCGTGGATATTCGAGCTGCGCGACATCTGGCCGGAATCGATCCGCGTCGTCAGCGCCATGCGCCACGAACGCCTGCTCGATCTGCTCGAACGGCTGGAACTGTTCCTGTACCGCCGCGCCACCGCGATCGTCTCCGTCACCCACGCGTTCAAGGCGAACCTGATCGGCCGGGGGATCGATGGGGACAAGATTTCCGTCATCACCAACGGCGTCGACACCCAGCTTTTCAAACCTGCCCCCAAGGACGCGGCCCTCACCGCCTCGCTCGGCCTGCAGGGCAAGTTCGTCGCCGGCTATATCGGCACGCACGGCCTCGCCCATGCGCTCGATACTTTGGTCGAGGCCGCGCGCTTGCTCCGCGACGACGACCGCTTCCGCATCCTGATGCTGGGCGACGGCGCGGAGCGCGCGCGGTTGAAGGCCTCCGCCGAGCAACTGGGGCTGACGAATATCCTGTTCATCGACAGCGTCGGCAAGGCGGACGTCGTGCTATACTGGTCGCTGCTTGACGTTGCTATTGTGCATCTTGCACGCAAACCACTCTTCACGACCGTCATTCCGTCTAAAATTTTTGAAGCCGCGGCGATGTCGGTTCCTATCCTTCATGGGGTAGAAGGCGAATCTGCGGAGATCGTTCTCTCAGAGAGGGTTGGCCTCACTTTTCAACCCGAAAATGCGACTGATCTGGTGGTCAAGCTGAAGACGCTCGCGGAGAACAAAGATCTACGAGGAAGACTAGCCATTGCGGGCCCCGAGGCCGCATCGCATTACGATCGACAAGTACTGGCAAACAGGATGCTCGCGATTATCACCGGCATAGTGTGACCGCATATCTGATAGGTTCAATCGGAGAGCCCATGACCTACCGCTATTTAGTAAACTTACTTTCGCG
>Ga0105248_10005954_pt1 | contig 13397 bp, 10 predicted proteins | sample KBSS34metaG_FD_81524 | JGI IMG/M metagenome (GOLD analysis project Ga0105248, IMG submission 81524) | Switchgrass rhizosphere microbial communities from Kellogg Biological Station, Michigan, USA - KBS S3-4 metaG | ecosystem: Host-associated > Plants > Roots > Rhizosphere > Soil | place... | reverse complement strand
GGAAGGAAGGCAACCCGAACGCGTCGGCGTACAGCGCGTCGAAAGCGGCGGTCATCGGACTCACCAAGTCGCTGGGGAAGGAACTGGCCAAGACCGCCATCCGCGTCAATTGCGTGACGCCGGCCGCCGTGCGCACGGCGATCTTCGACCAGATGTCGCAGCAGCACATCGATTTCATGCTGTCGAAGATTCCGTTGGGCCGCTTTGGCACCGTCGACGAAATCGCGGCGATGGTGTGCTGGCTCGCGAGCGAGGATTGCTCGTTTTCCACCAGCGCGGTGTTCGATCTCTCCGGCGGTCGCGCGACGTACTAGGAGAAATTGCGGGGAAGGTCGCCGAGGACGCTGGGAGTCGCCTCTACGGGGAGACTTCCAGGATCACTTTCCCGATCAGCTTGCCGGACTCCATCAGCGCGTGCGCGTCGCCGGCGCGGACGAGCGGAAGCGTTTCCTGTATCACGAGCTTCAATCGCCGTTGTTCGAACAGTGGCCACACCTTGTCGCGAAGCGAGTTCGCGAGCGCGACCTTGCGCGCCACCGGGCTGGCACGGAGCGTCGAGCCGGTAACGGTCAACCGCTTGACCATGACGTGGTGCATGCCGATTTCGGCGCGGGGGCCGTTGAGCAGGCCGATCTGCGACAACCGGCCCTCGAGCGCCAGGCATTTCAGGTTCTTGTCGACGTAGTCGGCGCCGACCATGTCGAGGACCACGTCGACGCCACGCTTGGTGGTGATCCTGGTCACCTCGGCGACGAAATCCTGCGCCTTGTAGTCGATGGCGTGATCGGCGCCCATCGATGTGCAGAACCCCACCTTCTCCGCGCTGCCCGCTGTCGTGAAGACGGTGGCGCCGAAGGCCTTCGCGAGTTGGATCGCGGTCAGCCCGATGCCGCTGGTGCCGCCGTGGATCAGGATCGACTCACCCGCGGCAAGATGCACACGGTCGAAAACGTTGTACCAGACGGTGAAGTAATTTTCGGGAATCCCCGCAGCCTCGCGCAGCGACAATCCGGCGGGGACGTCCAAGCAGAAGCCGGCGGGCGTCGTGCAATATTCGGCATAGCCTCCACCGGGCGTGAGCGCGCAAACCGCATCGCCGATCTTCCACGTCGTGACGCCTTCGCCCAATGCCGCAATTCGTCCGGCAACCTCGAGGCCGATGATCGGCGACGCATCCGCCGGCGGCGGATAGGCGCCGGACCGCTGCAGGCAGTCGGGACGGTTGACACCTGCGTATGCGACTTGGATCAGGACCTCGCCCGGCTTTGGCTGGGGCAACGGGCCTGCCGCTTCCACCAGCACATCGGGAGGACCGGGTTCGCGCACGGCGATGTAGCGCATGGTTCTAGGCAGCGGCATGGTGGCTAATTCCTGGTGGGCCAAATTTGGTTGTCAACGCGATTCTACAAGCAGCGGAAGCGCCACATCGGCGTCGCGTCCTGGCAGCGTGCCGCGCGCGACGACGAGCAGCGCGAACGCCGCCGCGAATCCCGCGGCCAATACCCAGAGCGTTGGACGCAGACCGAACGTCTCCGCGAGCACCGCACCGAGCAGCGCGCCTGCCGGCGTCAACAGGCCGGCCGCGACCTGCCACGTCGCAGCCGAGCGGCCCAGCGCCTCCTGCGGCAGAAGGCGTTGGCGCAGCGTGGTTTCGTTGACCAGGTAAACCGTCATTGCGCCGTCGCCGACGATCTGTTGCGCGACGAGGAACAGCATGGCGATCCACGGCACCGCGGGCGCCAGTGGAATGAACACCTGCATTAGCGCAGTCAGTGCAAGCGATGCCATCAACGTGCGCCGTGTGCCCCAGCGCGCGGCCGCGGGCGCTGCCAGCGCGGCGCCCATCAGTCCGCCGATGCCGCCACAGCCGATCGCCAACCCCAGCTGCGCGGGCGAGAGCCCCAGGTCGCGCAACGCGAAAAGTGTATACAACGACGCCATGAAGCTTCCACACAGCGTGAACAGCGTCATCGCCAGGAACAGCGTGCGGATCGGCGGCGTGCTCCACACGACATGTATGCCCATGCGCACGTCGTCGACGAACGATGTGTGGGCGACCGGGTGCGGGTGCGCTTCGGGCTTGCGAATGCGTGCTATCAGGACTGCCGAGGCCACGAATGTCGCGGCGTCGGCGAGGATGGCGATCGGCGCCGTCCACAGTGCGACCAGCGCGCCGCCGAGCGCGGGTCCGGAGATTTCGGCGATGGAGTCGACCGCGCTGCGCTTGCCGTTGGCGTCGAGCAGGCGCTTGCGCGACACGAGATCGGTGATGTACACGTGGTCGGCGAGATTGAAGAGCACCGTGCAGATGCCGGTGATCGCGGCGACGCCATACAGGACAGGCAGCGACAGCACGCGGGCAAGCGCCGCGAGTGGAATGGCCGTGAGCGCCACTGCGCGGATCACGTCGGTCGCGATGAGCAGGGGGCGACGGCGATGGCGATCCACCCAGCCGCCCGCCACCCAGGCCACCAGTACGCCAGGAAGGGACAGCGCGACGGCGAGCAAGCCGAGTTCGTAGGCGGTCGCGTCAACGACCAGGATGGCCGCCATCGGCAGCGCGGTACGCGTTATGCGCGAGCCGACGGCTGAAACGCCCTGCGCGCTCCACAACAGCAGGAAATCGCGATGCCGCCAGAGCCCGCTGCGCCGGATCAGCCGCCCATTGGGCACATCAACCGTCCTTGAGGCGCACTAACTGTTGAACGATCAATACAGCACCTGCACGTTCTCGGGCTGCAGCCACTCGCGAAGACGAGCGAGCAGCGCGTCATCGAGGTTGACGCGCCATGCCTCGGGCAGCGCGACATCGCCGCCGATGCGCTCGTTGCGATAGGAGACGGTCACCGGCTTGTCGCCCGGACGGAACGGCTGCAGTATTTCCGCGAGCTTGGCGGCCGACGCGTTGCCGTTGCAGGCCAGCTTGAGCCCCTTGGCGAACTTCCTGCGCACGGCCGCCAAATCGTAGACATTCTCGGCGATGATGCGCAGGCCCGCGTATTCGCCATCGTCGGTCATGCGCTGGCTGACCTTCACTTCGGCGATGACCAGCTGGTCGTCGCGCAGCAGGTTGCGCACGCCGTCGTAGAGCTCGTTGTAGACCATGATCTCGGTCGAACCGCGGCCATCGTCGAGCGTGACGAAGGCCATCCTTCCGCGTCGCCCATTCTGCACGCGCATCTGGGTGACTATGCCCGCGACCAGCACGCGATCGTTCCGGGGCGCCAAGTCCGACAGCGCAGTGCGTACCACGGGGGCCAATTCCGCGGCGAAGCCTTTGAACGGATGTCCGGAGAGGTAAAAGCCAACGGCGGATTTCTCGTTCGCAAGCCGTTCGGCATCGGACCAGTCGCGCGTCGCAACCAGGCCCATCGTGCGTTCCGCAGCCTCCTCTCCGAACAGCGATACCTGCGCCGCGTTGGCCTCGGCACGCTCCGCGGCCTCGAGCGCCATGCCCACCGACGCCAACAATGCCGCGCGCCGCGGCTCGATTGCATCGAAAGCGCCCGCTCGCACGAGCGCCTCCACCGCGCGCCTGTTGACGGCGCGCTTGTCCACGCGCCGGCAGAAATCGAAGAGATCGCGGAAAGGCCCGCCCGCGACGCGCGCGGCCACCACGGCCTCGATCGCCGACTGCCCGGTGCCCTTGACGCCGCCTAGGCCGTAGCGGATCTGCTTTGCGTCCACCGGTTCGAAGCGATAGTTCGATGCGTTCACATCCGGCGGCAACATCCGCAACCCGAGCGCGATCGCGTCGTCGCGGAAGTGCCGCACCTTGTCGGTGTCGTCCATGACCAGCGAAAGGTTGGCCGCCATGAACGCGGCGGGATGATGGGCCTTGAACCACGCCGTCTGGTAGGCAATGAGCGCGTAGGCGGCGGCATGGGAGCGGTTGAAGCCGTAGCCGGCGAACTTTTCCATGTCGTTGAACAGCAGTGTCGCGCGCCCTTCCGACACCTTGTTCTTGACCGCGCCTTCGACGAAGATCGTCCGGTGCGTGGCCATCTCCTCCGGCTTCTTCTTGCCCATCGCGCGGCGGAGGAGATCGGCGCCGCCCAGCGAATATCCGCCGATCACCTGCGCGATCTGCATCACTTGTTCCTGGTAGACCATCACGCCGTACGTGGGCTCCAGGATTGGCTCGAGCCGCGGGTCCGGCATCGGCACGCGTTCGCGGCCGGATTTGCGCGCGATGTAATCCGGAATCAGCGCCATCGGTCCGGGCCGATACAGCGCGACCAGTGCGATGATGTCCTCGAAGCGAGTCGGCGGCGCCTGCTTCAGCAGATCGCGCATGCCGCGCGATTCAAACTGGAACACCGCGACGGTATTGCCCGTCTTGAAAATGTCGTAGGCGGCGCGGTCGTCGAGCGGCAGCGCGTCGAGCGCGATGGCGGCCGCAGGATCGAGCAGGCGAATGTACTTGAGCGTCCAGTCGAGGATCGTCAGTGTCGTGAGGCCAAGGAAGTCGAACTTCACCAGCCCGACGGCCTCCACATCGTCCTTGTCGAACTGGGACAGGATCGCGTCCGCGCCGGGCTGGACGTACAGCGGACAGAAATCCGTCAGCTTGCCCGGCGCGATCAGCACGCCGCCGGCGTGCATGCCGACATTGCGCGGCAATCCTTCCAGCTGCTCCGCGAGTTCGAGCAGCTGGCGCACTTCCTCCTCGGCCGCCTCGCGCTCGACCAGCTGCGGCTCCGCCTCGCGCGCGTAGATGGCGTTGTTGTCGCGATCCTCCTTGCGCGCCGGCGGCCGCTGCAGCAGCACCTGCTTGCCCGGCGCGAAGGGAATCAGCTTCGCGATGCCGTCGACGAACATGTACGGCATGTCGAGAACGCGGCCGACATCGCGCACCGCCGCGCGCGCCGCCAGCGTTCCGAAGGTCGCGATCTGCGATACCGAGTCCGCACCATACTTCGCCTTGACGTAATCGATGACGCGGTCGCGCCCGTTCTGGCAGAAGTCGATGTCGAAATCAGGCATCGACACGCGCTCTGGATTGAGGAAGCGCTCGAACAGCAGCGCATAGCGGATGGGATCCAGGTCCGTCACGCCGAGCGAGTACGCGACCAGCGAACCCGCGCCGGAGCCGCGGCCCGGACCGACGGGAACCTGGTTGCGCTTCGCCCAGTTGATGAAGTCGGCGACGATCAGGAAGTACCCGGCGAAGCCCATCTGCACGATGGTCCTGGTCTCGAATTCGAGACGGGCCATGTATGCGGGACGCTTGGCGTCGCGCGCGGCGGCATCGGGGTATAGCTGGACCAGGCGCCGCTCGAGTCCGGCGATGGCTTCGTCGCGCAGGTGTTCGTCGATGGTCACGCCGGCCGGTGTCGGGAACTCCGGCAAATGATTCTGCCCAAGGGAAATCGTCAGGTTGCATCGTTGCGCGATGGCCACCGAGTTCGCCAGTGCTTCGGGCAGGTCGGCGAATTTCGCGGCCATGTCTGCTGTCGTCGCGAAATACTGCTCGGGCGTGAAGCGTCTCGTGCGGCGCACGTCGGACAGGATCGACCCTTCGGCGATGCACACGCGGGCCTCGTGCGAACGAAAGTCCTCGCGCGCGAGAAATTGCGTCGGGTGCGTGGCGACGACCGGCACCGCGAGGTCGCCCGCGAGCGCGACGGTAGCTGCGACCAGCGCGTCGTCGTCGGCATGACCGGCACGCTGCACTTCGAGGTAGTAGCGCTGCGGAAACCAGGCCGACCATTCGCGTGCCGCGCGCGCCGCGGCGGCGGGATTGCCCTGCAGCAGTGCGTTGCCGACATCTCCGTCGCGTGCGCCGGACAGCGCGATCAGGCCGTCGGTCCCTTCACCGAACCACTCGCGCCGCAGCTCGGCACGCCCGCGGTGCTGGTTGGCGCGGTAGGCGCGTGACAACCATGCGCACAGTTTGAGGTAGCCTTCGCGGGAGGCCGCCAGAAGGATGGCGCGAAACGGACGATCGCGTTCCGAGTCGTGCGTGACCCAGACGTCGCATCCGACGATGGGCTTCAGGCCGGCGCCGCGCGCCGCCTTGTAGAACTTGATGAGTCCGAACGCGTTGGCCAGATCGGTAAGAGCGAGCGCGGGCATCCCGTCGCGCACCGCCGCGGCCACCGCGTCGTCGATCCGGACCGTGCTGTCGACGACCGAATATTCGCTGTGCAGCCGCAGGTGGACGAAGGACGGAACGGTCATTTCGGAGATGTGCTTGACTGGTAGAATTCTACTCTGTTCACGCGCCCTGCCATTCGTGCGCGGCGTATCCACGAAGTCCCAACCGGAATCCTCCCCGATGTCCTTGATTCGCTTCGCTGTTGCTCTCCTGTTCGCCGCGCTGGCCGGTTGTGCGACGGTTTCGCCAACGGCGCCGGGCACGCCTGCGCCCGACGCGCCTCCGCCGACGCCCAAGCCCTACGTCGAACCACCGCCGCCGCCGGTGAACCTGCAGGGATTCCCCCGACCTATCGCCTGGGCTTCGGCGATGGCTGTGCGACCGCCCGCGGGACTGAGCAAAAGGACGCCGCCCGCTTCAGCGCCGACGGGAACTATCGCACCGGCTGGCAGGATGGCGTCGCGCAGTGCAAGAAGAAATAGCGCGGCAGTGAAATCCGGATGAGCATGTACCCATGAAGCGTTCCACGTCGCAGTTCGTCGCCGTGCGCGGCCTGCGCTATCACGTGCGGACGTGGGGCGAACCGGGTGTGCGCAAGCTGGTGCTGTTGCACGGCTGGATGGACGTGTCGGCGTCGTTCCAGTTCCTGGTCGACGCGCTGTCGGATGATTGGCAGGTGCTGGCACCCGACTGGCGCGGCTTCGGCTTGAGCGAATGGCCGCAGGACGGCTACTGGTTCAACGATTACGTGGCCGATCTCGACGGATTGGTGCGCGCGCTGGTTACGGACGGCCCCGTCGACATCGCCGGCCACAGTCTCGGCGGCAATGTCGCGCTGCTGTATGCGGGCTTGCGGCCCGGACGGGTGCGCAAGGTCGTGTCGCTCGACGGCTTCGGCATTCCCGGCGAGGGACCGGAACTTGCGCCGAAGAAGTTCGCTGCGTGGCTGGATGCGCTCGAAGATTCCCCGGGACTGGCACCGTATCGCGACCTCGCCGCCGTGGCGGATCGCCTGCAGAAGAACAATCGCCGGCTGCCGCGCGATCACGCGGAATTCCTGGCTTCGCATTGGGGAGAGACGCTGGCAGATGGCACCGTGCGGCTGCGTGCCGATCCGCGCCACAAGCTTCCGTTCCCGAGCGTGTACCGGCTGGAGGAAGCCTATGCGATCTGGCAGCGGATCGCCGTGCCCGCGCTGTGGGTCGCAGCGGACGACTCGAGCATTCCGCGCTGGCTCGCCGGCGGCGGCGATCCGAATGCCGAGATCGCGCGCCGCATGGCCCACGTTCCCGGCGCGCGCCTGGTGACGATCGCTGACGCCGGGCACATGCTGCACCACGACCAGCCGGAAGCGGTCGCACGCGAACTCGAGTCGTTTCTCGCCTGATGGCGCGCAGCCTTGCCGTGCAGTCGCGGCGTGGCGCCTACGTGGCGCTCGCGCTGCTCACGCTGATCTGGGGTAGCAACTGGATCTTCATGAAGCTCGCGCTTCAGTCGGCAAACCCGGTCGTCTTCAACGTGCAGCGAACTTGGCTCGCCACGGTGGTCCTGTTCGCCGTGCTCCTCTGGCGGCGTGGACCACTGCTGCCCGAGTCGTGGCTCGCGGTCATCGTGACCGGCATTTTCCAGACGACGATCAATTTTGCTTCGACGACGATGGCCGTGGCCGGTGGCGGCGTCGGACGCGCGTCGGTGCTGGTGTTCACCATGCCATTCTGGACGCTGCTGTTGGCGTGGGCGGTCCTGCGCGAACGCATCAAGGGCTATCAGTGGCTTGCGGTCGCCTGCGCGCTGTCCGGCATGGTGCTTCTGGTCGAGCCATGGCAGTGGCACGGGGAACTCGCGCCCAAGCTCTGGGCGGTGCTCTCGGGATTCGGCTGGGCGGCCGGCACGGTCGCCACCAAGTATTTCCAGCGCGGACATCGCTTCGACGCGCTCAACTTCATCGCGTGGCAGATGCTCGTCGGCGTGCTGCCGCTGACGTTGTTGCCGTTCCTGTTCGAGTTGCCCGCGACGCAATGGAGCGGCACGTTCATCCTGCTGCTGTTTCAAGTCGGCGCGGTGTCGACCGCTCTGGGATTCCTGCTGTGGATGGCGATACTGCGCTGGCTGCCGGCGGGTACCGCGTCGCTCAACATGTTCGCCATCCCGGTCATTGCGCTGCTGTCGTCGATGGCCGTATTCGGAGAACGGCTCACCCGCGGCGAGTGGATCGGCATCGGCTGCATCGGTATCGGCCTGGCGATCATTTCCATCGACGCGTGGTTCGGCAACCGCCGCGCCGGGCAGGCCGTGACCGAGCCGACGCCGATGGAGGGCGGATAGGGACGTTCAGGACGGGGCGGCGTCGCCCATCTGCGACTGCAGGTAGTTTTCGAGGCCGACCTTTTCAATCAGGCCGATCTGCGTCTCGAGGAAGTCGATGTGCTCCTCCTCCGATTCCATGATGTCCTCGAACAGTTCGCGGCTGATGTAGTCGCCGACCGTTTCGCAGTGGGCGATAGCGGCCTTGAGCACCGGATGCGCCGCGCGTTCCAGCTTCAAGTCGCACGCCAGGGCCTCCGGCACGCTCTCGCCGATCATCAGCTTGTTCAGGTCCTGCAGGTTCGGCAGGCCCTCGAGGAAAAGGATGCGCTCGATCAGCTTGTCGGCATGCTTCATCTCGTCGATCGACTCGTGATACTCGTGGTCGCCCAACCGGTTGAAGCCCCAGTTGCGGAACATGCGCGCGTGCAGGAAATACTGGTTGACCGCGGTCAGCTCGTTGGTGAGCACCGTGTTCAGGTGCCGCAGGACGGTCTTGTCACCCTTCATTGCATATCTCCGGGGGAAATGTCACAGGCGTGTCGCGAGTGCGAGACGTGCATGATGAACCGCGCCGCGCACACGCGCAACGGCGATCATTCCAGGGAGCGGGCGGGGGTGAAGCTAGTCGTCGCCAGCGCCGGCGACGGCGTACGGGCAAACGGCGGCCAGCGATTCGGCAAGCACCGAACGCGCGCAATCGGTGCAGCGGCCGCAGCACGTGGCCACGCCCAGCGATGCCGACAGGTCATTCATCGAGCGCACGCCAAGCTTGACCGCGCTGCGGATTTCGCCGTCGGTGACCGCATTGCAGACGCATACGTACATTGCAGAGTCTCCCTACGCCACGCGCGCGGTGGGATGCGGCGTGCCGCGATCCCGCCACCATGCGATCGCCAGCCAGCCGGCGGGCACCAGCACCATGAGGTAGGTCAGCCATTCGCCGTATTGCCCTTCGGGGCCGTAGGGCTCGGTCGCCGCGTGCCAGAACGCGTTGTCGATGCCTGGGACGACGCCGGCTTCGCTGAACTCGTGGAACGCATAGATGAACAGCTGAACGGTGAACAGGATCAGGAATACCGAAGTCACCTGGAAGAAACGCCTCAGGTTGACGCGCTGGCCATAGCGCGACCAGGCCCACGCGACGAGGGCGGCCAGCAGGACGCCGAAGGTCGCGCCGATCAGCAGGTCACGCGAACCCTGCTCGAACAAAAGCGTGGTCAGGATCAGCGCCGTTTCCATTCCTTCGCGGACGATCATGACCAGCACGAACGCGAATATGCCGAGCCACGCGCCGGTGGTCGACTTCCGGGTCGCAGCCTCGACCTTGGCGGCGATGTCGCTGCGCATCCGCTTCGACGCCTTGAGCATGTAGAACACCATCGACAGCACCATGAGGCCGGCCGCGAGGGCAAGGAAGCCCTCCCACAGCGGCTTGTTCTCGGCTTGGCCGAAGAAATAACCTGCCAGTACCGACAACGCTACCCCCACACCGGTGCCCCACAGCACGGCCGAGCCCAGCGCAATCCGATGGGTCTTGCGCAGGTACGCGAGCGTGATGGCTACGATCAGGAAGGCTTCGATGCCTTCGCGCAATGTCACGAGCAGCGTGGCCAGCATATGGTGCGGTCTCCTTCGCTCGGCTTGGCGGCAACGGACTCCGCGGCCTCAGGCGATACGCTAATACGAATGATTCGCATTATGAATGCGTTTCCCAGGAAACGCAAGCGAGGGCGACTCAGGCCGACCGGCGGCGGGTTGCACGTTCGCGGAGGTCCCGCGGCGCCGCCGGGGCGTCCATGCGGGGCGGGCTGGGCAACCCGGTAGAATGACGGTCCGCCGGATCGCATGCCGGCGCAATTTTTTCCCGCCCGCCATGACGCAAGCCGCTCCGCCGGACCTCTCCAAACTTCGCATCGACCGCAGCCTGGCCCCGGTGGTCACGCGCCGCCGCCGGCGCTGGCTGTGGTGGGGCGGCATCCTGCTCGTCGCGGCGGTGGCCGGTGGCTGGTTCGCGCTGCAGCCGCGGGCGGTGACAGTGCAGACGGCGTCGGTGGTCACGACCTACCCGTCGCAGCAATTCGTCCTCCTCAATGCCACGGGGTACGTCGTCGCGCAGCGCAAGGCCGCCATCTCGTCGAAGGCCACCGGACGCCTCGAGTGGCTCGGCGTGGCGGAAGGTTCGCGCGTGAAGGCCGGCGACATCATCGCGCGCATCGACGCGCGGGACGTGGTGGCGCAGGGCGAGGGCGCGCAGGCCAGCGTCAAGGCCGCCAGGGCCGCCCTGGAACAGTCGCTTGCGGAGGAACGCGATGCCGTGGCGCAGTTGAAGCGCAACCAGGACCTGCTGGCCAAGGGCTTCGTGTCGGCCGCCGCCGTGGACACTGCCAAGGCTCGCGCGGAAAAGGCAACCGCAGGGGTTGCCAACGCGCGGGCCTCGATCAACGTCACCGAGGCCTCGTCGCGCAATGCTCAGGTCGCGGTCGACTACACGGTGATCCGCGCGCCTTTCGATGGCGTGATCCTGTCCAAGAGTGCCAATGTGGGCGATCTCGTCACGCCTTTTGCCAACGCCGCCGATTCCAAAGGCGCCGTCGTGTCGATGGCCGACATGAGCACGCTCGAAGTCGAGGCCGACGTCGCCGAGTCCAGCCTGTCCAAGGTCACCGTGGGCCAGCCCGCGGAAATTCTGCTCGACGCGCTTCCGGATGCCCGCTTTCGCGGCCGCATCAGCCGCATCGTGCCCACCGTGGACCGCGCCAAGGCCACCGTCATGACCAAGGTGAAGTTCGACGCGATCGACCCGCGCATCCTGCCGGAAATGAGCGCCAAGGTGAGCTTTCTGTCGCAGGAGGTGACTGCGGAACAGCAGAAGCCGATGGTTGCGGTAGCCGCCGATGCGATCGTCCAGCGCGACGGCCGCGCGGTAGTCTTCGTCATCAAGGATGGCGTGGCCACGGCCGTGCCCGTGACGCCGGGGAAAAAGGTGGGTGACCTGACCGGCATCGCAGGCGACGTCAAAAGCGGCGACAAGGTTGTGTCCAAGCCGGCGGAGAGTTTTGCGTCGGGCACGCCGGTAAAGCCCGCGAAATAGCGCGGAAAATACCGCGCATGCATATCGAGTCGTCCGAGGCGGTGCCCGACGTCGTCACCCGCACCGACGCGCCGCTGGTCGCGATCCGCAGCCTCACCAAGTACTACACTCGAGGCGAGCAGGTCATCCCGGTGCTGGTCGACATCAACTTCGACGTCATGGCGGGCGACTACATCGCGCTGATGGGACCGTCGGGCTCAGGCAAGTCCACGCTGCTCAACCTGATCGCCGGCATCGACAAGCCGACGTCGGGCGAAATACGCGTCGCGGGCGTCGATATCGCGGGGCTGTCCGACGGCGACCTGGCTGCGTGGCGCGCGGCGCACGTCGGATTCATCTTCCAGTTCTACAACCTGATGCCGGTGCTCACGGCGTTCCAGAACGTGGAACTGCCGCTCCAGCTCACGTCGCTGGGGCGCGCCGAGCGACGCGAGCGCGTTGCAACGGCGCTGGCGCTGGTCGGCCTGGAGGACCGGATGGACCACTACCCGAACGAACTGTCCGGCGGGCAGCAACAGCGCGTTGCGATCGCACGCGCGTTGATCACCGACCCGACGCTGATCGTCGCCGATGAGCCCACGGGCGACCTCGACCGCACGACGGCGGAAGAGGTGCTGGGCCTGCTCGAACGCCTCAACGCCGAGTTGGGCAAGACCATCATCATGGTCACGCACGACCCGAAAGCCGCCAGCCACGCGCGCAAGATCGTGCAGCTGGAAAAAGGTGTGCTGGTCGGTTGACCGAAAGCATCGCCATGTTCGTCCCGTTGATGGTCCTCAAGAATGCGTTCCGCCACAAGCTGCGCACATCGCTGACGGTGGTGGGCATCATCGTCGCCATCACAGCCTTCGGCCTGCTGCGCACGATCGTCGATGCGTGGTACGCGGGCGCGGAGGCGACCTCGTCGGCGCGCCTGGTCTCGCGCAACGCGATTTCGCTGGTCTTCTCGATGCCACTCACCTATGCGCAGAAGATCCGGCAGGTGCCGGGGGTGACCGCCGTGTCCTGGGCCAACTGGTTCGGCGGCGTCTACATCACCGAGCGCAACTTCTTCCCGCAGTTCGCCATCGACGCCGCGACGTACCTCGACATGTATCCGGAGTTCGTGTTGAAGCCGGAGGAAAGGAAGGCCTTCCTGGTGGACCGCCGCGGCGCCGTCGTCGGACGCAAGCTGGCAGACCAGTACGGCTGGAAGCTTGGCGACCAGATTCCGCTGCGCGGGACCATTTTCCCCGGTACATGGACGTTCACGCTGCGGGCCATTTACGACGGTGTCGACGCCAAGACCGACGAGACGCAGTTCTTCTTCCATTGGCAATTCCTGAACGAGACGGTGAAGGCGCGATTCCCCAGGCGAGGCGACCAGATCGGCGTCTACGTCGTCGAGATCCGCGACCCCACGCAGGCCGCCGCGATTTCGCAGGACATCGACGCCACGTTCAAGAATTCACTGGCCGAGACGCTCACCGAGACCGAGAAGGCGTTCCAGCTCGGGTTCGTGGCGATGACCGAAGCGATCCTGGTGGCCGTGCAGGCGGTGTCGTTCGTTGTGATCGTCATCATCATGGCGGTGATGGCGAATACGATGGCGATGACCGCGCGGGAGCGCTACAGCGAATACGCGACGATGAAAGCGTTGGGCTTCGGCCAGGGCTTCGTGGCGCTGCTCGTGTTCGCAGAGTCGATCGGCATCGCGCTGGCCGGCGGCGCGCTGGGCATCCTGCTCACGTTTCCGCTCGCCAATATCTTTGCCGGCGCCATGGGGACGCTGTTCCCGGTCTTCTTCTTTAGCCGCGAGACGTTGCTCATGCAACTGGCCGCGTCGCTGGTGATCGGCGTCGTGGCAGCCGGCGTGCCGGGATGGCGCGCGGCACGGGTGCGTATCGTCGACGGCCTCCG
>Ga0105248_10005950_pt1 | contig 13398 bp, 11 predicted proteins | sample KBSS34metaG_FD_81524 | JGI IMG/M metagenome (GOLD analysis project Ga0105248, IMG submission 81524) | Switchgrass rhizosphere microbial communities from Kellogg Biological Station, Michigan, USA - KBS S3-4 metaG | ecosystem: Host-associated > Plants > Roots > Rhizosphere > Soil | place... | reverse complement strand
GAGCGCGATAAAATTATGTCTGCCATGCAGGCGAAGGAATATGGTTTAATAGACGAGGTCATCGCGCACCGGGAATAATACCGGGCCCCATTCCCTAAAGGAGTTTCCGCTACTTAGATTATGGTGAGACGAACCGATGATACTCTGCGCTGCTCATTCTGCGGTAAATCACAGAATGAAGTTAAGAAGCTCATTGCCGGTCCGACCGTTTACATCTGCAACGAGTGTATCGACATTTGCAACGAGATCATTACGGATGATCAGCAGGCAGAGTCCGTAGCCACTCGCCCGCCGCTGCCGAAGCCCAGCGAGATCAAAAACTTTTTAGACGAATACGTGATCGGCCAGGAGGAAACGAAGAAGCGCCTGGCCGTTGCCGTGTATCAGCACTACAAGCGCATCGAGCTCGGCCGCCGCCGTTCCGACGTCGAGATCCAGAAAGCAAACATCCTGCTGATCGGTCCGACGGGAACCGGCAAGACGTTGCTCGCGCAAACGCTCGCCCGCATGTTGAGCGTTCCGTTCACGATCGTCGATGCCACCACGTTGACCGAAGCAGGTTACGTCGGTGAAGACGTCGAAAACATCATTCTCAAACTTCTTCAAGCCGCCAACGGCGACGTCGAACGCGCGCAGCAAGGCATCATCTATATCGACGAGGTCGACAAGATCTGCCGCAAAGACGAGAACCCTTCGATCACGCGCGACGTGTCCGGCGAAGGCGTGCAGCAAGCGTTGCTGAAGATTCTCGAAGGCACCGTTGCCAATGTGCCGCCGCAAGGCGGACGCAAGCATCCGCACCAGGAGTTCTTCCCGGTCGACACGACCAATATCCTCTTCCTGTGCGGCGGCGCTTTTGTCGGTCTCGAAAAAGTGATCGAAAAGCGTCTGCGCAATAAGTCGCTCGGCTTCCATGCCGAAGTCAAAAGCGGAAGTCATCGTCACGCCGAAGCGCTGGGGCAAGTGCAGCCGGAAGATCTGATTCGCTTCGGACTGATTCCGGAATTTGTCGGACGCCTGCCCGTGTGCGGCGCGCTCCACGAGCTCGACGAAGGCGCGTTGATTAAAATCCTGACCGAACCCAAGAACGCTTTGATCAAGCAGTATCAGAAGAAGTTCGATTTCGATAACGTCAAGTTGAAGTTCACCGAGGATGCTCTCAAGGCTGTCGCCCGGCAGGCGGTTGAGAGGAAAGTCGGCGCCCGCGGGCTGATGATGATCCTGGAAGAGCTGTTGCTTGACGCCATGTACACCCTGCCCTCGCAAAAACGTGTTAAGGAGTTCGTCATCACGAGCGAGATGGTTGAGCGCCGCCGCGCTGTTCCCGGTGAAGGACTCACTGGAATTGACGGCGCCGCCGCCTAAAACTCCATAAAATCCGTTGTCGCAATCCTGTCTCTCCCTGAGTGCGAGCCCTAAAAGTGTTAAAGTAGCGCGCCTTCAGTAAATGAATTACAATTAGGCCTCTTTTAACGGCAAAAGCCCCCCAGGGAAAGTTGTTTCAACCATGGAAGAATACTCAGACAGAACCCCCGCCGACGTAGCCTGGTACCCAATGGTTCCAATCCGCGACGTCGTCATTTTTCCCTTTACTAAAGTAGCCTTCAAAATCGGTCGTCCAGGTTCCGTTCGCGCTCTCGAACAGGCACTCGGCGGCGATCGCACCATCTTTTTGGCCACTCAGCACGACGCGACTGTCGACGAGCCTTCGCCGAACCAGATCTACGGCGTCGGCACGCTCGGCCGCATTCTTCAGTCGCAAAAACAGGAGAATGGACAGATCAAGGTCGTCGTGGAAGGCCGCGAACGCGCCACCACTGTGCGCGTCGAAAATAGCGACGGGGCTTTCATGGCGCTCGTGCGCCGCGCTCCGGTCGTGAACGAAGAGGGCACGCGCCTCGACGCGCTCATTCAGAAAGTCGGCCAACTCGTCGAGCAACACCTGCGCCTGGCGCCTGACACGCAGACCGATGCGTTGCAGACCGCGCTGCGCAACCAGGAACCGTCGCATCTCGCCGATGCGCTCGCGTCGCAATTAAGAATCTCAGTCGAAGACAAACAAGGATTGCTCGAGATCTTCTCCACCCAGGCGCGCCTCCAGCGCTTGATCGAGCTGCTGGAAACCGAGATCGAGAAACGCCAGCTCGATCGCACGATCCAGACGCGCGTGAAACGCCAGATGGAGAAGGCGCAAAAAGAGTACTACCTCAACGAGCAGATCAAAGCGATTCACAAAGAACTCGGCCGCAAAGACGAAAAAGCCGAGCTCGAAGAGTTGAAGAAGAAGATCGAAGAAGCCGGCATGACCGACGAGGCCAAAGAGAAAGCGATGCAGGAACTGCACCGCCTCGAAGCCATGCCGCCGATGTCCGCCGAAGGCACTGTTTCCCGCACCTACATCGATTGGCTGATCAGTGTGCCGTGGAAACAGAAGTCGAAAGAGATCAAGGATCTCGTCAAGGCTGAAGAAGTGCTCAACGAAGATCACTTCGGACTCGAAAAGATCAAAGAGCGCATCCTCGAATATCTCGCGGTGCGCCAGCTCGTGAAAAATCCGAAGGGCTCGATTCTCTGTTTTGTCGGTCCTCCGGGAGTCGGCAAAACGAGTCTCGGTAAATCGATCGCGCGCGCAACGGGCCGCAAGTTTGTCCGGCTCTCGCTCGGCGGCGTTCGCGACGAAGCGGAAATCCGCGGCCACCGGCGCACGTACATCGGCGCCCTGCCCGGCCAGATCATTCAGATGATGAAGAAGGCCGCGACCGTGAATCCAGTGATCCTGCTCGACGAAGTCGACAAGCTCGGCGCGGACTTCCGCGGCGATCCGAGCGCGGCGCTGCTCGAAGTGCTCGATCCGGAACAGAACCACACGTTCCAGGACCACTATCTCGACGTCGAATACGATCTCTCGAAAGTGTTCTTCATCGCGACCGCGAACGTGCTGCACACGATTCCACCGGCCTTGCAGGATCGTCTCGAAATTCTCCGTCTCTCTGGTTACACCGAACGCGAAAAACTCGAGATTGCGAAGCGGCATCTCGTGCCGAAGCAGGCCGAGGGCAACGGACTGAAATCCGAGCAGATGGATTTCACCGACGAAGGCATTCTGGAAGTTATTCGTCACTACACGCGCGAGGCCGGCGTGCGCAATCTCGAACGCGAGATCGGTTCGTGCTGCCGCAAGATCGCGCGCAAGTTCGTTTCCGAAAATCTTGGCGACGCGGCAAAAGACGTGATCGATGCGGCGCGAGTTCGCGAGATGCTTGGTCCGATCAAGTTTCGCCAGCAAGGCATCGCCGCGCACAGCGAGATCGGTCTGGCGACCGGACTTGCCTGGACGGAAATCGGCGGCGAGGTGCTGCAGATCGAAGCGACGCTCGTTAAAGGACGGGGCGGCGTTACGCTCACCGGCAAACTCGGCGACGTGATGCAGGAGTCGGCCCAGGCCGCACTCACTTGCATTCGCGCGCGCGCCGAGCGGCTCGGCATGAGTCTCGACTTTATTCGCAAACGCGATCTGCACATTCACATTCCGGAAGGCGCCATTCCCAAGGATGGACCATCAGCCGGCATCACGATGGCGACGTCGATGGCTTCAGCGCTCGCGCGCGTGCCGGTAAAACGAAACGTCGCGATGACGGGGGAGATCACGCTCCGCGGCAAAGTGTTGCCCATCGGTGGCGTGAAAGAGAAACTTTTGGCCGCTCATCGGTTTGGTATCGACACGATCATCCTGCCGAAGGACAACGAAAAGGATCTCACCGAGATCTCGGAAGAAGTGCGCAACTCACTCAACGTCATTCTCGTAGAAACGATTGATGAGGTGTTGTCGATGGCGCTCGAGGAGGCCTGCCCGACTGAGGCAGCGGCCGGCGAGGGTCCGCCTTTGTGGACGACCGAGCAGCCTTCGCAAGGCATTCAAACGAGCTAATCCCGAATTTAATCCGTCCTTAAAACAACAGGAGAATAACTATGAGTAAATATAAGGATGCCGATCTGATCTTGAAGCTCTACGATCTCCGGCGCGAGAAAACCATGCGCGAAGCGCGCAACTGGTTCTTTACTTTCAATCCCCAGAATCCCCAGGACTTCATGGATGTTCTCACCGGCGATAAGAGCGGTTTGTATCGCATGGTGATTTCCTACTGGGACATGGCGTGCTCGCTCGTCAATAACGGCGCGATCGACGCCGAGATGTTCAACGACGCCAACGGCGAACACATTTTTGTCTACGCGAAGATGGAACCGTTTATCCCGATGCTGCGCGAGCAGATGGGCGTGCCGCATTTCCTGGCGCATCTCGAGAAAACGGTGAAGGCGATTCCGGATTACGAGCAGCGCCTGGCGACGATCAGAGAACGCATGGCCAAGCTCATCGAGCTCTGGAAACAGAAGAACGCTGCGCAATCAGCAGCAGCCGCCAGCTAACTTGAAAACGAAGGAGCCACGGATGAGCACAGGCCTCGTTCGCGTTTGTCCGTGAAAATCCGTGGCCCTTTAAAAGCCGAGTTTCTTAAAAGCGCCTTCCAGGAAGCTGATTGGCCGCGTGACGCAAAACCCGAAATCGCCTTTCTCGGCCGGTCCAACGTCGGTAAATCGAGCCTGATCAATTCCCTGCTCTCGGTTCATGGCCTGGCGCGCACCTCCTCGACTCCCGGCCGGACGCAGTCGCTGAACTTCTTCACCATCAACGATCGGATACGTTTTGTTGACTTTCCGGGCTTTGGGTACGCTCGCGTACCGGGGAACATAAAATCGACCTGGGGGGAGATGGCCACCACTTTTCTTGCCAAGCGCAGCCAGCTTGTGCTATCAATTCACCTCGTAGATTCGCGCCACGAACCCACAAAACAGGATTTGCAGCTTCACGAGTGGCTTAAGGAATATGAGAAGCCGCGGTTAATTGTTGCCACAAAATCCGATAAGCTTTCGAACAACGAGTTGAAGAAGAATTTGGAGCACATCGCACGCGTGCTCGATGACGACAGCGTAATGGCCTACTCGGCCAAAAGCGGCCGCGGTCGCAACGAGCTTTGGCGTGCAATCGAGAGCGCGATCGACCCCCAGCGTTAGCGGCTGGATCGATAGCTAAATTGAAATCTCCTCGTAACAGAGAAGAAATTGTCGTTTGCGCTTTTCAACTGTAAGCTTGTATCCTGAAACGAAAGTCGGCAATCCGAAATCTCATCAGCCCCCTTCGGTCAATCTGAGTATTGAGGGCCACGCGCTTAGAGCGGGTGGCATCAAAAACGTTGGTGAATTTGCCGCACGCCGAAAGTTGAGGTACAGTGCACAACACCGTTTGAGAGGAATCATATTGTTGCCCCGCGAATGAAGTGGGAAATCTGTCCCACGTCTGTCGCTTGACCGCACATTGTTCATAATCCCACTAGTTGATAATCGCTAAAAAGTTGGTAGAGAAATATTTTGCCGAGAAAAACTGAAATGTCACAACGAACACGTTCACGCGCTTCAAGCGCGAACAACGAAGCTAACGGAGATGACGGCGGCGCCACCGTAGCAACTGCCGAAGCTCCCGAACGAGAAACAAGGGAAAGCCGGGACGGCAAGAATGAAGGTTTTCACAATCTTGCCGATCTCAAGGAGATGTCGATCTCCAAGCTGACGCAGATTGCCAAGAGCATGGACGTGCCCGGCGCTACGGGTATGCGTAAGCAGGAGCTCATCTTCAAAGTGCTGGCCGCGCAAACCGAGAAAAGCGGTCTGATCTTTTCCGAGGGTGTACTCGAAACGCTGCCTGATGGTTTCGGCTTTCTGCGCGCGCCCGAGTACAACTATCTGCCGGGCCCGGACGATATCTACGTCTCGCCGTCGCAGATTCGCAAATTCGATCTCCGCACCGGCGACACCGTCAGCGGCCAGATCCGTCCGCCGAAGGAAGGCGAACGTTACTTTGCGTTAATCAAAGTCGAGGCGATCAACTTCGAGTCGCCCGATCAGGCGCGAGAGAAAGTATTCTTCGACAACCTGACGCCGCTATATCCGGAAGAGCAACTGCGCATGGAGGTGCAGGCGGAAAACCTCTCTGCTCGCGTCATCGATTTGGTGACGCCGCTCGGAAAGGGTCAGCGCGGTTTGATCGTCGCGCCGCCACGCACCGGTAAGACGATGCTGTTGCAGACCATCGCCAACTCCGTCACGCAGAATCATCCGGAAACGACGCTGATCGTGTTGTTGATCGATGAGCGGCCGGAAGAAGTCACCGACATGCAGCGCTCCGTGAACGGCGAAGTCATTTCGTCAACGTTCGACGAGCCGCCGACACGTCACGTGCAGGTCGCGGACATGGTGATCGAAAAAGCGAAACGCCTCGTCGAACATAAACGCGACGTCGTGATCCTGCTCGACTCGATTACGCGTCTCGCACGCGCGCACAACGCGGTCGTTCCTCCGAGCGGCAAGATTCTCTCGGGCGGTATCGATTCGAATGCGTTGCAGCGTCCGAAGCGCTTTTTCGGCGCGGCGCGCAACATCGAAGAAGGCGGATCGTTGACCATCATCGCCACCGCGCTGATCGACACCGGTTCGCGCATGGACGACGTGATCTTCGAGGAGTTCAAAGGAACGGGTAACTCCGAAATCCATCTCGACCGCCGCTTGAGCGACAAGCGACTGTTCCCGGCAATCGATCTGCAGCGCTCGGGAACACGCAAAGAAGAGTTGCTCATCAGCAAGGAAGATCTCAATCGTATATGGGTGATGAGACGCGTGTTGAACCCGCTCTCGCCCGTCGAGCAGATGGAAGTCGTGCTCGAACGGTTGGAGAAGACCAAGTCGAACGCCGAGTTTCTCGCGTCGATGCAGAGCTAAGCCAAGGATCAGAGGGATGAACACTTGATCGGTGTTCATCCCTCTCTTTCTGCCTCCAGCCTTTTCCTACGTTCCGAGATGAAGATCGCGATCCTGAGCTCTGAAGCTGTGCCTTTTGCCAAGACCGGCGGGCTCGCTGACGTGTCGGGCGCTTTGCCCAAAGCACTCGGCGAACACGAAGCCGACGCGCGACTGATCATGCCGCTTTACGATCAGATCGATCGGCGGTTGTTGAATGACGAGATCATTGAAAACGTCTCCGTGGAATGGCGTGGACGCGTGCATTCCGTGCGCTTCCTGTGCAGCGATGCAGCCGGCGCGCCGACTTATTTTGTGCACGCGCCGGATTTCTTTGCGCGTCCCGACATCTACGGTTACCAGGACGATCACATTCGCTTCGCGTTCTTTTCGCGTGCCGCGCTCGCGTTGACGAAGCATCTCGACTGGCAACCGGATGTGGTCCATGGGAACGATTGGCCCTGCGGGTTTGCCGTCGCCGAGCTGCGCGCGCGCCGTCGTTACGACGCGTTCTTTCAAAATACGAAGACGCTTTTTTCGTTGCACAACGTCGGGTACCAGGGCTTGTTTGATGCGGGCGATCTTTGGTGGCTTGGGTTTGGCGATCCGCCTGAGCGAGACGACTTCATGCTCGAGCGCGGGGCGTCGGCGTTGAAAGTGGGAATCATCGCTGCTGATGCGCTTTCGACCGTGAGCCCGCGTTATGCGCGTGAGATTCAAACGCCGGAGCAGGGTCAAGGGCTCGATTGGTTGTTGCGTGCGCGCAGTAATCGGCTGGTCGGGATCACCAATGGCGTCGATTACGACCTCTGGAACCCGGAAACGGATCCGCACATTGCGGCGAATTTTTCCGCCGATGATTTGTCGGGTAAACGGGAATGCAAGATCGATCTGCTGCGCCGGTTTAGTCTGCCCGAGGAGGCTGATCGGCCGATCATCGCGATCATCTCGCGGCTTGTCGGGCAAAAAGGTTATGACCTGATCCGGCTCGTTGCTGAGCAGATTTTGCGTACCGGGGCGTTTTTCATCGCGCTTGGCGCGGGCGCGAAAGAGTATGAGGATTTTTTACAGCGCTGGCATGATGTCGCGCCGCGGCAGGTTGGGATTTACAAAGGTTACGCGGGTGAGCCGTTGGCCCATCAGATCGAGGCGGGCGCGGACATGTTTCTGATGCCGTCGCGTTATGAGCCGTGTGGTTTGAACCAGATGTACAGCATGCGTTACGGCACGGTGCCGGTTGTGCGTGCGACCGGCGGACTGGATGATACGGTGCAACAGTATGATCCGCGCACGGGAACGGGCACGGGTTTCAAGTTTGGACCGTACGAGGCGGGTGCGTTACTTGAAAAAATACGCGAAGCCCTTTACTTTTGTGCGCGGCCTGACGATTGGCAAAAGATCCAACGCAACGGAATGACGGTCGATAATTCCTGGGCAGCCGCTGCGAAAAAGTACCTTGAGCTGTATCAGGAGCTTGTAAAAGTCTGACTCATGGCAAAAGTTGTCGCAGTTATAGGCGCCCAGTGGGGCGATGAAGGCAAAGGCAAGATCGTCGATCTGCTCGCCGAGCAATTCGACATCGTCACGCGTTACCAGGGCGGCCACAACGCGGGCCACTCGGTGCAGGTCGGCGACCAGTCATTCGTCCTCCACCTGCTGCCGTCAGGCATCGTGCATCGCGGCAAGACCTGCGTACTCGGCAACGGCATGGTGATCGATCCGAAAGCCTTCTTCGTCGAGGCCGATCGTCTCACGCAACAAGGCATCGAAGTCTCGCCCGAACGCGTGAAGATCAGCTCGCGCGCGCACCTGATTCTTCCGTACCATCGCGCCCTCGACCACACCAGCGAAGAACGTCTCGGCAACGAAAAAGTCGGCACCACGCTGCGCGGCATCGGTCCCGCGTACGAAGACAAGGCCGGGCGCCGTGGCATACGCACCGCCGACGCGCTCGTCCCTGACGTGCTGCGCTCGCGTATCGAACGAAACCTCGAAGACGCCAATCGCATCATCGAAGCTTACGGCGGCGACCCCCTCAGCGCAGACGAGATCTTCCAGGAAATGTCAGTCCTGACAGAACGTCTTGCGCCATTTATCGCCGACACCACGCATTACCTGAACGTCGCTGCGAGCGAAGGCCGCTCGATCCTGCTCGAAGGCGCGCAAGCAACGCTGCTCGACGTGGACCACGGCACGTATCCGTTCGTCACGTCTTCAACTACGGTCGCGGGTGGCGCGATCATCGGCACCGGCCTCGCGCCTAATCGCTTGAGCGGTGTGCTCGGTATCGTCCGCACTTACACGACGCGCGTCGGCGAAGGTCCGTTTCCGACCGAAATGCTCGAAGGCGAAGCGGAGTTGGGCCAGATGATTCGCGAACGTGGGCGGGAGTATGGCGCCTCGACCGGGCGTCCGCGTCGTTGCGGTTGGTTTGACGCGTTTGCGACGCGTTACGCGGCCGAGATCAACGGGTTCACTTCGGTCGCGTTGACAAAGCTCGACGTGCTCGACACGCTTGACGAGATCAAAGTCTGCACCGGGTATAAGTTGAATGGGCGGGTGTGTGAATCGCTGCCGGCGGTGTCGCAGGATTTGCGACGCATCGAGCCGATCTACGCGACGTTGCCGGGTTGGCAGAGTTCGACGCTGGGCATGACGGAGATGAGTTCGCTGCCGCCGAAGGCGCGCGACTACGTGGAGTTTCTGTCGTCGCAGATTGGGGTGGAGATTGGGCTGGTCTCGACTGGTCCGGAGCGTTCGCAGACGATCATCGTGCGCGAGTCGGCGCTTGGCGGTTGGCTAAATGAAGCCAGCGATAAGCGATGAAGATGTAAGCGGCGACGACCCAGTCGAAGCTGATGCACGCGATGACATAACGCGACGGAGCGTACGTCCAGCCTGGCCCAAGGTGATGCACGCCGAAATCCCACAGCGGATGTAAGAGCCAACCGAGGGCGAGCCAAAACGGCGAGCCACGCCAGCCGTAGAGTCCCAACGTTCCGAACGCGATGCACTGGACGAGTTCGATCAAGACCCAAACTCGCGGCGTCTGATCGTTGAACGCGAATCCGAAGTAAGCGCCTGCGGCAGCAAACAGCACGGTTGCGAGCAGCGTCCTCCCCGCGATGTCGCTCACAAACCGCGAGAGCAGAAAAGCGAGCACCACCACCACCGCGCCCCCAATCGCGCCTTCAATCAGCACCGCTCTGATGAACTCCGCGTGCGTCATAGCGTGCACCATAGCAGATCTCGCCTAGTTTCTTCGGTACGCTGCACAAGGAGTTGAATAACTTAGAGGTGTTTGGACAAGTGAGTCGCGGTTAGGTAGAATGCGCCTCGAAGTTCCTCAATTGAAAAGAGCACGCTATGCGTGCTCTCAGCATGTGTGGGCCGATAGCTCAGTCGGTAGAGCAACTGGCTTTTAACCAGTGGGTCGCAGGTTCGAGTCCTGCTCGGCTCATAATCCTTTTCAGCAACGGATTAGAATCTCAATCTGCTAAAAACAATTGGCCTTCTTCACATTCCTGATCGTGCCGCACTGCAACGACAGATCGAGGTCGAGCGTTTGTACGACCGTTTCAAAGACGCACGAACGTCGCATGTTATTAAAGCAACCTTTAATACCAATGTGGCGAGGTCGTGCTTATTTTAGTGTTTGACGTGTTTCTCAAATAAGGGTTGGGCGGGCGCGAGAGAATACCAAGCTGAGTTCGGTAGAGGTTGTGGGAGGGTTTGAGTCCTGCTGAACTCAAACCTCCCGTGGTGTTTGGTCGCTACATTGAATCAATTAATTCCCCGGCCGGTTTTCTGCTGCAGCTCTTCAATCCGCTTCGATGCTTCGGCCTTGGTCAGGTTCAAGTCAACCTCTTCACCCGCTTCGTCCGCGAGGGTTTGGAGATAGGAACGCTGGGCGCCGGTCATTTCTTCGTCGCCTGTCTTCCAGTCGTCCGGATCCTTGATCATGTTTGAGTTGTCGTTTTCCGCTACGTTTGTCTTACTCATGCCCTACTAAAACCTCCGCTGATGATGGCTAACCCCGCTGAATATGTTTCCAGCCTTTCGTCACCAAACTGTTTCAGAAGTGCAACGCAATTTCAGCCGTAGGCACGCGATAGAGCGGTAGCTTTGCGGGAAGGTCAAGACGGGCCGCGGCACGCGTTAGCTGACGTCGCGGCGGACGAACTCGAAGCAGCCAAGGAGCGTGGCGAGGATGCCGCCGCCGATGCCGAGTACGAGGGCGGTGGTGAAACGGCCGTCGAGGAAGAGGTTCATCGGTAACAGCCAGGGGTAATACTTTCCGATTGCGGCGCTCGCCGCGAAGAGCGCGAAGAAGGTTCCGCCGATGCCGGCGCCGAGGGGGATCGGAAAGCCGGCCCAACGCATGCTGATCCACGTGTGTATCGCGATGATGAGCCAGGACGCCAGCCAGACCTCTAACGCAAGCTTTGCAATCCAGAAGTACGGAACCACACCCAGCCCGAAGTATCGCAGCGAACCGGCACCTGAAGGACCAGCACCGACCGATGAACCAGTCGCGCCGACCGATGAAGTCGCCGCGCGGAGGGATGAACTGACGAGCTCGGGCCGGAGCGAAGTTGCGACGACGCCGACGATCACGATCAACAAAGCGAGAACTAAAGTGCTCGCTAGTATCAGTCCTGCGGCCGTGATGAACTTCGAGAAATAGATCGAGTGGCGCGGAACCGGCAACGCGAATAGATGTTTCCACTGCTTGTCCGCGTGTTCGATGCCGTTCAGCAGCGCCGTCTCCAACGCAATCAGCAGCGGCATCATGAAGATGGCCCAGATCTGAAACGAGTTGGTGGCGTGCGTCTGCCAGAGATTGAAGTCTGCCGGGAACTTCTTCGTTCGCCAGATGACGAAGAATTGCAGCAGCGCGATAAAAAACGGCAGGACGAAGATCACACGAAACGCGAGCGTGCGTTTGAGCTTCAGCAACTCCGCATGCAGCGCGCGTAGCAGAAATATCAACTCGGAAGAAAGCATAATTATCGAGTCAGCGTCAGAAAAATGTCTTCAAGCGATTGCTGCGAGAGCGCCAGGTGAAACACGTCAAGACGATGGTCCACTAGCAGTCGATTGATCCTCGCGGCATCTTCAGGAGCCTTGGCAACAACGCTAAGCAGTCCGTCCCGCTGCGCGACACTCCAACCCGCCTCTCGCAAACAAGCCATCGCTTCCTCCGGCCGCGTCACGCCCACCGCAAGCTCCGTCTGTTGCTTTTGTTGCAACTCCGCCAGCGTGCCCTGAAACAACAGCCGGCTCTCGTGAATGATCCCGATATGCCCGGCAATCTGTTCGACTTCACTAAGCAGATGACTCGACAGGAAGACCGTAACGCCAAACTCTTCCGGCAAACGCCGAATCAGATCACGCATTTCGTGAATGCCCGCGGGGTCCAGACCATTCGTCGGTTCGTCGAGAATCAACAGTTGCGGTTTATTCAACAAGGCGAGCGCCAACCCCAGCCGTTGCCGCATGCCGAGCGAATACTCGCGCACGCGACGATCAGCATCGCGCGTCATCCGAATGGTCTCGAGCGCCACGTCGATCAGCGCGCGTGGCGAACCGAGTAAACGCCGCGTGACTTCGAGATTCTCGCGGCCGGTCAGATGCGGATAAAGTGAGGGCGCTTCAACCAGCGCGCCGACCCGACTCATCAGCGCCCGATGATTCGACATCAGTGGTTGCCCAAACAAGCGCACTTCACCCGCATCTGGCCGAATCAAACCCAATAACATACGGATAGCGGTCGTCTTGCCGGCGCCATTTGGACCAAGGAAACCATAAACGCCCGCGGCAGGCACCAGCAGATTCAGATCGGCAACCGCGACCTGGCGCCCGAAACGGCGGCTCAGACCACGAGTTTCAATCAGGTATTCTCCGGCTTGCATCAGTGAGTAAACGCAAGCCGGAATGATTTTATTAACGTTGGGTTAATGCAAAATCCGATCGAGCTTGCCGCTCTCCACGTCCCACAAAACGACCGCGGCATTGCCGCTGCCGGTGGCAAGCAAATGACCATCAGGCGAAAAGGCCAGCGAAGTGACCGTCAGGTCATGGCCCTTGAGCGTGCGTTTGGATTTACCGGAAGAAATATCCCACAGAATCGCGGTGCGATCATCGCCACCGCTGGCGAGCATCCTGCCATCGGGTGAGAACGCGAGCGCGTTCACAACCTGCTCGTGTTTTCGCAGCTCGACCTGCAGCGCGCCGGTCTTCAAGTCCCACACACCGATCGAACGATCCTCGCGCGCAGCAGCTACCAAACGTCCTGTCGCATCAATCGCGACGGCTGTGATCTTCTGCCCGGCGTTGATCGTGCTCGCCGACGCTTTGTCTCCTACTTTCGAGACCTCGATCTCAGTGTCGCTGCCAACGGCCAGCAATTTCCCGTCGGACGAAAGCGCGAGCGCGGAAATCGGACCAGTCGCCGGTACGATCACGTTCGCTGTTCCCTTCACGAGCTCTGTCAAACGCACTCCCTGCGCGGTTGCTTCGACAAGAAAGTCTCCGTCTGACGAGATCGCG
>Ga0105248_10005947_pt1 | contig 13402 bp, 13 predicted proteins | sample KBSS34metaG_FD_81524 | JGI IMG/M metagenome (GOLD analysis project Ga0105248, IMG submission 81524) | Switchgrass rhizosphere microbial communities from Kellogg Biological Station, Michigan, USA - KBS S3-4 metaG | ecosystem: Host-associated > Plants > Roots > Rhizosphere > Soil | place... | reverse complement strand
GGCACCTGCACGACCTGCATGCCGATCACGTCGTTCAACTTCCAGCCGAAGCCGTTGTTCGGGCCGTAGACCCTGATCATCGAGGCGGGCGCCGCGTCGGGCGTGCTGTGGCAGCCCAGGCATTTTGGGTTGGTGATCTTGATCGGCCGCGCCACGTACAACGACTGTTCGAGTCCATCACCGTGGACGCCGGTGAGTTCCTTGCCGGCGTGGCCCGCGCGGAACTGCTCGATCAGGCTCGCTTCCCAATCGGTCGCCTTGTCACGCGGATTGGTCGGATTGAGCGTCGCTTCCTTGTAGTCGTAGCCGACATAGCGATCGCGCAGGCGGTGCAGGGTCTCCGTCGCGGCGAACGCGGGCACGGTCTGCGGCAGGAAGGTCTGCGCATTGAGCGGATCGAGGTGCGGCTTGATCTCGTCGGTGGTGTAGCCACGCACGGCAAGCGCGGTTTCCATCAGCACCTGCGAGTTGTAACGCACTTCCTCGAGCGCGTTCTTCTCGAGGTAACCGTCGTAGTACAAGCCGGCAACGACGATGCCGAGGACGAAAACCGTCGCCAGGACAAGATTGAATTTCAGGCGCAGTGACATGTGTTTCCGATGCCTCGCGTCCGATCGACCCGGATCGCCGGCATCTTCCCCCGTTGAAAGCCATCGATTGATGTATCCCCGAAATCATCATACCGGATGAAATGGCGCCTTGGTTTCGCCGGTCGGGACGTTGCCGCACGCAAGCAAGACGGCGCCTCGAGGGCGCCGTCTTGCATTTCCATCGACCGCGTGGACGACTTTGCCGTGGAACCGAAAAGTCGCTCAGTGCGCGGCGAACAGGTCGCTCATCACGTTGACGTTGCTGTCGCATGCGTGGTTGAGGCAAGGCAAGCCAAAGCCGGCTTCCAGCGTTTTCAGCAGGGAAAAATGATTGTACGAAACGGAGCTGCGCCGGCCGCCGGCGCCATAGTTCGTGTCGACGATCAACATCACCTTGTTGGTGTTCGGTGCGGTGCTGTAGTCGTTCTCGTCCCACACCACCACGATGGCATTGTTGCCGTTGTGCCAGCTGGGCGACTGGTGGATCGCGTTGACCAGCTTCTGCACCGTGGCATCGCCGCGCGCGATCAACGCGGGGTTCAAGCCAGCCTGTGAGCCGTCGTCGCTCGGATCGTAGTTGCAGAACGGGCCCGCGTTGCCACGACCGTGCTGGTCGTTGCATTGGTTCGGGGCGATGAACGAGAAACTCGGCTGCTCCGCGGCGGGACGTTGGAGGTCGGCGTAGAGACCCTGTGGGCCGTCGAAATCGACCATGTTGGCGTAGCCTCCGGTTCCCTGCTGGCTGCGGAAGTACACGAACGGATTGTGCTTGGCGGCATACAACGCGACGATGCCGGCCGAGGTCAGCGGCGGATTGAGGGCCGGCGTGATCTTGGTGAAGTCCGTGTTGTTGTCGTAGTAGCCATCGCTGAAATTGACCAGGTTGGCGCCGCGCTGCGGCAAGCCTTCCTGGTAAGTCTTCCAGTGGAGGCCGAGCACGGCGAGTTGGTCCGCGATGGTCTTGCCGACGATATTCGAAGCGGCAGGGATGGATTGCGTGCCATCAATGTTGACCGTGCCCGGTGCGCCCTGGGATTCGTTGATCATGTCGATCGCCGGCGTGGCGGCATCGGTGCCTACCCCGGAGATCGGGCATAGGTTGCCCGATGTCTGTTCGGTTGCGGGGATCCCGGTGGCGAGGTTGGTCGCGCACGCCGTGCTGTGCCAGGCGGGATAGCTGTCGTTGAGTACGCCGAAGTTCGAACCACCGACGACCTCGAGGTAGTTGGTCAGGCTCGGATGCGCGATCGCGAAGTAGTTCGTCGCGAGATTGGCGGTTCGTGCCATCTGGTTGATGAATCGCGCATTCGGAATGTTGAGGATCTGGCTGTAGCCGTGGTTCTCCATCATGATCACGTACACGTGGTTCAGATGCGGAACACCATGTGGGACGGGGCCTTCGGCGGCGAACGAGGTGCCTGCGATGGCAAGTGCCAGCAGGCTCAATGCGGCGAGTTGTCTTTTCATGGCGGTTGCACTCCTGGTTGTTGATCCGTCCCGGTTCGCAGCGATGCAATCTGCATGCGCGACCGGATGCGGCACAAACTAGGTGTGCAAGGTGACTTCCGCGTGACCGCCAGTGGTCGCTGCGACGACAATGCCGTTGCAGAAACAAGAAAACAGGAAGATCGACTCGCGACAATGCCGCTTGCGCTCGCGTGCATGCGAATCCAATGCAGCATCGAATCCAAATCCCGAACGGAACCTCGTGCATTCGAATGCCATTGCGCACGAGCAAACAAAAAAAGGCCGTCGCAGTGAAGCGACGGCCTTTTGGATCACATAGTCGTATCGCGATCAGTTACCGCGCTTGTGATTGTCCTGCTTGTTACCGCCGCCTTTGCGGGGTTCGCCGCGTGGAGCAGAGCCCTGATGGGGACCCTGCACGTGCGTTCCGGCATGTTGGCGCGGGCCAGCGGAATGCTTCGTCATCGTTTCATGCTTGTCTTCGCTGCGCTTGCCCTGGACTGACGCGTGGGCGTTTGGTTCGTGCGACTGGCGCGTGGAATGACCTTTGGCCATGGTGTTCGCGGATTGACCATGGTGCGCGGTCGAGCTTGTTTTCGACGATCCCTCGTTCTTCGTGCCTGGCCCATGCGTCGATTTCGCCGTGGCGTCGTTGCGCGCGGCTTGAGCATGGTTTGCCGCACCGGGCGAGCTTGCAACGCCCTTCTGGGTGAATTCGCCGGCGCGTGGGGTCGCCGCGATCGGCGGCGTGCCATGGTTAACCGATGCGCGCAACGACTCCGTACGGCTCGCCAGCATGCGCTGCTGCACTTGCGCGCTGGTCGGACCCATGTGCCGCTCGCGCGCGACAGCGAGTTCCTGCCTCGTCGCGGCGCGGGTGATACCACCTGGGCCGTTGAAGCTGTAACGGTTCACGACGGTATTGTTGATCACCGTCCTGTTGTACACATTGGTGATGCGCACGCCGTCGAAGCGATTGACGGCCCTGTTGTAGTAGAAGCCACCGCGGTTCCAGTACCCGCCGTAGTAGCCGCTGCCGGTGTACCCGTAACCGTAGTTGATGCCGCCGTAGTAACCGACGTGAAGGCCCCAGTAGCCGCCGTGGAAGACGTATGCGCCGCCGCCGCCCCAGCCCCAGTAACCCGGTGTCCACAACGCGCCGCGGTAGGGGGCGCGCACCCATGTGCCGGGCACCCAGTAGTAGCCGCCGTCGGCATATGCCCAATAACCCGGCGTCCAGAGGTAGCCCGGGCCTGGAAGCGGTGGTTGTTCATAGACCGGCAACAGCGGCGGCGCGATGTTCACCGAAATAAAGACGCGTGCCTCGGCCTGTTGCGGCGCGATGGTAAATGCCGATGCGGCCAGCAACGCGACGACCGCGCGCGCCAGCCAGGCGCGTTTCAACGGATTGGATGAGGTGGTGGCGCGCAAGTTCATGATGGGGATCCTTGTCATGTGCTGCATGGATGGAATGAGGCTGCATAGTAATAGCGCATCCGGAATTGCATGGGGGGATTGCGACCGGACACTGCGCAGCGCGGTTCAGAGTTTGTAACCAGAGCTAAACAGAACTGGCGGGCTTGTTCGATTGCATGGGGGGTATCTGCATCGCCGGACTGAGCCTTCGTCGCATGGATGTCGGTCGGTGGGGTTATGCTTGCACGCCACCCGATTCCAATTCCGGAGAGAGCCATGGCCACCGGCTGGGCAGGCGACGGCGCCGTGCAGGACCAGATCGACGCGACCATCAAGGACGGCATCAAGCGCGTCCGCAGCAAGCTGGCGAAAGGCCCGAGCCTGAAGCATTGCGAGGAATGCGGCGCGACGATTCCGGAAGCGCGGCGCAAGGCGGTGCCCGGCGTGCGCCTGTGCGTGCCGTGCCAGGAGGCGCGCGATCGCGCGGACGGCGTCGCCAGCGGCTACAACCGGCGTGGCAGCAAGGACAGCCAGTTGCGCTGAGAGGAAACGCTGAGGAGTGGCAAGTCACTGCTTACGCCACCGCTTGGCGAAGTACATCCAGGTCGATCTTCTTCATTTGGAGCATCGCGTGCATGGCCTTGCTCGCCTTATCGGGATCGGGATGGCCAAGCAGTTCGATCATTTCCGTCGGCACGACTTGCCACGACACGCCGTAGCGGTCCTTCAGCCAGCCGCACTGCTGCGCCTTCGGGTCGCCGCCATCCGAAAGGCGATTCCAGTAATGGTCGACGTCGGCTTGCGATTGGCAATGCACGACCAGTGACAGTGCCTCGTTGAACTTGAAATGCGGGCCGCCGTTCAAGGCGGTGAACGCCTGGCCATCGAGCTCGAACGCGATCGTCATCACCGAGCCTTCCTTCCGGCCCGAGGCCCGTGCGGCTTCCCTGCCGTAACGCATGGTCGTCGTGACCCGTGCGTTGTCGAATACCGAAACATAGAAGTTCGCGGCATCCTCGGCCTGGTCGTCGAACCAGAGGAACGGGGTAATGCGCTGGAATCCGGTTCGCATGGTGCAACTCCTTTTGCGGCGTTTGCCGAACGCTACCGTTGCAATGGCCAACTCGATCTGAACGTCGTCGGTTCCAGGCGTTGTAACGATCGCGTGCTGGCGGCTGCGAATTCCGCTCGTATCGCGGAATCGAGATGCCGACACAGGCGTCCCTTGACACCGGTGCGGGTCTTCCTTATTGTCTGAGTTGAACGATCAATCAAGTCCATGACCGACCCGGCAAACACCCGCGATCGCCTGCTCCTGAGCGCCATGCAACTGTTCTCGGAGAAGGGCTACGGATCGACCAGCGTCGCCGACGTGCTGTCTGCGGCGCAGGTGAACAGCGGCAGCCTGTACCACTTCTTCCCGGGCAAGCAGGACCTGTTGCTGGCCGTCCTGGACGCGTATCGGCGGGGCATCGATGCGATGCTGCTCACGCCGGCCTGGAAGGGAATCGACGACCCGATCGAGCGGATATTCGCCTTGCTGGCGCGTTATCGCGCGAGCATCGTGCAAACCGATTGCGTCTATGGATGCCCGATCGGTTCGCTCGCGCTCGAGATCCACGAGCCGGACCCTCCGGTGCGCCAGGCGATGGCGGACAACTTCCACGCTTGGGTCGAGGCGATCGAGCGTTGCCTCGTCGCAGCCGGTACGCGGCTGCCGAAGAAAACCAAGAAGCGCGAACTCGCGGAATTCGTGCTGACGACGATGGAAGGCGGCGTGATGCAGGCGCGAACGCATCGCGATGTTGCGTATTTCGACGGCGCGGTGCGCCAGTTGCGCAACTACTTCGACTATCTCGAACAGGAAGCGCTAGGCAAGCCCGTCGGGTCATCGCCGTCGCCGCGCAAGCGCAAGGCAACAGGGAAGAAACGCGTCAAGTGATGGCCAACCACGATGGCTGCTATCCCAACCATGAGGTGCAACATGCGCAACTTATTGGGAATCCTGATGTTCATGCCCGCGCTTGCCTTCGGCGCGCCGATCGATGCGCTCAAGCCGATGGCCTTCCTCGCCGGCCATTGCTGGAAAGGCGAATTCCCCGACGGCAAGCAGACAGACGAGCATTGCTTCCAGTGGCTCTACGACGGCAAGGCCCTGCGCGACACGCACACCGTGCGTGCTCCGGGCCTCGCGGACTATGTCGGCGAAACGACCTACTACTGGGACTCCGTGGCGAAGCAGGTGCAATTCCTGTACTTCGAGAACCAGGGTGGAATCAGCCGCGGCACGATGGAAAGCACCAAAGCCGCACTTGTCTTTCCCGCGACGCAGTACGTCGCCGACGGGGAGGCGATGACCTATCGCGTGCGCTGGACGCTCATCGATGGCAACTCGTACGAGGCATGGAGCGAGATGCAGGGACCGAAAGGTTGGGTCACGATGTTCAAGCTCACGATGAGGCAAAGTTCATGACGACTTCCAGCACTTCGCAGGGCGTGGCCGGGTCGAGGACGTAATCCGCGCCCGCGGGAATCGCGCACGCATCATCGGCTTGCATCGCGTGCGTTCCAAGCGCATCGCCGTGCAATTGCAGCTGGCCTTCGAGGACGAACAGGAAGACAACGCCGTCGTCACGATCGGGTTGCGATGAATTTCCCGGTCTCGCATTTGCGCTCGGCATCGCGCGCAGCACGCGCACGCTCGCGAGGTGATCCGTCGCATCGGCAATGCCGGTGTCGCGGAACTCGAATCGGGCATCCTCCGCGTTCTCCCACGTCGCCTCCGCAGCGATGTGGTGGACGAAACGTTGTCCACCGAAGCTGCGCTGCGGGCGCAGATGCGGTGTCGGCAGCGCGATGTCGTGGTCGCGCCAGGTCTCGTGTTCGGCGGGGCAGCCGATCTCGATGACTTCGAGCCCCTCTGACGACTCGAGTACGCGGTGGCGGATCGTCGGCGGTTGCAGCACGCAGTCGCCCGCGTGCATCACGAACGGCGGCCCCTGGTCCTCGTACACGACGCGCACCCATCCACGCCGGCAATAGATCATCTGGAAGCCGACCTTGTGGTAGTGCACGTAGTCGGGCACCGGGCCGCCATCGGGAATGCGGATGTGCGATGCGATCATGCGTCCGCCAAGCCGCCCGGGAATGAGGTCGCGGTACTGCATGCCGGCGCGGCCTTCCGGCCATGCGTCGTGATCGCCGGCACGCCGCAACACGAATTCCCGAGAGTTCGGTTGCACCACGGCCGGCGCATCGCAACCGGTGGAAACTTCCAGCCGCAGCGTGATGCCGTCGCGCGAAACCAGGGCGACGCGCGGCGCATCGGCCGGCATGATCATGTCAAGCTGGAATCCACGCTGCTGCGTATACAACGCGATCGCGGCATCAAGGTCGGCGCACGGCACGACCGACTGTGCAGAATCGGGCAGGGGCTTGGCGTCTGTCATGGTTCCATCGCGTGGGTACGTCGTGCGCAGTATGCCGATTGCAAGGATCGCGGGGCGATCAACACGGGATGCGGGCGAAGAAGTCGTTGCCATCGATATCAACACCACCGCGTGCGCCGAAAGTCACTCTCCCCAAAGACATGGGGCGGCGACGTGGATGCCACGACATACTGTGCACGAGGCCGCTTTTCGCGGGCGACGACGCATGGGGACACAATGGCTTGCGAACTGACCGTCGAATCGGTCCACTACCGTTATCCGAACGGTCACGAGGCGGTTTCGGGCATCGACCTGCGCATGGGCCCCGGCATCCTCGGCCTGCTCGGTCCGAATGGCGCGGGCAAGTCCACGCTGATGCGCATCCTTGCAACGTTGTCGAAACCGACCAGCGGTCGCGTGCTCTGGAATGGCGAGGACATCGCGCGCAAACCGGATGCGTTGCGCGTCGAGCTGGGTTACCTGCCGCAGGATTTCGGCGTGTACCAGGCGCTGAGCGCGCGCGAATTCCTCGCCTACCTCGCGGCGGTGAAGGGACTCCCTTCGTCGCTGGCAAAGACGCGGATCGACGATTGCCTCGGGCTCGTCGGACTTGCCGATGCCGGCGATCGCCGGCTCGGCGACTTCTCCGGCGGCATGCGCCAACGCGTCGGCATCGCACAGGCATTGCTCAACGATCCCAAGTTGCTGATCGTGGATGAGCCCACGGTCGGGCTCGATCCCGAGGAACGCCTGCGTTTCCGGCACCTGATCACCGACCTGGCCGGCGAGCGCCTGGTCATCCTGTCGACCCACATCGTGTCGGATGTCGAGGCGAGTGCGACTGCGCTTGCGGTGATGGCGAAAGGGCGCCTTCTTTTCAACGGCGCGCCCGAACAGTTGGTCTCGCAAGCCGACGGTCATGTGTGGGACTGGCTGGTACCCGAGTCGCGCGTAGCCGATGCGCGCACGCAGTTCACGATCAGCGGCTCGCTACGGCGGCCGGATGGCGTGCGCCTGCGCATCGTCGGCGCGAAGCCGCCGTCGGACGACGCGCAAGCCTGCGCCCCGGACCTCGAAGACGCATATCTCTGGCTGCTCGCCCGCGAGGGAGCAGGCTGAGATGGACCGGCCGTACATGGGTGCGCTGCGTCGCTTCGCCGCGATCCTTGCTGCCGACCTGCGCGAGCGCAGCCGTTCGACGCGGTTCTGGGTCGTGCTCGCGCTGGTCGGCATCGCGACGTGGTGGTGCTTCCCGCCATCGAACGCGCATTACCAGACCGTCGGGTTCGGCGACAACGTGCGCGGCATCTACTCGAGCGCGTGGGTCGGCATGGTACTCGGGCTGATGTATTCGACGATGCTGTCGCTGATCGGCTTTTATCTCGTGCGCGGCACGCTCGTGCGCGATTTCGACACCCGCGTCTGGCAATTGCTGGTCGCCACGCCGATGACGCGCACGGGCTACCTGCTGGCGAAATGGGCGAGCCACATGGCCGTCTTCACGCTGATCATGCTGGTCGGACTCGCGGTGGGCGCAATCGCGCAATGGGTGCGCGCCGAGGATCGCGCGTTCGACTTCCTCGAACTGGTCAAGCCGGTCTTCGTGCTCGCGCTGCCGTCGCTGGCAGTCACCGCACTGTTCGCCGTGATGTTCGACCTGTTGCCATGGCTGCGCCGGACCGGCGGCAACGTCCTGTTCTTTTTCGTCTGGATCTTCGTCGGGGTGTCGGCTACCGGCTTCGTCCAGCCGGGCCCCGCCGCGTGGACCCACACGACCTGGTTGAGCGACCCGAACGGCATGGCGCTGGCGATGCGCGACCTGTACGCGACGGTTTCGCACGTGACGGCGACGGTGAAGGCCAGCGACATCAGCATCGGCGTGAGCGATTTCAAGGGCAAGTCCATCGTGTTCGTCTGGCAGCACTGGCATGTGCGCACGATCGACCTGCTCGGCCGCGCGCTGTGGCTGGCAGTGTCGATGCTCGGCGTCTTCGCGCTCGCGCCGATGCTGGATTGGGCGGCTGCACGGACGCGAGGCGCGAGCAGCGAACGCGGGTCGAATCCGGGCAGCAGGCTGCGCTGGCTCGACCCCATGTTGCGTCCGTTCGAGTCCTTCCCATCGGGGATGCTGCTCGCAGCTGAGTTGAAGCTCGTCCTGCGCCAGCGCCGTGCATGGTGGTGGCTCGCGATGATCGGCCTTGGCATCGCCCAACTCGCGGGCGATCGCGAGGCACTTGGCATTGCGACGATCGGTGCGTGGCTGGTCAGCGTGGACGTGTTCGCACGCGCGGTCCTGCGTGAGCGCGAGACTGGCACGGGTGCGCTCGTGTTCGTCGCGGCAGGCGCGACGGGGCGCCTGCTCATTTCGCGGATCGGGGTCGCGCTGTTGCTTGCAGTGCTCGCGGTGGGTCCGGCGCTGCTTCGCCTCGCGTTCACCGACGCGACGGCAGCGCTCGCGTTGTTTGCGACCGCGATCGGCGTGGCGCTGGGCGGTCTGGCGATCGGTGTCGCCTGCCGCAATCCGCGGCCGTTCGAACTGCTGCTGGTGATACTGTCCTATGCCGGCGTGCAAAGCCTCGGCCCGCTGGCCGCCGCCGCGAAGCCACTCGATGCGCTGCACCTGCAGGCGATCCTGGTGCCGGTGTTCGCCGCGATCCTGCTGCTGCTCTGGCCACGATTCACGCGCGCGCGCTGAAGTTGCATCCGGGTCGCGGGTCAGCGGGCCCTTGGCCCTCCAGCGCGCGGTGATCGGAACCAAGCCGACGAGCGCTTGCGGCATGATGTGCGCATGACGATAGGTCGCCACCCGATAGCAGGGAGGATGCAGAAGCCGTCGCCGTTCGGCGCGGGTATCGATGCGCCGGTACAGATCCACCGACTGTTCTTCGCGGTGTTTCCGGACGATCCTGCGCGCCGTGCGATCGCACGGGTCGCGGAAGACCTGCGGTCGAGGCGCATGGTGCGTGGGCGCTGGATCGATCCGTCGCGCTATCACATGACCTTGCATTTTCTCGGCGACGACCCGGAGCTGCGACAGGACCTGGTCGATCGCGCTATCGCTGCAGCGATGAAGGTCAAGCTGCCCGCATTCGAACTCAAACTCGACCACCTCGGGAGTTTCCAGCGGCGCAAACCTCCGGGGATATTGCGTTGCGCCGATGGAGTGATGCCCGTGCATGCGCTGTGGCAGGCACTGCGCCGCGAACTCATCCATATCGGCCTGGGTGTTGTGCTCGAACAGGACTTCACGCCGCACATCACGATGTTCTACGGCGACGGCGCCAGGCTTGAGCCTGCGGCCATCGAACCGATCGCATGGACGGTGCGCGAGTTCGTCTTGGTGCACAGCGTGGTCGACCGGAAGGACTATCGAATTCTTGCGCGCTGGAGCCTTGCGGACTGACAGCGGCACGCAGGCATGCGGTGGACGACTGCTGCTGCATGTCCATGCGCCTTCGCAATTCCGTAATCACGTTGTAATAGTCTGGCGGGCATGAACCTCCTCATGCTGTCGGATGTGTACTTCCCGCGGGTCAATGGCGTCTCGACCTCGATCCGGACCTTCGCCGAGTCGTTGGCGCGGATGGGGCACCAGGTCACGATCGTCGCGCCCGACTACGGTGAAGCGAGCGGGCAGGGCGACCATGACGGCGGCGGCGCCTACGAGGTCATCCGGTTGCCATCGCGAAAGATCTTCTTCGATCCCGAGGACCGCCTGATCCGTGCTTCCGAGCTGCGCAGCGTGCTGCCGAAGCTCGCGCAGCGGCAGTGGGACGTGATCCATATCCATACGCCGTTCCGCGCGCACCAACTGGGCGTGCGCCTGGCAAAACGCATTGGCCGGCCAACGGTCGAGACCTACCACACGTATTTCGAGGAATACATCGCGAACTACCTGCCGTGGGCGCCGAAGTCCTGGCTGAAGCTCGTCGCGCGGCGTGCCTCGCGCAAGCTCTGCCACGCCGTCGATCACCTGATCGTGCCGTCGAGGCAGATGGTCGAAGTGCTGGAAGGCTACGGCATCACCATGCCGACCACCGTACTGCCGACCGGCATCGACCTGCGCGAATTCGCGGGCGGTTCCGGGGCCGCTTTCCGCAAGCAGCACGACATCGCGATCGATCGCCTCACGCTGGTCACGGTCAGCCGGCTCGCGATGGAGAAGAACATCGGGTTCCTGCTGCAGGCGGTGAAGCGGCTGATTGTCGAGTTTCCCACGCTGCTTTTCATCATCGCCGGCGAAGGTCCCGACGCGGGGCGCTTGAAAAAGCTCAGCGCGAGCCTCGGCGTGGAGGGCAACGTGTATTTCGTCGGCAACCTCGACCGTCGCACCACGCTGCTCGACTGTTATCGCGCCGGCGATGTATTCGTGTTCGCGTCGCCAACCGAAACCCAGGGCCTGGTGCTGATCGAAGCGATGGCGCTGGGCGTGCCGATCGTCTCCACCGCCGTGATGGGCACCGCGACCGTCCTGCGCGAAGCGCGCAGCGCCTGCATCAGCGTGGAGGACGTGGACGCCTTCGCGGCGCATGTCGCGCAGTTGCTGCGTTCGCCCGCCGAGCGTGCGGCGCTCTCCGCTGCCGGACCGATCGATGCGCAGGCGTGGAGCACCGATGGGTTGATGATACGGGTCGTGGAGTTGTATGCCGGGATGATCGCCAATTCACAGGCGATTCCCGCGATATCATAGTGAGCCGTACCGAAAGGAATCACTTGATGATCAGCATGCATGCCGCATCCGTTCCCGTTTTCCAGCAAATGCTCGGCGGGCTCGACAACATCCTCGCAAAGGCAGGGACGCGCGTCGCCGAGAAGAAGATCGACCCGAACGCGTTGTTGCAGTCGCGGCTGTTTCCCGACATGTTCACGTTCACGCGGCAGGTGCAGATCGCCTGCGATTTCGCCAAGGGCGTCTCGGCGCGACTCGCTGGCGAGGACGTGCCCGTGTACGAAGACAAGGAACAGAGCTTCGAGGAATTGCGCGCATTGGTCTCGAAGACGATCGCGTTCATCGGCGGCCTCGATGCATCGAAGTTCGCTGGCAGCGAAGAACGCATGATCGTCACCCGCCCAGGCACGCCGCGCGAACGCACCTTCACTGGCGAGGCCTACCTGCTGACCTATGGCCTGCCGCAGTTCTTCTTCCATGTCACCACCGCCTACGCGCTGTTGCGCCACAATGGCATCGAGATCGGCAAGAAGGATTACATGGGGTGACGAGGGCCGATTGCGAGCCACTGGCTCGCGGCCCGAGGAACGCGCATCGGCTATGCCGATGCGCCGGGGGAGTCTTTAATGAAGGTGCATGCCATGATGATTGCAATCACCCGTGACGTAAGTGCGAGCCTTGCCGACTGCCAGTTGTCGTTCGTCGAGCGCGATGCGATCGATGTCGCGCGCGCCGCGGCCCAGCACCATGCGTACAGACAGGCGCTGGAATCGCTGGGTTGCCGCGTGATCGCATTGCCGGCGCAGGATGCGATGCCCGATGCCGTGTTCGTCGAGGATGTCGCGCTGGTGTTCGACGAAGTCGCGGTCATGACGCGGCCCGGCGCCGCATCGCGTCGTGGCGAAGGCGCGTCCGTTGCGGAGGCTCTCTCGAAATTTCGCGCGTTGCGCACGATCGAATCGCCGGCAACCATCGACGGCGGCGATGTGCTGCGCGTCGGTCGGCGCATCTATGTCGGCCAGTCCGCGCGCAGCAATGCCGACGGCATCGCCCAGCTTGCGGCGCTGGTTTCGGAATTCGGCTATGCGGTGCAGGGCGTGCCGACCCGCGATTGCCTGCACCTGAAGTCCGCGGTCACCCAGGTCGCCGATGACACGTTGCTGATCCAGCCCGAATGGGTCGATCGCGCGGTGTTCGCTGGCTATCGCCTGATCGACATCGATCCGAGCGAACCGCATGCGGCGAACGCATTGCGCGTCGGCGCCGGCGTGGTTTATCCGGCCTGCTTCCCGCGCACACGGCAGCGGATGACGGACGCCGGCATCGCCGTCACCGCGGTCGACCTGTCCGAATTGCAGAAAGCCGAGGGCGCGACGACCTGCTGCAGCCTGGTGTTCCGGGATCTGGCCCCGGCCTGATTGCCGTAGCCTTCGTCATCCGCGGATAACGCCGCAAGGATCATCCTGCGCGCCTGGCAACCATCGAGGGACAACGCACATGCAGGTCAAGGTCTTCAATCGGCAGGGGCAACTGGTCGGTCCGGTGGAATCGGCGCGGGTGGTGAAGTCCGACGCGGAGTGGCAGGCGCAGCTCACGCCCGAGCAATACCGTATCGCACGTGGGAAGGGCACCGAGGCGCCGTTTTGCGGCACCTTGCTCGACAACCACATGGACGGCGCGTACGCCTGCATATGTTGCGGGCTGCCGTTGTTCCAGTCGGATTCGAAGTTCCATTCGGGCACCGGATGGCCGAGTTTCTTCCAGCCGATCGCCGCCGAAAACGTCACCAACCATATCGATCGCAGTTACGGCATGGTCCGCACCGAAATCCT
>Ga0105248_10005946_pt1 | contig 13402 bp, 10 predicted proteins | sample KBSS34metaG_FD_81524 | JGI IMG/M metagenome (GOLD analysis project Ga0105248, IMG submission 81524) | Switchgrass rhizosphere microbial communities from Kellogg Biological Station, Michigan, USA - KBS S3-4 metaG | ecosystem: Host-associated > Plants > Roots > Rhizosphere > Soil | place... | reverse complement strand
TGATACGTCTCCTTGCAGCCGCGGTCTACGGACGCGTGCAGCCAGTGCTGAACGGTGTTAACAATTGTCTCGTGTTCAGATAAATTGGCTCGCGGAGTTCAGTGTGATTCCACCAAATCTAACGCTATACATCATTCGCCATGGCGAATGTGAGCACAACATCGCAGGCCGAGCTGCGGGTCAGGACGATTCGCCTCTCACCCACCGCGGTCGTGAGCAGGCGCGAGACAACGGACGACTGCTTGCACGCCTCGAAGCCATCCGCTGGACCTTCACGCGCCGGCGGAAAAATCTGTTTCATGCCTGCTTCAAAAAGCAACGGCTCATCGTCCCGGATCAGGAACGGGTTGAATTGATTGTCGAACTCCTGGACATACAGGCTGATTCTGAAATATATGCAGCAATTTCGTCGACGTATCCCGCAGGACTCTCTTTCTGAGTGGATATGACGAGGGCTGGTATTCATGCCTCGGAAAACTGCCGTCAAAGTGGGGCAATCCCCGCGAACTACTCAGTTTAAGAATCTCAACGGGTTTTAACAGGAACTTGCCGACACGATACCAATGTAGTTCAAGTGGTCCAGTACCACGCTGACAGGCCAAAACATTGGATTTTCGATGCGAACCTGGAGCACCATAAAGCGAATCAAGCTTTCCATCAACTGGCCTTGCCTCGATTTTCAGAAAGGAGAAGCGAACCATGAACTTTCGAAAATTTTCAACGGCCCTTATGACCATGGCGCTCTGCGCGCCTGGCCTGGCAAGCAGCTCCTCGCAACAAGGAATTCCGGGAACGCAGGCCTCAACGATCGACATCAAAGGCCACGACCAGAAGAGCACGATTGATTGTAAAGGCAACGGCGTGACCATCAGCGGCGACGACAACCGCATCACGCTGGAAGGGGAATGCAGCAGACTCACCGTGAGTGGTGACGACAACACGATTACTGCCAAATCGGTAACGGAAATCGTGGTTTCAGGCGACGATAATAAGATCAATGTGGATACCGTCGCCAGGGTCAACACAAGCGGTGACGATAACAAGATCCGGTGGAAGAGCGGGCTGGGAGGCAGGCCCCCCGAAATCTCGAATACCGGACACGACAACAAAGCCGAACAGGACAAATAAGATTGAGCCGCATTGCCCGCACAGTCGCCGGTCGGCGCTGTTTTCAGAGCGAGCGCGAGCGGCAAGAGCTACAAGAGGCGGTTGTCAGCCGCCTCTTGTAGCTCGTTGGTTTAGTAATTCGCGAACCGGCTGATGCAATTTCCCATTGGAAACAGGCCGAACACGTGCTTCAGATACTGGCAAAGCTCGACGCGGTCGGTGACGCCTCTTTGCTCGAGAGCATTGACTTCAGCCTCGCGATACTGACGCAGTCCCCATGGCTTCTACCGAAGTCATCGTTGTCTCACTGCAGAAACCGCTGACGGCCGCAATGCAGAGGGACCGGCATGGTACTGAAGTATTCGGGGACGCAGGCTATTTCGTTCCAGAATGTCTGCGTCGCACCGTTCAGTTGGAAAATGTAATCCAAGATCACTCTCATACAGTAGCATTCGCGCTATAAAGTTTTTTGTGCCTCAAGAACTGTTACAGGAAGTGCTTCGACAAGCCGGGCAGTGTGCTCCGGCCATCCAGGCCGCAGCCTCCGTCCACGGCGCGCGTGTGATGGCTAAGTTCGATAAACAGGCTGCTGAGCAGCTCCTCGAACGCGGAATCTCTTTGGTGCAATCACTACCTCCCGACGAACGTTCCCTTCTTCTCGAAGAGTTCCCTTCGGTCGTAGCTGGCGCAGATCCAAACCGAGCTGTGGCGCTTTTTATGTCGCTCGAAAAGGCGGAGTGGGGCGCCGACAGGCTCCTGTTTGCGATGCTGGCGCATGGCCATATCACCGAAGCGGTCGGGTATCTGAGCAACTCCAGGTTCGGCGCCGCTTTTCCCTACGGAGCCCTGACGAACGCTCTGGCGGATTGCCGTGACAACCACGACGCACGACGAGCGATGTTGCGGTCCGCAATGAAAGCCGCCGAGAAAGATGAGAGTGCGACCCAGGGTTTCGGGGGCTACGGCTTCCTTCAGGTTTTCAATACCTACTGGACGCTTCTACCAATGGAAGAGGCGAAAGCGTTTGTCCGTCGTCTCGTTCAACGAACGCTTGATGAGCGAGACGAGATAGGCAGCTCGCGCTTTCGCGGCCACGGCCGTGAGGTACGATTCACTTCGATGCAGCAGCAAAAGTTGTTTGAAGCCTTTGGCCCGTTACGGCACCTCGATCCCCCATTCGCAGAGTCCTTGCTGAAGACACACACGGAGTTGGCCGAAGCCGTCGAGATCTATCCTTACGGCCCTTTCGCCTTGAGTGCATCCATACAAGCTCCAACGGCCGCCCCGCGAACGGAAGATCGCCTTCCCGCAGAAGCGTTGGAGTGGGACTTCCTTGGAATGCGCTGGATACCTGTCGCCGAATGGATGAAAACGAACTGGGAAAATGCATTTAGTCAGGCGATGGTATTGCTCGATGTCGACACAAAGCCGCGCAATCCGAATAGGCATCCACACGAAGTGTGGCCGTCAACGCAGGAGTTTCGCGTGTTGATGTACAAGGCCGGACGATACGAAGGCCGTGACGCCGCAGCACGCATCGACCGCATCCCGCACCCCGATGTTCGGCTCCTGGCAAAAATCGAACTTATCGCTGGAATAGTGGGCCTCCCACAACTGGGAGGAAGTTCCAGAGCCCCGAGACCGATCGAAGATTCGCCCGCGATGCAGATCGCAAAGGCGTCGCAGGCATTCACAACGTTGAATCTCGCGGCACTGCCGATTCGCTGGGAGGGTAATGGGCTTGCACGGGAAGTTCAGATCGAATTCGCGGCATGGGATGGCGATCGCTCGCAGTGGGGATTACCGCTGTGCCGGGAGATCTCATTGTTCCGGCATGATGGGCAACTCGAAAAATCTCGCGGCACATTGTTGGATCTGACATGTCATTACGACGAAAATGCCCGGCTTCTCTCGATTGAAGCCTCCGGAGAGGACGAGTCTCGACGTTTCCTTTGCAGCTATGACGACAACTCAAACCTTGTCCGAGTGGAAAAAAGTCAAGAGGACGAACGCAAAGAGTCAACCGACCCGTTCTCGGCGGCAGGGAATTGGAGTAGTTTTTCGACATCGGTCGTCGAAAGCGTGAGTACTTTCAGGGGATTTCGGGTCAATAGCGCTGCCGGCGTCAACATCGAGTACAACATCGATGGAAAACCGATAACGCTCTCTTATGTGCGCGACGGAGACCTTCAATGCCGCATGAACCGAAATTGGGATGCGAACGGACGTCTCATTAGTGAAACCAATCAGCCTTGCTTCCCTCAGGCGGACTTCAATGTGCCCTCAACGGAGTTGCGTTACGAATATGATTCACGCGGTCGATGCACCGCAATGCGAACGGACTTTGGGGAAGGCCACACCTTTGACTCAACCTTTCTTTATGACGATAGCGACAACATGATCGAATTGAAATCAGGCGAACATCATCAGCGCTTCGAATACGCCTACGATCCTCAGGGTAACTGGACGGAGCGTGTCACCTGGACTTTGGATAAGACAAATGCGAGGTACGTCGAGGCAAGCATGGAACGCCGACACATCGAGTATTTCACGTAAGCAATAAAAATCATCTGAGGCCTGGTCGCTGTCAGCTGCGATTTATGAGCAACGTACCGCCCGGAATCTTGACGACAAAACATCAGGCATGCATACGGCTCCGAACCCGACGTAAATACACACGTCTGGCACGTGTCTTCTAATGTAACCGTGGCGATTATCCTCATCGAATTAGCCTCAAATGCCAACGCAGTGCCGTAAGAGTATCGTTGCATTTGAACGAGATGGTCGGGCTATTCGGACTGATTGGTTATCAATTGGGACTTACGCCTTCGTAGGCTACTACTTTGGATTGGGCTTCTGATGTTTTTCTAACTTCACCAAATGGTACCGCGGCGCAAAAGCAATCCTTTCTCCAATGGATTGACGATCCCACTCATGACGATTCTTTAGTTGTGGGACAAAGGACGGTTCCCGGCACCCAGCCGAGTTTGCGATTGAACCAGAAATAACATCGCCACGACATTGATCAGAGCGTTTATGGGGGCAAACCTCCGCCGCCCATCAGTCTCACTACAATTTTTATGGACAAGGTCGAAATCAGGTGCTAAATATTTCGCATCATGCCGGCATCCCATGTCACGTTGAGCCGCCGCGAGCGGCAGATCATGGATGTTCTTTATCAAAAGGGCCGTGCCACGGCGGCGGAGGTGATGGAGCTGCTTCCGGATCCGCCAAGCTATTCCTCCGTGCGGGCACTGCTTCGGATCCTCGAAGAAAAGCGACACGTTCGTCACGAAATGGACGGATCGAAGTATGTCTTCATACCTTCCGTGCATCGAGATAAAGCAAAGCATTCGGCAATCCGTCATCTGGTTCAAACATTTTTCGAAGGTTCTCCGGTGCAGGCCGTCGCGGCGCTACTGGACTTGTCTTCGGGCGGGCTATCCGATGAGGAAGTGGAACGAATGACGCGGCTGATTGAAAAGAGCCGAGAGGGCAGGGAGCGATGAACTTCGAACTCAGCATCATGATCAAGACGACCGTCGTTCTGGCGTTCGGCTGGATCGCAGCCACTCTTCTGCGACGGGCATCGTCTTCAACGCGCCACGCGATTTGGGTCATTGCGCTGTTTAACGCGCTGCTGCTTCCATTGGGAACTCTGGTATTGCCATCATTGACGGTTCCGATACTTCGTGAGCAGGAAGTCGTGACTACTGCGACACCCAACTTTGAAACATCCGCGGCAACACCGTACGAACGAGGAGTCCACATTCCTCATTCCGTTGCGAAAACCAAAGTCCAGGTTCCTTCCGCGACGTTCACACTCCAGCGGATCGTAAGGGCCGTTTGGGCTGCAGGTTTTCTGCTGATGCTTCTCCGGCTGGTTCGAGCCACGTGGTCGGTGCGCAGGCTGGCACGCCAGTCGACGATAATTGGAGATGAAAATTGGAACGCTTTGAAGAACCAGTTGCAACGCGAACTTAGCATCTCCAGAACCGTACAAATCCAAACTGCGGGTCAGATGCCACCAATGACCTGGGGAATTCGCCGGCACACCATTCTTCTTCCACACTATGCTGGGAACTGGACGGAAGAACGGCGCCGCGTGGTCCTCGCTCACGAACTCGCCCACGTCAAACGAAACGATGGAGTTCTGCAGATTCTGGTTCAGGTGATCAGCAGCATCTACTGGTTCAGTCCAATGGTCTGGTATGCCTCGCATCGGCTTCGCATTGAGCGCGAGCGAGCGTGTGACGATCAGGTGTTGGCTCTGGGAACGAAGGCCGACACGTATGCCGAACATCTTTTGCAGATCGCGCGGGGAATCGATTCGGGACCATCGTTTGCAACGGTGTCGATGGCCGAACCTTCTCAACTTGAAACAAGATTGATATCGATTCTGGATTCACGCACACGGCGGCGCCGGCTTTCACGGCTGGCGTTGATTTCCCTGCTGTCCATTATCGGAGTGATGACCGCATCGATCGCTGCGGTTCAGGTCACTGCCCTAGCGGCAATACCGCTTCCCAATTTTGAGACTCCGCTGCGCGCACCGGCCTGGCTGGGCCGGCCGGTAGCGCATCCGCCGCAGGAACCGGTCCTCGATGCGGCCTCGGTGACGGGAACGGTAATGAGAATTGGAACAAACGAACCATTGCCTCGAGCTCGAGTCATCCTGAATTCGGTATCAGGCGATGGAAACCCGCTGACTGTTCCATCCGACGATTCCGGCCGTTTCGTGATTTCGAATGTTCCCCCGGGGCGATATCAGCTCATGGCTACACGAGAAGGATTTGTGCGCACCGCATATGGCCAGCGCGTCGCCGGCGGTGTGGGTGTGACGGTAAATCTCGTACCCCGGCAAATGCTGAATAACGTGGTCCTCCCCATGACGCCAACCGGCGCCATTTCCGGAAGAATCCGCAATCGGTTGGGAGAACCGGTGGCCAACGTTGCCGTCCATGCGCAGCGATATGAATACGAATCCGGACGTCAGGTACTCACATTGGTACAAACCGTAAGGGCGAATGACCTGGGAGAGTATCGACTCTATTACCTGGATCCCGGACAGTATGTGGTCAGCGCGCTGCCGCCCACAGGTATCCGTGTGCTGGCAGGTGAAAGTTCAGATGGAATGGATTTTCAGACCGGCAGCGTCCAGCTTCTTCCGGGCAGTCAGATGCCGGGAGGAGGAGCCGGCGCGTCGACCTTATCCAGAAGCGGAATATTTACAGCGGTCGAAGGTCTCTCGGCAATGGGCTTTGTATCTTCCGCGAATACGGGGGAAACATTTCTTCCGGTGTTTTTCCCGGGTGTCACTAATTCTTCCGCAGCTAAGCCGATAACAGTGAAAGCCGGGGAAACATTTGGCGCTGTGGACTTCACGGTTTCCGAAGTTCGCGCTGTAAGAATTCGGGGACAGGCGGTGAACGGAACGACAGGCCAGCCATTGCGAGGAGTTTCGATGGTCTTGCTGTCGGAAGGTGCCGCTGCACCGGGAATTCCCATTGATCATTACGGAAAGGTTTCCGATACCGGCGCATTCGATTTCGAGGGGATCGCGCCGGGGTCTTACGTTCTCGTCGCATCGACGGGGTCCCTGCCTCGCGGACTACCTTCTATAGAGGAAGGATTTCCCGGTGGGGCGGCAATCCAACGGCAAGGCGGTCGTGGTGGAAATCCCAACGCCGCGGCCACTCCACGGTTGGCAGCACGACTGCCGCTGGAGGTCGGCAATTCCGATATCGACAACATGACACTGCCGCTGCAACAGGGATTCGCACTCAGCGGAAAGATTTCAGTAGAGGGTCTCTCCGCGGCCGAAAGCGCCGCGATGACAGCGGGACTGATCATTCATCTGCAGTCCGATCCGCCGGACATCGTTCCGGAAAACCATCCCAGCCAGCGGGTTCAGACCGCCTCGACACCGGCAACGGTATCGCCGGACGGAACATTTTTCATCGCCGCGGTGTTTAGCGGGACGTATCAGATCGGAATATTCAATGCGGCCAAATTGCCGATGAACGCGTACGTCAAATCCGCCCGCTTCAACGAAAAGGATGTCCTGAATCCGCGGCTGGTAATTACCGAACTTCCGCGCAACAACCTGGAAATCGTCATCGGAACGAATCCGGCCACACTGGAAGCAGTAGTTACGGACGATAAGCAACGGCCGGCTCCGGCAGTAGTGGTGGTTCTGGTTCCCGATGCGAGCCGCGCAAGACATTTTGATCTATACCGATTCGCAGTCACCGATGACGAGGGTCACACTCAGATCGAAGGACTGCCACCCGGCGATTACACGGCTTACCTCACAGAAGATGCCGCCAACGGCATGTGGTGGGATCCGGATTTCGTCAAAGCGATTGGAAGCGGGAAACCCTTTCAGTTGACCGATGGGGGCAAGCAACGGCTCGACATGAAATGGACTCCCGCCCCATGAGGCAAATCATGACAACCATGAAAGTGAGATTCACCATTCTGGTTCTGATGGCTTCCCTTGGTATGACCTCACCGAAAATCCTGTGGTCGCAAAAGCTGGATCCGGCGTCAGTCGAAGGAACGGTAGTGCAGGCTGGAACCTCCACACCCCTCTCCCGTGCGCGCGTGGTGTTGAATTCGCAGGATGGACGAATCCTGTCTCCGCTTCCGAACGGCGTTAAAGGCGTAAGCATCACCCTGACTGTGATGAGTGATGAGAATGGCCGGTTTGCATTTTCAAACGTTCCTCCCGGGAACTATCAGTTGATTGCAACGCATGACGGATTTGTTCGCGCTGCATTCGGCGACCGGGCGCGAAACGAGAGTGGCAAAGGGTTTCGGCTGACTCCGAAACAGGAACTGAAGAACGCCGTGATTTCCATGACACCGACGGGAACGATATCCGGGCGTATCAAAAACAAGTTTGGCGAACCGATGGGCAACGTGCATGTACAGGCTCATCGTTACGTCTTCGCAGGAGGCCAACGCACACTGATTGCCGTCCTCACGGTTTTGACCGACGATCTTGGCGAGTACCGTCTGTACTATCTCGAGCCCGGACAGTACATCGTCACTGCGATTCCTTCCGCGCCGCCAACCGCCAGCCGCAAGGGAGAAATGTTTGTCGGAGACTTCGCAACGATCCCCGGCAGCCTTCTCTCCGGCAAAAACCAACCGGAAAGAACCATGACGGCGGGCAGGCTGGCGGCCGCTGGCGTCGTGGGACCGGCAGACACCGGCGAAACCTATCTGCCGATTTTTTATCCGGGGACCACGGACGCCGCACAGGCAAGTCCGATCGAGGTTCGTCCCGGCGCCACTGCAAACAATGTGGACTTTACCGTTAATGAGGTGCGCGCCGTTCGCGTGAAGGGCAGAGTTACGAATATTCCGTCGGGTCAGAGTGCCGCTGACGCTTCTGTGATTTTGATGTCCGAAGTAACTGGATCGCGGTTCGGGCTCCATGAGCAGGAAACCACAATATCGGACTCCGGGGCATTTGAGTTTCGCGGTATTCCGCCGGGCACCTATGTTCTCGTCGCCACTCTGGGGGAATTGCCATCGGACATCTCGTTCCCGGGTGCTGGATACCCGGGAGGCGCGATCCTGGAAACCGAACGTTTTCCTATTCCGCCGGATAACAGGCCCCTTCCGCCGCGACTTCTGGCAAAAACGTCGGTACAGATCGGTGAAAAGGACGTTTCGAATATCGAATTAATTCTGGGAACGGGCTACAAGCTCGACGGCAGAATCAGCATTGAAGGAAACTCGGGTCCGGAGGCGGACGCCATGATTTCGGGAATGAAAATCCAACTGATGCCCGATCCAGAGACATTTGAATCGGCTCCCCTCCCGGCGAAAGTCGGAGCCGGCGGAGTGTTCACCATCAATGGCCTGGTTCCCGGGCAGTATCAAATCGCGATCATGGATGCGGAAAACGTTCCCTTCGGAACTTACGTCAAGTCCGTTCAACTGGACAATATGGATGCTATCAATCCTCGCCTTGTCATCCGTAACGAGCCCCGCACACTTCTGGAAATCGTTCTCGGAACAGCGGTGGGAACAGTTACCGCAAAGGTAACCGATGAAAAACAGTCACCGGCAGTCGGGGTGAGTGTAGTGTTAATTCCCGATTCCCCTCGCCGCCAACACTTCGAACTTTATCAGTCGGAAACCACAGAAGAAGGTGGTGTCGTCGCCTTCGGGGAAGTACCTTCAGGAGACTACACGGTGTATGCATGGGCGAATACCGAGGAAGGCATCTGGTGGGATCCTGCCTTTCTGCAAAAATATGATGGCCTCGGAAAGCCAGTCCACGTCAGTGCCGGGATCACACAAACCATCGATCTAAGAGTTCTCCCGGCACGTTAGTCATGCGATGTGTTCCCGTGCGGGGCGCGGCCTATAAAGGCCGGAATGAGTCATTCCCAACGGAAGGCGGTATCTGAGACGCCGACAACACGGCGAGCCCGGCGCCTACCGCGCCACTGCGGTTTATGCCGGCTATCCTTTCGCGCAATTCGGCGACCTTGGAAGAGATCGGCACATGTTCTGGTGTATATTGTCCGGGTCCATCAACACAAACATTTTCTCAAATGAAAGCTCTCCGCCCAATCATTGCGCTGGTTTTCTGCGTTGCCGCAATCACGGCGCAGCGTAAGGAAACCCGCCTCTTCCCGTATGACTACACTATTGATGATCTCGATAATGGCCTGAGGCTGGTGACCGTTCCGACGGATTTCCCGAACATGGTCGCACTGTATATCGTTGTGCAGGCCGGATCGCGGAATGAAGTCGAGCCTGGCAGAAGCGGTTACGCACATCTTTTCGAACACCTCATGTTTCGCGGCAGCGAGAACTACACGCCTGAACAGCGCGATCTTGTGGTGAAGAAGGCGGGCGCCGAATCCAACGCAACCACCGCTTCGGACCGCACAACCTATTACGAGACATTTTCAAAGGAGGATCTCGAACCGTTCATGAAGCTCGAAGCGGATCGCTTCCAGCGGCTGAAGTATTCGGAACCGGCGTATCAAACCGAATCTCTGGCAGTGCTTGGCGAATACAACAAGAACAGCGCGAATCCTGCCGAGAAGCTGAACGAAGTTCTGTATGAGTCGGCGTTCACCAAACATACCTACCAACACAATGCGATGGGCTTTCTTAAAGACATTCAGGACATGCCCAACCAATACAGTTACAGTCTCCAGTTTTACAATCGATTCTACAGGCCGGAATACACCACGATCGTTCTTGCAGGTGACATCAAACGGGAGCAGGCCCTTCGGTTGACGAAGCAGTATTTCGGCGAGTGGAAGCGCGGCAATTACGTTTCTCCCATTCCCGCAGAACCACCACAATCCAGTCCGCGAACTGCCGTCGTTGAGTGGAATTCTCCGACACTTCCGTGGATTGCGATTGCCTTCAAGGCGCCTGCGTATTCCGACGAAGCCATCGATAAAGCGGCGCTGGACCTGCTGTCGCCGATCGCGTTTGGAGAGAACTCGGAACTCTATCAACGACTGGTGCTGAAAGAACAGAAAGTGGATTCACTCGGAGTCGGCTTCGGAAACCATCCGGACCCGGAACTGTTTACCGTCCAGGCTCGCATCAAGGATGTAAAGAATACAGAAGACGTTCGCGATCAGATTCTGGCGACTTTCAAACGGTTTGTCGAAGAGCCGGTGGACCAGGCTACGCTGGATGCCACACGCGCTCGCATTCGATACAGCTTTGCGCTTCGAATGAACAGTTCCTCTTCAATTGCAAATTCCCTCGCGCAGTTCATCGCATTACGTCGAACTCCGGAAACAATGAATAAGCTTTTCGATCTCTATGGGCGCATCACGCCAGAGCAAATACGGATGATTGCCGGCCAGTACTTCAAGCCGGAGAATCGGACAATGGTCACTCTCACCAGCAAGAAGGTGACAAATTAGATGGCGAGAAGACTTGCCATAGTCCTGCTGCTTCTATCCACGACCGTGCTCGCGGCACCGGCTAAGATCGTCACCGTCCTTTTGCCGGGAACGTCGCCGCTGATCACCTTTCGAATTCTTTGGATGACGGGTTCGGCTTTTGACCCGCCGGGCAAGGAAGGGCTGGCCGCATTGACAGTATCGATGCTTGCCCGCGGGGGAACTCGCGCGATGAGCTACGATCGCATTGTTCAGGCTATGTATCCGATGGCAACGTCGGTGAACGTCCAGGTCGATAAGGAGATGACGGTCGTCAGCGGCACCACGCATATCGAAAATCTCGATCGCTATTACGCGTTGTTGAAGGAGATGCTGCTCGATCCGGGTTTCCGTCCGGAGGACTTCGCGCGGCTTCGTGCCGTTGCCATAAATTATCTGAAGGTTTCCCTTCGCGAAGGTGACGATGAGGAACTCGCCAAGGAGCACCTTTATAACGTCATCTATGCCGGCCATCCATACGGGCATCACAACGGCGGTAACGTTCGAGCCCTGGAGAGTCTGACAATCGATGATGTGCGCAGTTTCTACCGTAGCCACTACACCCGCGCGAATCTGACGATAGGACTTGCCGGTGGCTACCCAAAGGGTTTCGAGGAGAAAGTGCGCGCTGATTTTGCGATTTTGCCCGAGGGTGCCCTCGACAGGAAGAAGTTCGACAATCCGAAATTGTCATCTGGTCTGCATGTGGACATCATTACGCGCGATACACGATCGACAGCCATTTCGCTGGGATTTCCAATCGAAGTGAATCGATCATCGAAGGACTGGCCGGCGCTTGCGCTGGTGGCATCGTATTTCGGTCAGCATCGCTCGCAGAACGGCTATCTCTTTCAACGTTTGCGCGAAATGCGCGGTCTCAACTACGGCGACTATGCGTACATCGAATATTTCCCGAGAGGTGGAGACCTGTCGGTGCCGGACCCGAATCTCGGAAGACAGAAGCAGATTTGTCAAATCTGGATTCGTCCTGTTGAAGCGGAAAATGGTGTATTCGCGCTGCGCGCCGCTTTGTATGAGTACGGTAAGCTCGTCCGCAACGGAATTTCGAAAATGTCCTTAGAGGTGACTCGGGAATTTCTGTCAAAGTTTTCCAATGTCCTGACGCAGACGCAGAGCGCTCGCCTGGGTTACGCGCTCGACAGCCGGTACTATGGAATACCCGATTTCGGGACCTACCTGAATTCACAACTCGCCAGACTTACCGTCGAAGAAGTCAATGCAGCCATCCGACGCAATCTGAAATCGGACTCCATGCGCCTTGTGATTGTGACAAAGAACGCCGAGGCCATCCGCGACGCCATTGTGAAGAACACTCCTTCACCCATTACCTACAATTCGACAAAGCCTGCCGAAATTATGGAAGAAGACAAGATCATCCAGACATTCCGTGTGAATGTGAAGCCTGAAGACGTTACGATCTGGCGAGCGGATCAAATTTTCCAGTAAACTGTCGCATTCGGAAAGCGGTTCCGCCTTTATTCAATGGGTCCAATACTCGACTACACGGTGTATGCATGGGTGAATACCGAGGAAGGCACCTGGCTACCTTTCTGCACAAAATATGACGGCCTCGGAAAGCCAGTCCACGTCAGGGCCGGGATCACACAAACCATCGATCTAAGAGTTCCCGGCACGTTAGTAATGCGATGTGTTCCCGTGCGGGCTCGGCCTATGAAGGCGGGAATGAGTTAGAGATGCAAAACACCCCTCCTCTCCTTTGCCAAGGAAGGGAGTTTGTGGTCTCCGACGCCCCCAACCCAAAATCAGGCGGTATAGGAGACGCCGAGACCACGGCGAGTCCTGCGCCTTCCGCGCCACTGCCGCTTATTCTGGCTATCGATCCGGCTCATTTCATCAAAAGTTAATGTGGTGACGTACGCCGAATCGATGCGCTCTTATTCGGGGTACGTGACTGAATTTACTTTTTTGCGGGCGGTGCGGGCAGGAAGTTTTCAAGTGCCCAGACTTCCGCGGCGATCTTGCCGATCTGGCCCGCGATGCTGCGGCCGTCTGGAGACAGGCTGAAGCCTGCCTGGAGTTCTGAAGACCCCCTCGACCAGGTATCCGGGTCGATTTCGAGCTTGCGAAGTCGATCACCTGTGACTGGAACCAGCCAAAGTTCCCCGTGTGAACCGTTATCCTTCGTGACGATGATGGCTCGACTGTCGGGCGTCCATACATTCACCCGTGCCAGCGATTCGGTAGGCCTCAGATGGAGCAGCTCGCGTGGGGGGCCGCCGGAAACTGGTACGAGCAGCAGAGTGGGTGATTTCGTGATCAGGTCCGTACCCGCCACAGCAAAGTATTGACCGTCAGGCGAGATCGCGCCATTTCTT
>Ga0105248_10005942_pt1 | contig 13408 bp, 12 predicted proteins | sample KBSS34metaG_FD_81524 | JGI IMG/M metagenome (GOLD analysis project Ga0105248, IMG submission 81524) | Switchgrass rhizosphere microbial communities from Kellogg Biological Station, Michigan, USA - KBS S3-4 metaG | ecosystem: Host-associated > Plants > Roots > Rhizosphere > Soil | place... | reverse complement strand
GGTGAGGGCCGCGCTGGTGACGTACATGTCGTTGCGGACGTTCTGCTGATCGCGAGCAGGGACAGCCTTGAGTTCCTTGTAGAGTCCAACTTCGTGGCTGAGATCGGAGACCAGTTCGCGGAGGGCGACCATGGTGGTGGGGGTGAACTGCTTGGTCTTGAGGAACTCGGTGACATCGGCGCGGGGGTCGCCCATGATCGCGTTCTTGTCGACGTGGTTGTTGAGGACTCCAGCTACCTGATCGGAGACGGCAACGAAACCGATTACATCCTGAGTGCCGACCGCATGGTTTAGAGCGTAGGCGGTGGGAACGGTTCCGATGAGAATGAGCATGATGAGGCCCATGCCCTTCTGGCCGTCGTTGGAGCCATGACCGAAGCTGACGCCAGTGCAGGTGAGGACAAGAAGGGCGCGAATCAGGAACGGTGGCGGCTCATCGTTCTTGGGAGCAGTAAAGAGAGCGGGGTATTTCACCAGCTTTTTGGTGAGAAGCATGAGCAGGAAGGCTACGCCGAAGCCGACCAGGGGAGAGATCAGCAGGACGCGGAAGACTTTGGTGACCTGCTCCCAGTCCACACCAGCGGTGCCGCTGTGATTGCTCATGAGCTGATTGGCGACGCCGACGCCAATAATGGAGCCGACCATGGTGTGCGAACTCGAGGCCGGAAGGCCAAGCGCCCATGTGGCAAGATTCCAGAGAATGGCGGCAATCAGCAACGCGAAGACCATCGCAAATCCCGCACCGGAGCTAACTTGAAGAATAAGTTCGACGGGCAGCAGAGTAATGACCGAAAAGGCGACAGCGCCGCTGGACGTAAGCACGCCAATAAGATTCCACATGCCTGACCAGACAACGGCAACGTGCGGCTCGAGCGAGTGCGTGTAGATGACCGTGGCGACGGCATTGGCGGTGTCATGGAAACCGTTGACGAATTCGAAGCCGAGTGCGATCAGCAGGGCGACGGCGAGCAACACGTAGGGCCATACGCTGACCAGGGTGACGTTGCCCATGTCGTTCATGATGTTGAATCCGCAGTAGGCGAGGCCACCGAGGATGATTGCTGCGAAGATGGCGGCACCCACAAGGCCGGGGCCTTTGGACTTCATTTTCTGTTCGAGAAGACTTGGTTGTACTTCCGGTGTAATTGCTGTTGCCATTCCTTTATCCCCCTAGAGACACGACTCTCGCAAGCTAACAGGGGGATGATTGACGGAATGTGAATTGTGGCAGCTGGGGATGGTGAATATTTGATGAACGGAGGGTTGCTCAGTCGTGAAGCCGCTATTCCTGATCATTCTCGTGAGGTCATCAAACTTGTCAGCAATGCTTTGCGAACCATGCGGTCAGTTCTTCTTCGCTGATGGTGCCCTCTGCCAGCTGAAGAAACGTAAGATAGGCGTCTTCCTGAGTCGAATTGACCTCGACTCCGTTGAACTCTGAAAAGAGCATGGCAACGCCCATCGCAGTGCGTTTGTTCCCGTCAACAAAGGGATGATTCCTGCAGATTCCGTATGCGTAAGCTGCTGCAAGCTCCGCGATGCTCAACGGAATTTCTGCGTAGACAAAACGGTTCTTTGGCCGTGCCAAGGCTGAATCCAGAAGTGCGGCATCACGGATGCCGTCGGAACCGCCAAACTCAGAGAGGAGTCGCTTGTGCAACGAGATAACTTCAAGCTCGCGAATCCAAATAGGTTCTTTCACGAAGCGAACTCCTCAAATTATTCAGCGAGCCTACGGAACGCGTCTCGATACTTACTGATGATGCGTTCTGCTGCTTCCATTTTGGCGACGAACTCTTCGTCGTAAGGTCCAATCTGGAAACCTCCTGGTGTCTTTGTGAGATATAAGCTATCTCCTTTCTGCACATTCATGTGAGAAAGGACTTCTTTCGGTAGAACAATGCCGGCAGAATTGCCGACCGTGGTGATTTTTACGGCAGTGGCCATAGGGTTCTCCCTCACCCCCATTATAACGCCTGTTGCAATGCATGTCTATCTCCAATCGTCCTGAGCGCGATTGGCAATCTCGCCAATCACCGCTTCAAAATCAGTGTGCTTCTTGACAAAGATTTCGCTGAAGCTCCTGTCCTGGTTGAGCAGGATAGCCTGGAGGCGCACCAGTTCCAGCAATGCAAGAAACATGGCGACCAGCGCGCGCTGGGAGCGGGTGTTGCCCAGCAGGCGATGCAATGAGACGGGGCGATCTTCCATGGTCAGGCGGCGGCCGAGAAACTGGATCATCTGCCCCACGGTGACGGTATCTTCCTCGACATTGAGGACGGGGCGGCGGCGGGCGCGCTCTAGAATCGAGGAAAAGATGCGGGCCAGATCGCCCGTATCGGCAGCGATCTCGGGCTCCGTCTCAACATCGCCCTTGAACTCCTTGATGCCCGGGTTGGTCCAGGAGGCAGCCTCGAGCATCTGCTTCTGTTGCAGCATTTGCGCAGCGTTTTTGAAGCGCTCATGCTCCAGCAGGCGCTCAACAAGTTCGCGGCGAGGGTCTTCTGTGGTGTCTTCCGGGCCAACGGCCGCGCGGGGCAGCAACATCTTGCTCTTGATGTGGATGAGCAGCGAGGCCATGTAGATGAACTCGCCGGCGACGTCCACATCGGTTGACTTGAGCTTTTCGACATAACCAAGAAACTGCGCCGTGATGCGCGCAATGGGGATGTCGTAGATGTCGATATCCTGCTTGCGGATCAGGTCGAGCAACAGGTCCATGGGGCCGTCGTAGACCTGCCCGACGATGACCGAAAACGGGAAAACCTGCGGCTCTTCGGCTGGCTTTTTCGCCTTTGCAGCGGCTTTTTCTGCCGCGACTGGATCAAATTTCACCGGAGCCAGCGGCTTTGGCGTCAGGACGAGGACAGGCGCACCGCCTTGTTGCGGCGTGGCAGCCACCTCGGTCGGCGTCTCCTGGGGGGTAACTTCGTCTTCCACGGTTTTATACTTCCTTTGCGCCGAGGGGATTAAGAGTCAGTTTCATAGCGGAGCGAACCTCGGCCATGGTCTGTTCGGCGCGAGTGCGGGCCTTCGCCGAACCGTCTTCCAGCACCGCAATGGCATCAGCCTCGGAGTAACTGGCACGCCGCTCCTGAATCGGGTTCAAGACCTGCACCAACGAGTCCGCCGCCCAGCCTTTGCATTGAATACAGCCGATTCCGGCGGAACGACACCCCTCGTAAACCTCTACAAGCTTTTCGGCGGACGAGAATACCTTGTGCAAATCTCCGACCGGACACTTATCCGGATCCCCTGCGTCGGTACGACGAACGCGGGCCGGATCGGTGACCATGCCTTTTAGCTTTTGACGAACAACTGGCTCGGAATCAGTGAGCTGGATGGTGTTGCCGTAGCTTTTGGACATTTTGCGACCATCAGTGCCCGGGAGCTTCGGCGACGGAGTTAGGAGAACCTTCGGTTCAGGAAGGACTTCCGCTTCGTTGAACTTGTAGAAGTGGTTAAAACGCCTGGCCACTTCGCGGGTAAGCTCAACATGCGCCGCCTGATCCTGACCGACGGGGACAAACACCGGCTGATAGAGCAAAATATCCGCCGATTGCAGGAGTGGATAGCCGAGGAAGCCGTAGGTCGTAAGGTCTTTGCCGACTAGATTCTCCTGCTGCTCCTTATAACTGGGAACCCTCTCCAGCCACCCAAGCGAGGTAATCATGCTCAGCAGAAGATGCAGCTCAGCATGCTGCGGCACAAGACTTTGCAGGAATAGAACCGACTTCTCCGGATCGAGACCAGCGGCCAGGTAGTCCAGAATGACTTCGATAATGTTCTGCCGGACATTCGAGGTGTCCGCGTAGTCAGTGGTCAGAGCATGCCAGTCGGCAATGAAGAAATAGCATTCGTAGCTGCCGGAGTCCTGCAGCTTGACCCAGTTGGCGAGGGCGCCCATGTAGTTGCCGAGGTGGAGCTTGCCGGTGGGGCGCATACCGCTCAGGACGCGGGGTCGGGGGGTCGAGGTCATTGCTGGCTGGTTTCCGTGCTTCTGAAAGTGGCGATCTGTCTCTTGGGTATTGTAACGGGCTGGGCGAATGAGGGTTCGACACTGAATTTGACCGCAGGCCTCAGGCTCAACTGGGTCTACAATGGCTCGAAGTCCCAATCACCATGGCCACCACTCCCCAACTCCCTGCCAACCCGAGCCTTGAGCGCCTGGAAGACCAGCAGAACTGGTACAGCCAGAAGAGCCGCGCCGCGCGCCGCGCCTTTAAGCGCATTAAAGTGGCCGAAATCGTCTCGGCGGCGCTCATCCCTTTCCTCACCGGGCAGCAGTGGCCGTATGTAACCTATGTCGTGGGTGGGCTTGGGGTCTTAATCACCATATTGGAAGGTGTTCTACACCTGAACCAGTACCAGGAGAACTGGACCACCTACCGCGCGACGGCGGAGTCGCTCAAGCATGAGAAATTTCTCTACCTGGCCAAAGCCGGCCCCTATGCCGACGCTGCCGATCCGCAGGTGGCGTTGGCGGAGCGCGTCGAGGCTCTCATTTCGCAGGAAAGCTCGCAGTGGATGGCTTCGGTGCAGAAGGTGGCCCAGACCGGGCAGGCGAAATAGATCAATATTCGATCCAGCTCAGGGCTTCTTTTCGAATTCTAGCGGAGTGAAGTTTTCCTTGGTCTGACCGCTGGGCTGAACGTAGGTGTTATGCACCGTCACCTGGAGTCCGTCGTCAGTTGCGGTCAGCGAGAGGCTGGCCGTGCGTTGGTCCTGCTGCTCCCGCGCAGTATTGCGAAGCTCCCAGGCCTCGGTCACCAGAGCGTGGCCCTGCACCGTAGCTGGTTTCGTTCCCCAGTCGCACAGATGATCCTGACAGTGCCCCCATGCGTGGACCATAATCTGGCCTCCAAAGTTGGCAACGGTTAAATCGCTGAGTCCATCGATCACGGTCACGTCTTTGGAGTTTTTCCATCGACCCAGGAAATCGGCCATGGCGATGGCTTCCCCTTCGGGCGCTGTGGAACCCTTGGATGCGCTCGAGGGATTGCTGGCAGGCTTCGCAGCAGAATCTTCTGGAGAAGAGGGTACCTTTGCAGAATTTTCACGGACGACGGGCTGGGGGTCCGAGGCGGACGTGTCATCGCCCTGGAAAAGCCAATAAGTAGCAGCAGCAATACCCAAAACCAGGAGAACGGCGATAGCCGCAAACAGCGGAGCCTTGGATTTTTTCGCTTTGGGAGACGATTGAACTGCTTGAGGAGCGGGAAGCTGTACGGGAATGGTGGCGTGGACGGTTTCCGTTTGCTGGCTTTTGCTAACGTGCACGTAGCTTCTGAGGGCAGTAACAAGAAGAGCTACGTCGGAGTTCCAGCGGGCGTGGGTCAGTTCGACACTGTTGCGGTAGCGCAGGTCCTTCAGGTCGTCCGGTAGCGCTTCGAGTGGCGGCATATGGGCGCCATGGACCAGAACGGGAATGACCGCCACGTTGCGCGCCAGAGCGGTGGCAATCTCAAGCCGAACGTAGTCGGTAGGATTGTCGAGGCGGCGGGCGCCATCCGATCCGGTGATGGTCGCCCACTCAGGGCCGATCATCGCCAGCAAGACGCCGCAGCAGCCTACGTTTTGCTCGATGGCTTTGCGGAAGTCCGAACCTGGCTGGATGCCGGAGACGTCCATGAAGACGCTGTCGTCACCATAGGCGCGTACCAGATCGTCATAGAGACGACCGGCTTCGCCCTCGGTATCGTCGCGGCGGTAACTGATAAAAATCGCGCGCCCCTGAGTCTCTGCTGCCATCGCGTTTGATCGCTCCCAAACCATGTCCTGAAACTTTGGACCTAAGCATAGGGGCAGGAATGGTTTTCAGGCAATGGCGATCAAGCGCCGGGCACGTACTTCTGGTTGAAGAGGCGTAGTTTCTGCAGCGTAACGGCTGCTTCTCCCGAATCGATAGCCTCCGCACCTCGCAAAACGCCCTCTTTCAGGTCTCCGGCAATCCCCGCGGCGACCAGTGCAGCGGCGGCGTTGAGGAGCACGATTTCACGACGTGGCCCCGGGATACCGGTAACGATGTCATAGAGAATCGCGGCGTTGGCATCCGCATCTCCACCCGAGAGGTCTTCCAGGGTAGCTCGGGGTAGGCCGGCCATCTCCGGAGTCACACGGGCAGCTTTAATTGCCGGCTCTTCCGCAGGTTCCACGCGAACTACGATGGACTCACCGGTGGTCGATACCTCATCCATGCCGTCAATACCGTGAACGACAAAAGCGCGGCGAGTGGTTTGCAGTTCAATCAAGGTGCGAGCCACGAGCAACGCACGGCTGGGGGCAAGCACACCGATAACTTGCGCGCGCGCTCCTGCAGGGTTGGTCAGCGGTCCACAAAGATTAAAGATAGTGCGAAAACCAAGAGCCCGGCGCAATGGCGTGACCACCTTCATCGCCGGATGCAACATGGGGGCAAAAAGGAAGACAAATCCGGTTTCGCGAAGGCATTCAGCGGCCAGATCGGGAGGCAGTGTGATTGGCACGCCGAGAGATTCGAGTACATCCGCCGACCCGCAGCGCGAGGTGACCGCGCGGTTTCCGTGTTTGGCTACCTTGGCTCCGGCGGCCGCTGCAACTAGGGCTGCTCCGGTTGAGATATTAAAGGTCGCCGGGCCGCCGCCGCCGGTTCCGCAGGTATCCACGAGCTCCGCGCGCTCCTCTTCGGTCAGTGGGATGGGCGTCATGCGCGCACGCATCTCTTCCACAAACCCAGCCAGCTCCGGGGCAAGCTCACCACGTGTAGCGAGCGCGGTCAGGAAAGCGGCAGTTTCGACATCCGGAACTTTTTCATCGAGGATGGCGACCAGCACGGCGCGGGATTCTTCGCGAGTCAGGGCGGCGCCATCTTCGGCCAGGGGCTTGAGCAGGTCTTTCACAATGGACAAACGGAGAACCTCTTCTCTCCATATCGTAACGGGTGCCGCCTGCCTTTCGCAGACTTGCCGGGGTCGAGCGCGACAAGGGATTTTTGCATATGGGACGCGGGATTGCCGCACCTTTGCCGCGTCCGATAGTATTTGAGGGCCGCAGAAGCAGGCTTTCCGGTCTCTTATTCTGAGCAGGACGGAGAGCTGTTCCGCACGAGACGATTCTCTGCCGCAAGCGAGTGAGCCCATCCAAATATGAAGATTCATGAGTATCAGGCAAAGACGATCCTGGCGAAGTACGGTGTGCCCGTGCCCAGGGGTGAGGTAGCCAACCTGCTGCCGGAGGCAACCGACGCCGCGCGCAACCTGCTGGCCAATGGAGCTACTGGCGTCGTGGTTAAAGCGCAGATTCACGCTGGAGGCCGCGGTAAGGGCGGCGGCGTGAAGGTGGTGCGCGATCTGGCCGCTGCCGAAGCAGCATCCAAGGCAATTCTCGGCATGCAGCTCGTGACGCACCAGACCGGCCCAGCCGGGCAGAAGGTGCAGCGCCTGCTGGTCGAAGAAACCGCAGCGATTGATCGCGAACTCTACCTCGGCATTGTGCTCGACCGCGCCACAGGCAAGCTTGTGTTTATGGCTTCGAAGGCCGGCGGCATGGAGATCGAAGAAGTCGCAGCAAAGGACCCCGACGCCATCTACAAGGAAGAGATTGATCCGGTCATCGGCCTCGCTGGCTACCAGGGACGCAAGATTGCGTTCGCTCTCGATATCAAGCCGAGCATGGTCAACCAGGCTGTCGCTTTCTTCCAGGCGCTCTACAAGGCGTTTGTCGATACCGACGCTTCGCTGGTCGAGATCAACCCGTTCATCACGACCAAGGACGACAAGCTCTTTGCGCTCGACGCCAAGATGACCTTTGACGACAACGCGCTTTTCCGCCATCCCGAGATCAAGGCGCTGCGCGACGTAGCCGAAGAAGATCCCCTCGAAGTCGAAGCCAGCAAGTATGCGCTCAACTACATCAAGCTCGACGGCTCCATCGCCTGCATGGTCAACGGCGCAGGCCTTGCCATGGCCACCATGGACATCATCCAGTACGCAGGCGGCAGCCCGGCCAACTTCCTCGATGTAGGCGGCGGCGCAACACAGGAACAGATCGAACACGCCTTTGAGATTCTGCTTTCAGACAAGAATGTGAAGGCCATCTTCATCAACATCTTCGGAGGCATTCTGCGCGTGGATCGTCTTGCGACGGGTGTCGTCGCAGCAGCGCGAAATCTCAACGTCACAGTGCCGATCGTGTTGCGGCTTGAGGGCACAAATGTCGAAGAAGGCCGTCAGATCCTGAAAGACTCCGGCTTGAACTTCCAGGTAGGCGCAACGATGAAGGAAGCTGCCGATCTCGTAGTTGCAGCAGCAAAGGTGGGGGCATAAATGGCTGTACTCGTCGATAAGAACACGCGCCTGATCGTTCAGGGAATCACTGGTAAGGAAGGCACCTTTCACGCGAAGGGTGCTGCGGAATACGGCACCCAGGTTGTAGGTGGAGTCACTCCGGGCAAGGGCGGCAGCACGCATGAGGGCTGGCCTGTCTTCAACACCGTCGCCGAAGCCGTCGAGAAAACCGGCGCCAACGCCACGGTCATCTTCGTTCCGCCGCCGTTTGCCGCTGACGCGATCCTCGAAGCCGAAGACGCAGGCCTGCCGCTGATCGTCTGCATTACCGAAGGCATTCCAACCCTCGACATGGTAAAGGTCTGGGCAAAGATCAAAGGCTCTGCTTCGCGATTGATCGGACCGAACTGCCCCGGAGTTATCTCACCTGGCAAAGCAAAGATCGGCATCATGCCGGCACGCATTCATCTGGAAGGCTCGATCGGCATTGTTTCGAAGTCTGGAACACTGACCTATGAGGCTGTACATCAGTTGACGCAGCGCGGCATTGGCCAGTCGACGGCCATAGGCATCGGCGGCGACCCGATCATCGGAACGACGCACATCGATGCGCTCAAGCTGCTCAACGAAGACCCCGATACCGAGGCGATCATCATGATTGGCGAAATCGGCGGCTCGGCTGAAGAAGCTGCAGCGGCTTACGTGAAAGCGCATGTGCGGAAGCCAGTGGTTGGCTTCATCGCCGGCCAGACGGCACCTCCAGGCCGCCGCATGGGCCATGCAGGCGCAATCATCTCCGGCGGTCAGGGCACCGCAGCCGAGAAGATGAAAGCCATGACTGAAGCCGGCATTCACGTAGTCGTCTCGCCCGCGGACATCGGAGCGAAGCTGGCCGAGGTTATCGGCAAGGCATAGCAACTCGCGCAGCGTAAAACAAGAAAAGCCCGTCGTCATGGCGGGCTTTTCTGCGTCCGGAATTATGCGTTGAGGATCGCAGAGAACTGCTCTACCGGCATGGCCTCAACGCCCGGAGCAACTGTGGTCATGGCAGGCTGATTGCGCGATTTGCGATGAACAATTACGGAACGGCTCACGCGATCGCCCGCAGACTTTTTCAGCGAAGCCAGCGGGTTGGCCATCGTGGACTGAATCGTTCTGGTAGCTTTCGCCTCGACCAGCCAGAACTTGGCATTGGATTGCGGAACGAGAAAATCGACCTCGAGCCCCTGCTGATCGCGGAAGCAGTACAGCTTCTTACTCTGTCCGCCATTGATCTGCCTTTTCAATATCTCCGCAGCAACGAACCCCTCAAAAATAGCGCCCAGAAAAGGAGAGCGATCCAGCTCGGCCTGGGTCTGAATGCCCAGCAGATGACAGGCCATCCCAGAGTCCCCCCAGTAAACTTTAGGCGACTTCACCAAGCGCTTGCCGAAGTTCTCAAAATATGGGGGCACCAGTATGATCTGGCCGGTGACCTCAAGAATATAGAGCCATTCCGTTATGGTTGGTACGCTCACGCCTAGCGGCCCCGCGAGATCGCTCTTATTGAGAAATTGCCCGTGACGACTGGCCAGCAGCGAAAGAAAACGACGGAAAGTCGGCAGATCGCGCACCTGCGTGATAGCACGCACATCGCGCTCGATATACGTCAGCAGATAGGACGAGTACCAGAGGTCACGACTCGCTGGATGCGTGACGGGCTCTGGAAAGCATCCCCGCAGCAGGTCAACCTTTGGAGATTCGGCGAGGCTGAATGGCAGCAGTTGCAGAACAGCGGCACGCCCTGCCATCGATTCCGTAATGCCCTGCATCAGCGGCGCTTCCTGTGAACCGGTAAAGAGCCACTGACCCATGCGGCGCAGATGTGCATCGATCAGGGTACGCGCGTAGTTGAGCAGATGTGGCGTGTTCTGAATTTCATCGAGGATCACCGGCAGGCGAAGACTATCGAGAAAGCTGCGCGGGTCGCTGCGGACACGATCCTGGATATCGGGGTCCTCCAGCAGCACATATTGCGCCTTGGGAACTGACTTGCGCAGCAAGGTAGTTTTACCCGCGCGGCGCGGGCCGGTAATGACCAACGCAGGGAAATGCGCTAGAGCTCGATGTACCATTCCGGTAAGCTTTCGCGTCACGGGCATATTGAGTAATTTAAAGTATTACCTTAAATTTATCAATATTAAACTCGCCAATAAAACCCCAATTCTGTTTAAAACCAACTAGAAAACGGCGCGATAATCTTCTCATTATTTTTGAGTAATTTAAAGTACCACTTTAAATTACTCAAAAATTGATTGCCTAATAGACCTAATTTTGGGGAGCATAAAGCAGCTAAAACCCGCTGTAATCATTGACGATTTTTAGATTTGCGAAGACAGAGAAGCTCCCCTTAAAGCAAATCTCTACGCAGAAATACGAGCCAGATTTCGTCACCATACGCGGCATCTGTTTGCACTGATCATTTTCGATGACGGCTTGCACGAAAAGCTCTTTGTAAACTCCGGCAGATTCTGTAGCACGGCGTTGGTTCGATGCTCCGATGGAGAATGCGGATCGGTCTGAGCCAGCGTTCGCAGTTCCTCCGGGCGCTCCTGCGTACACCACTGCTGCGCGTAGGCAATCCAAAAGCGCTGATCCGGCGTGTAGCCGTCGGTCTTCGCTGCCATGTTGAGATGTACTGCGCTGGCCTTGTCAAGCCATGCCAGCCACGACAGCCAAAGGCCACCGAGATCTGCGAGGTTTTCGCCCAGGGTTAGCTTGCCGCTGAGATGCACATCCGGGACGGATTCGATCGCGTCATATTCTTTGACCACGCAGTTACTGCGCTCTGAAAATTTGAGTTCGTCGTCTTTGGTCCACCAGTCCTTGAGGTTGCCCGTGGCGTCGAATTGACGGCCTTCGTCATCGAAGCCATGCGTCAATTCGTGGCCAATCGTCGAGCCCATATTGCCATAGTTGGCCGCATCATCTTCTTTGCCGTTAAAGAAGGGCGGCTGCAGGTAGCCTGCTGGAAAATTGACATTGTTTTGCTGGCCGTCGTAGTAAGCATTCACTGTCGGTGGTGTCATGCTCCATTCGCCCTTGTCGACAGGTTTGCCTACTTTGGCGAGGCCTCGCTGGTATTCGAATACATTTGCTCGAGACTGGTTGCCAATGGCATCGTCTCGAACTATCTGAAGCGCGGAATAGTCGCGCCAGCGGTCAGGATAGCCAACTTTATTCATGACAGCATGCAGCTTTTCTTTGGCTCGTACCTTTGTCGCGGGACTCATCCAGTCGAGAGCATCGATGTCTTTTTCCATCGCGGCCTCGATGGCGAGCGCCATCTCCAGAGTGCGCTGCTTGTCTGACGCAGAGAAGTAGCGCGCCACGTAGACCTGTCCCAACGCTTCGCCGAGTTCGTTGTCGATATGCGAAGTGCATCGCTTCCAGCGGTCTTCCTGTTTTTCCGCCCCATTGAGAATGTGGGAATTAAAATTCCAGTTCTCTTCATCGAAGCTGTGTGGCATGCTCGTCCCTGCAAATGCGTCGAGTAATCGCCACCTCAAATATGCCCTGATCTGCTCCGCGGAGTTCTCGGCGATCGCGGCATTGAAGGCTGCGAGAAATCTCGGTTCCGCGACGTTGACCCGCACCGAAGGAGGAACACCAGTCGCGGCCACATATGTGGCAAGACGAAAATTAGTCAGTTGCTTGCCGATCGCTGCAATATCCGAAGGATGGTTCAGCTTTTGCGGGTCGCGAAGCTCGATGGCATCAAGCGAACCCTCCGCAAGCAGCGTCTCCATTCTCAGAACAATCTCGGCATCCTTTGTAGCTTGTTTCGGCGTTTCGCCCGCGAGATGGAAGACCGTCTTCACATGCGCCACATACTGTTGCCGCTGCTCGATGGATTTTTCGTCAGTGCGTGTATAGTAGGCTCGCTCCGGCAAACCAAGGCCTCCCGATCCATAAGAGGAGATAACCGCAGCCGCGTCGACGTAATCGGGCGCAGAGCCCATGCTGAAAAACGCGTTGACGCCGATTGAGTGCAGATGGGCAAGCAGTAACGGAAGATCGTTCTTGTTTTTCAGCGCAGCAATGCGGTCGAACTCAGGCTTGAGCGGCGCCAGGCCCTGCGCCTCAATAGCGGCAGTATTCATGCAGGTGGCGTATTCGTCGCCGATCTTTTGTTCGTTGGGCGTACGCGCGGAATTTGGAGCCGAAACCTCTTCAAGAATCTGCTTCAGGTGTAGGCGATTCAACTCCTCCAGCTCGGTAACGCGGCCATAGTTGGACTTCTCTGCCGGGAGCGGATTGTTCTTAAGCCAGCCCTGGCAGGAGAACTGGTAGAAGTTGTCGCATGGGTCGATGGATGCGTCGATAATTGTTGGATCGAAGACGCGGAATTCCTTTGCCGGTGGGGATGGATCGCTCTGCGCGCGGCTGGCTTCTGGCAACATCGACGCCAGCAAAAGAGCAGGCGCGGCAAACAGAGCACAAAGACGTACAGGTGGAAACATGCTCCAAACTCTACCAGAGGACAAAGCCGATTCAAATGGCTGTGACAACAGGCCGTTACAATGGGATGAAGCGCATTTTTTCCAAAGGAGCATCATCCGTGTCACAACGCACGTTTAGCATCATCAAGCCGGACGCCGTCCGCAAGGGTTACACCGCCGCGATCCTCGCCGAAATCGAAAAGGCCGGCTTCAGCATCGTTTCTGTAAAAAAGCAGTCGATCTCAAAAACTCAGGCCGAGGGCTTCTACGCCGTGCACAGCGCGCGTCCGTTCTTCGACTCCCTGACCACGTTCATGTCTTCAGGGCCGATTGTGCTGCTGGTGTTAGAGAAGGAAAATGCAATTGCCGATCTGCGCAAGCTGATGGGTGCGACCAATCCGGCTAACGCAGAAGAGGGTACGATTCGTAAGAAATTTGCTGGATCGATTGAAGAAAATGCGATCCACGGTTCGGATGCACCGGAGACTGCTGCCTTTGAAATCGGCTACTGGTTTGCCGGCTACGAGCTGGTCTAAACCCTGGAGCTTCATCTCAGCCCTGAGATAAAGCTCCAGAGACTGCGCCGGCAATCACGTCGGCGCAGCGAGTTACCGATTGTGTCTGCACATAATTTGCGAGAGCCGCGTCTGCAATCGCCTGGAT
>Ga0105248_10005941_pt1 | contig 13413 bp, 11 predicted proteins | sample KBSS34metaG_FD_81524 | JGI IMG/M metagenome (GOLD analysis project Ga0105248, IMG submission 81524) | Switchgrass rhizosphere microbial communities from Kellogg Biological Station, Michigan, USA - KBS S3-4 metaG | ecosystem: Host-associated > Plants > Roots > Rhizosphere > Soil | place... | reverse complement strand
TGACGATTGTTCCGGGCAACTTCACCGACGAACAGATCGACGCTCTGGCCTAGGCGGGTCTTTAGACCGCTGGGTTCGTCGCGCGTCGCTCATGGGCTTTCGCCCACATCACTCCTTGCTCCTGCCCAGCGGCCAAAATCCCTCGCCTGGGCGCTTGAACCCTGGGTACAGCGGGTTGATAACCCCGGCATGGGAAAGCTTCTGGTCGCCATCGCGGTCGGTATTGTGTTCGTGGTCCTGTGCCTGGGGCTCTATACCCTTTGGCGCGGCGGCGACACGGCGCGCAGCTGGTCCAATAAACTCATGCGAATCAGGGTGTTAGCCCAATTCATCGCCATTATCATCATCATGGCGGTGCTGTTTTTTTCGCAGCGTTGAAGATTTGGCGCATGGCTTATATGTAAGCCGCCTTTAAGAGCCCAAAGAGCACCAAAAATGGCCAAGACGCTGTACGACAAGATCTGGGACGCGCATCTGGTGGATTCCCCGCCCGGCGAGACGCCCGTGCTCTATATCGACCGCCACCTGGTGCATGAAGTCACCAGCCCCCAGGCCTTTGAAGGCCTGCGCATGACCGGCCGCAAGGTGCGCCGCCCCGAACTGACCCTGGCCGTGGCCGATCACAACGTGCCGACCACGGACCGCGACAAGGGCATCACCGAGCCGGAATCCAAGCTCCAGGTCGAGACCCTGGAAAAGAATGCCCATGATTTCGGCGTCGAATATTTTGCCATGAACGATATCCGCCAGGGCATCGTGCATATCATCGGTCCGGAGCAGGGCTGGACGCTGCCGGGCGCCACCATCGTCTGCGGCGACAGCCACACCTCGACCCACGGTGCGTTCGGTGCGCTGGCCTTCGGCATCGGCACGTCCGAAGTCGAGCATGTGCTGGCCACCCAGACCCTGCGCGCCCAGCATTCCAAGAACATGCGGGTGACGGTGAACGGCAAGCTGCCCCAAGGCGTCACCGCGAAAGACATCGCCCTGGCGGTGATCGCCAAGATCGGTACCGCCGGCGGCACCGGCTATGTCATCGAATATGCCGGCGAGGCGGTGCAAAGCCTGTCCATGGAAGGCCGTATGACCCTGTGCAACCTGACCATCGAAGGGGGCGCGCGCGCCGGCCTGATTGCGGTGGACGACACGACATTGAACTATGTGAAGGGCAAGCCCCGCGCACCCAAAGGCGCGACGTGGGAAAATGCCGTCCTGTACTGGAAGACCTTGCATTCCGATCCGGACGCCACGTTCGACGCCGAAGTGGTTCTGGATGCGCGCGACATCGTGCCGATGGTGACCTGGGGCACTTCGCCGGAACAGGCGCTGCCCATCACCGCCACGGTGCCTGATCCCGCCAAGATGGCGGACGAGCACAAGCGCCAGGCGGCCACGCGCGCCCTGGAATATATGGGCCTGACCGCCAACATGCCGATCACCGACATCAAGGTCGATCATGTCTTCATCGGCTCCTGCACCAATGGCCGCATCGAAGACCTGCGTGCCGCCGCCCAGATCGCCAAGGGCAAGAAGGTCGCCGCCGGAGTGAACGCCATTGTGGTGCCGGGCTCCGGCCTGGTGAAGGAACAGGCCGAACAGGAAGGCCTGGACAAGGTGTTCCTGGAAGCCGGCTTTGAATGGCGCGATCCGGGCTGTTCCATGTGCCTCGCCATGAACGCCGACAAGCTGAAGGACGGCGAGCGCTGCGCCTCCACCTCCAACCGCAATTTCGAAGGCCGCCAGGGCCGCGGCGGGCGTACGCATCTGGTGTCGCCGGCGATGGCGGCTGCTGCTGCGGTCACCGGGCACCTGACGGATGTGCGGACGCTTTAAGCTGGATTGTCATTCCCGGCTGAGCATTGCGTAGCAATGCGAAGGGAAGGGAACCTAGGTGGTTGGACCAAACCCAGTCTATCCACCTGGGCCCCCACGCTCACTTCGTTCGCGTTCGCCGGGGATGACAGTGTGTTTTGACTACGCCGCCTTCTCCCATTTCTCGCCCACCATCTGCTTCACCGCGACATTGAAGCGGTTCCAGCTATTGATCAGGGCGATATCGACCAGAAGCGCCGCGATTTCCGGCTGGCTGTAGTGACGCACGACCTTCTCCCACACGGGATCGGGTACCGGATCAGGCTGATCCGCGATCCGGGTGAGGTTTTCCGTCAACTCCAGAACGGCGCGTTCGGCATCCGTGAAATAGGGCGTTTCCCGCCAGGCGGCTACGGCGAAGATATGCTCCAGCGGAACGTCCTCCTTCTGAAGTTCCTTGGCATGCATATCCACACACACACTGCAGCCATTGATCTGGCTGGCGCGCAAATGCACCAGCTTGCGGGTCTTGAGCGGCAGCTTGCCCTCGATGGACTTGTTCAGGGCGAACATGGCCTGCATGGCGTCAGGCAGGAGGAAAGCGGGATTTGTCATTCGTGCTTGCATGGGAATTCTCCTAAGTTTCTGCGCCCGCCGGTCACATTCACCGGCCGGGCAACGTCACAGGCATGACGAAGCGGATTTGGCGGATGTGACCGATGGATGAGAAAAATCTGGCAGCGCAGTTTGAGGCGGACCGGGCGCACCTGACGCGAGTGGCCTATCGCATGCTGGGATCGCTGCCCGAGGCAGAAGATGCGGTGCAGGAAAGCTGGCTGCGGTTAAGCCGCGACGGTGCAGACGAGGTTGGAAACCTCACCGGCTGGTTGACCACGGTGGTGGCCCGCATCTCGCTCGATATGTTGCGCAAGCGCAAATCGCGCCGCGAGGAGCCCGCCGATGCGCACACGCCTGAACCGGTAGCCCCGGCCGCGGAACCGGATCGCGAGAGGGAATTGGCGGACTCGGTAGGGCTGGCCCTGCTGGTGGTGCTGGAAGCACTGGAGCCGGCGGAACGCATCGCCTTTGTTCTGCACGACATGTTCGATCTGCCGTTCGATGAGATCGCGCCCATTGTCGGGCGCTCGACGGTAGCCACCCGTCAGCTTGCCAGCCGAGCACGGCGCCGCGTACAGGGCGCGCCCAAAGATCGCGACACACTGGCCGAGCGCAAAGTTGTGGATGCCTTTCTCGCTGCCGCGCGGGAAGGAAATTTCGAAGCGCTGTTGACCGCGCTTGATCCGCAAGTGGTGATGCGCAGCGATGCGGCGGCGATCAAGCTGGGCGGTCCGCGCCAGTTGAGTGGGTCGGCCTCTGTGGCCAAGGCGTTCCATGGCCGCGCCCAGGGCGCGCGCTTTATCCTGGCAGACGGTGCCCCCGGCATCCTGGTCGCACCCAACGGCCACTTGCTGCTGGTGTTGGGCTTGGCCTTCCGTGACGGCAGGATCGCCGCAATCGAAGCGATCGCCGATCCCGCGCGACTGGCTGGTTTCACCTTCTCGCTGCCAAAGGGTTAGAAAAAACTCACCGGATCGACGTCCACCGCCACACGCACCGAGGTCGGCACTTTCACCAATGCCAGCCAGGCCTTCAGATAGGCCTGCACATCCACGCCGCGCGCGGCTTGCACCAGCAAGCGTTCGCGGGTCTGGCCGCGCAGCAGGGCGTAAAAAGCCGGCGTCGGTCCCCACACTTTCACATCGCGCGCCGCTGGTGCGGCATTGCCCAACGCCCTCGCGATGGCGCGCACGGCCTCGCCGTCATAGCCAGAGATCACCAGGGCGGCCAGGCGGCCAAAGGGTGGGGACTGGCTGGCTTCGCGGAAACTGCGCTCCTGTTCGTAGAAGCCGTCGCGGTCGCCGCGCATCAGGGCTTGCATCACGGCGTCTTCGGGATTGCGGGTTTGCAGCAGAACCAGTCCCGGTTTTTCCGCGCGACCTGCCCGGCCCGATACCTGATGCAGCAGTTGGAAGGTGCGCTCGCGTGCTCGCAAGTCGCCATCGCTGCCCCCAAGATCGGCATCCACCACGCCCACCAGCGTTAGTTGCGGGAAATGATGACCTTTCGCCACGATCTGGGTGCCAATCAAGACGTCGATCTCGCGTTTGGCAAAAGCGCGGATGGCGGCTTGTGTTTCAGCCGGGCCATGCAAGGTGTCGGATGACGCAATGGAATAGCGCGCGGTGGGAAAGAACTGCGCAAATTCCTCGGCCACCCGCTCCACGCCGGGACCGCAAGGGATCAAGGTGCCAGTCTCATTGCATTGCGGACAGGTGGACGGCATCGGCAATTCATAACCGCATTGGTGACAGGCCAGCCGCCTTTTGTATTTGTGCTCGACCAGCCAGGCCGAACAGTTGGGGCAGGTGAATTTATGCCCGCAGGCTTCGCACAAAGTCAGCGGCGCATAGCCGCGGCGGTTGAGAAACAGCATTGCCTGCTCCCCCGCCGCCAGCACTTTGTCCAGTGCGGTGCGCAGCGGTGGCGATAGCCATTGCGCCTTGTGCTCCACCTCCGGCGCGTCTTTCTCATGCCGCAGGTCGATCAATCTGACTTGCGGCAATTCCGCCACGCCATGGCGCGACGCCAGCCGCAAGTGGGAATAGCGGCCACCCGTGGCGTTGACAAAACTTTCCAGCGATGGCGTGGCGCTGGCCAGGATCACAGGGCAATCCTCGATGCGGGCGCGCACCACCGCCATGTCGCGGGCGTGATAAATGGCGCCGTCCTGCTGCTTGAAGGCCTGTTCGTGCTCTTCATCCACGATCACCAGGCCAAGTTCGGGAAAAGGCAAAAACAAAGACGAGCGCGCACCCACCACTACGCGTGCCTCGCCCCTCATCACGGCGCGATAGGCGCGGCGGCGTTCCTTTTGCGAAAGATCGCTATGCCATTCGGTGGGTCGCACGCCAAAGCGCGCCGCAAAGCGTTCCAGGAACTGGATCGTCAGCGCGATCTCGGGCAGCAGGATCAGTACCTGCTTGCCGCGGCTGATCGCTTCCGCCACCGCTTCAAAATAGACTTCCGTCTTGCCCGAGCCGGTGACGCCATCCAGCAAATGGGCTGAGAATTTGTGTGCCTCCACGGCGTCGCGCAATGCGGCGGCAGCAAGGGCTTGATCCCCGTTCAGGGTGGGAGGCGCGAAAGACGGGTCGGGTTGCTGGAACGGCAGAAACTCCGGCAGTTCGGTGGGGACCAGCGCGCCCGCCTGGATAAGGCCGCGCACCACGGCCGATGAGGCATTGGCGTCTTCCGCCAGGCCGGTGATACTGCGCGCCAAGCCATCGCCCGCCACGTCCAGGACGCGCGCGCGTGCCGCCGACATGCGCGGCGGCGTCACGGACCCGCGCATATAGGCGACGCGGCGCGCTTCTGGTTCGAACGCACTGCGCGAGCGCAGCGCCATGGCCAGGATCGCGCCGGGCGGGTTCAAGGTGTAGTCCGCCACCCAGTCGATGAAATCGCACAATTTGGGCGGAAGGGATGGCGTGCCTTCCAGCGGTTCGGCGATCTTGAGCCGATTGTCGCCCACCGTGCCTTCGGCGGCGCCCCACACCACGCCCAGCACTTCGCGGTTTCCCAGGGGTGCCGAAACCAGCGCGCCGCGGCCCGCATTTATCCCTGCAGGCAGCTTGTAGTCATAGGCGCCCGCCAGCGGCAGCGGCAAAAGCACGCCGACAACGGGTTTTTGCAACAATTCCGGAGGCGGCGCGGGGTTTAAGCGATGTCTCATCATGGGCTAAGATGGGTCATGGGCTACACTTCGCCCCGCCCAATTCCAAGGTCAATAAGCCAAAGTAAAAAGAAGGTCTGCGCCATCCCATGAAAATCTTCCTCGACACCGCCGATGTGGCGGAAATCCGCGAATATGCCGCCAGCGGCCTGGTGGACGGCGTCACCACAAACCCGTCCCTGGCCGCCAAGACGGGGCGCGATTATGTCGAATCGCTGAAGGAAATTTGCGCCATCGTGCCGGGCGCGGTCAGCGCCGAGGTGCTGGCCACCGAATTCGACGGCATGATGAAGGAAGCGGCCGTCTTCACCAAGATCGCCAAGAATATTGCGGTGAAGGTGCCGCTCACCTGGGACGGGCTGAAAGCCTGCGCCGCGCTGGCCAAGGACGGCACCATGGTCAATGTCACGCTGTGTTTTTCGCCGGTGCAAGCGATGATGGCGGCCAAGGCTGGCGCGAGCTTTATCTCGCCCTTCATCGGCCGGGTCGATGATATCGGCGAGGACGGCATGGGCCTGATCCGCGATATTCGCGTCATCTATGACAATTACGGCTTCAAGACCGAGGTTCTGGCCGCTTCCATCCGCCATGTCGCGCATGTGCGCGAATGCGCGCTGGCGGGCGCCGATGTCGGCACCATGCCGACCGATGTGTTCAAGAAGCTGTTGAGCCACCCTTTGACCGACAAGGGGCTGGCGGCGTTCGTGGCCGACGCCAAAAAGGCGGGCGTGACGATCAAAGGATAAGGCCAAGCGGTGGCTGAAGGGGCCGACGCACTTCGCAAAAGCTGGCTTCAGGCGCTGGCGCATGAACGCCGCGCCTCGCCACACACCTTGCGCGCCTATGGCGATGACGTGACGCGCTTTATCGGATTCCAGGCGGGCCATACCGGCGGCGCGGTGACGCAAAAGACGCTGACCAAGCTTACCCCCGCCGACATTCGCGCCTTTATCACAGCCCGGCGCCAGGAGGGCTTGGGGCCCGGGGGCATCCAGCGGGCGCTGGCGGCGGTGCGCAGCTTTTACAAATTCCTCGCCAAGGAAGGGGTGCTGGAAAACGCCGCCGCCCGTTCCATCCGCACGCCGCGGGTGCGTCGTCCGCTGCCGCGACCGCTGTCGGTGGGCGATGCCGAACGCGCCATCGCCGAAGCAGGCAGCCATGATGTGGAGTGGCTGGGCGCGCGCGATGCCGCATTGCTGACGCTGCTGTATGGCGCGGGGCTGCGCATCTCAGAAGCCTTGGGCCTGAAGCGCGGCGACGTGCCATTGGGCGAAACCCTGACCGTGCTGGGAAAGGGGCGCAAGGAACGCAACGTACCGGTGTTGCCGCTGGTGGCAGCTGCGCTCAGCGAGTATGCCGCGAAAATCCCTTTCACCGGCGCGCCGTCTTCTGCCTTGTTTTTGTCGCGCCGTGGAAAACCGATGAGCGCGCGTGAAGCGCAAGGCCTGATGCAACGCTTGCGCGGGCGGTTGGGCTTGCCGGAAAAAGCCACGCCGCATGCGCTGCGCCATTCATTCGCGACGCATATTTTACAAGGTGGCGGCGATTTGCGTTCGTTGCAGGAACTGCTGGGCCATGCCTCGCTGTCCACCACCCAGATTTATACCGCGATGGACACGCGCCAGTTGTTGGATACCTATTCCAAGGCCCATCCGCGCGGCAAAGGCTGACTGATTTTTTGTCACGTTAAGTGTCACAGGCGTTGGGCCTGTACGCGGTTTCCTGCGGCCACTATCTTGCCCAAAGTTCTGGGGCATGGGCATGCGGGGCACATTTCGGACATGGGCGGCATTTTGCCTGGGTGGGGGTGCGTCAACCCCGATACGACGAATCGGTCAGTTGACCACAGCCGCATTGTTGCTTGGCGCCCACCCTGCGCTTGGCCAGACCACACTTTGGAACGGTAGCACCGGCTCTTGGTTTACCTCTGGCAACTGGAGCGCCGGTGTCCCCGGCTCAGGATCCGACGCGCAAATTGCAAGCGGCACAGCCCAGATTGCCGCCTCTACCGGCTCAATCCAATCACTGACGATTTGGGGATCCAGCACCGTCGACTTGCAAGCTGGAGGAGCGCTTTCGACAGCAAACGGCATCTCTGTTGGCAAAAACGGCGATCCTGGTACGCTTCTTCTTAGCGGATCGAGCAACTTGAGTGGTCCCATTACAATCTCAGGGGGCACACTCTGGTCTCAGGTCAGTGGGACTCTATCCAGCAACATAACAGTCGATCTCAATACGGGCGGCTTTCTTAAAGCGCAACCCGGGACAACCCTTACTCTGGCTGGGTCGCTTAGCGGCTATCCGTTAGACATAACTGGCGGTGGAACAGTCGTCCTAACTGGAAGTGCCAATGCGGTTTCTATTGCCTCAGGAACAACCTTCCAGGTTGGCAACGGCGGAACGAGTGGTTCTCTAGGCAGCAACAGCATCATCAACGGCCTCACCCTCAACAGTGGCACTCTGATCTATGATCACAGCGACAATGTTTCTGTTCCCATGTTTATCACAGGGGGAGGCGCACTCGTCCAGGCGGGCAGTGGGACGCTCTTTGTAGCAACATCTAGCGCCGCCGGCTCTGCCATCGTCTCTTCCGGTACCATGGCGCTGATTGGCTCAGGTAGCTTCTCGATCGGCGGAGGCAGTAGCGTTACGGATAACGCCGTATTCGATATCAGCGGAATCTCTGGTTCCAGCCTCTCTATCGGAAGTCTCAACGGAAGCGGGACTGTGATTCTGGGGAACAAGAGCCTCACTCTACTGAATAGCGGAGGCGCTTTTTCGGGGACGATTGGAGGCAGTGGCGGCCTCAATATCTCCATGACTGGCACGCAAGTTCTCAGTGGTGCCAATACCTATACCGGCACTACAACGGTCGATAGTGGCATACTGCAGCTGGGAGCAAGCGCAAGTCTCGCTAGCGCGGCAGTGAACATCAATAGTGGCGGTACCGTCGAGTTCGATGGCTCTTTCACGCCCACGAACACGACAATAACTATCAACAGCGGCGGCACCCTTCTTTCAAGAACGGCGGGCACCACTCCGTTGGCCGGCAGCAGGGTGAATATGGCTGGTGGATTGTTGGACACGGACACATCTGCAACCGGCGTCTCCCTCGGTTCTATCGAAGGTACGGGAACCATAAACCTCAACAACAACGCACTCACGGTGGGCAGTCTCAACACTGATACCACGCTTGCTGCGGCCGTCGCTGGCAATTCACAGCTCAACAAGATTGGAACTGGGACGCTCACGCTGACGGGCTCAAACACCTATTCAAGGGGAGGCGTTTCGGTCAATGGGGGCGCGGTTGTGCTCGGCGCCACTGGGTCTTTGAATGTCGATTCATTGAGCATCAGGACTGGCGGGCGGTTCATCGCCGCAGCATCGACTTCGATAGGTAACCTATTCTTCGATAGCGGCACTGTTGCAGCGGCTCCGGGCGCGACACTTAGTTTCACTAACAATGTTTATTTTTCTGGTCCCGGACCTTTGGTATTTGGCTCGCAAACGCTCACCGGTACCATCACACTTGCTGCTGCTGGCTGCTGTATACCGCTCAATTCTACGATTGAAATTGCGGGCGGGACAGTACGCGATCTGACCTCGCCGCCATCTCCTTTGGATGGAAACGGCAGTTTGTCTTTTGCCGCATATACGGCGCAACTTTTTACCGTCGATGCGGGCGCGACAGCTGATTTCAACGATCATTCGGTGCGTTACTCGGCCCAGCCATCCAAGGGTATGAATCTGCGAGGCGCAGGGCAAATTTTACTAGGAACAAGTGCTTCAACTGAGATGCAAATTCGTTCGACGAACTTTTCCGGCATCATTTCCGGCGCAGGAAGAGTTACGTTCCTATCGAATACAAGTACACATTTGTTAACTGGCAATAATACCTACGCGGGCGGCACCACGATCAATTCGGGTGCCATCTTGCAAGTGGGCGCTGGTGGAACGGTGGGTTCGATCGGCGGTAATGTGATTGATAACGGCGCACTGACCTTCAACCGGTCCGACAACATCACATTCGGCGGCGTGATTTCCGGCATCGGCACCCTCACCCAGTCCGGCATCGGCGCGTTGACCCTTTCTGGGACGAACACCTACACCGGGGCCACCGCAGTCAATTCCGGCACGCTCAATGTCACCGGCGGTGCCGCCGGCTCCAGCGTCACTGTCGTCAGCGGGGCGACCCTGACCGGGACCGGCAAGGTTGGTGCAACAAGCATCGTCAGCGGTGGCACTTTAAATCCTGGCTCAAGTTCGGCGCCAGGCATCTTGTCGGTGAATGGCAATCTGACTCTGGCTTCGGGCGCAAACTATCTCGATGCGATCACGCCCACTGCCGCCGGGCTCACAAGCGTCAGCGGTACAGCAAGTGTCAACGGCATCGTCATCGCAAATTTCACGAGTGGCACTTACGTCGGTCAGCGCTACACGATTCTCAGTGCCGCCGGTGGTATAAGCGGGACTTTCTCCGGCTTGAGTGGCATCCCGGCTTCCCTGAAGGCACAGCTTAGCTACGACGCCAATAACGTCTATCTGAATCTCATTCCGAATACTTTGGCCCCGCTATTATCCAACGCCACAGGCAACCAGCACAGCGTCGCCTCCGCCATCGATGCCGCGGTCGCCGCGGGCAATGTGCCGGCTGGCGGTTTTGCTGCGCTCTACGCTCTTTCGGGTCCGGCATTGAACAACGCCCTGGATCAGATCTCCGGTCAGGTTGGTCCCAATGTCGTCAACGCGGTGGGGCAGAGTTTTCTCTCCTTCCTGTCCATGACGGCTGTAGGCGGCAGCGGCGAGACCGGCAATTTCGCGCCCGGCAGTGCCTATGGTGGAGCGGATGCGCCGCATCGCGCACAGTTGGGCGCGGGTGAGACGCGCGTTTGGGGCGCGGCCTATGGCGGCCATGCCGGACTGTCGGGCGACAGCATCAGCGGCGCGGCTGGCCTGTCGAGCAACAATGCCGGCCTGATCGGCGGCGCGGATATACAGGTGGACGACGGCTTGGTCGCGGGCGTCACGCTGGGCTTGGGCCGGCAGTGGTTCCGTTCGGGCAATGGCACGGGCGATAGCGACGACTATATGATCGGGCTGTACGGCCGGGCCAGTGTCGACGCCGCCTATATTGCCGCGTCGTTCGGCTATGGCTGGCACCAGGTCAAGACATTGCGCACTGTCACCGTGTCGGGCACCGACGTGCTGCAAGGCAAGCAGAATGCCGATGATTTCGGCGGCCGCATCGAAGCGGGCTGGCGTGTGGCGTTGAACGACGGTTACAGCGTCATTCCCTATGGTGCCTTCGTCGGCGAAAGCTTTGAAAGCCCCGCCTATGCCGAAACCGCGATCTCTGGCGCTTCGACCTTTGCCCTGTCTTATGGGGCACAGACCACCGCGTTGGGCCGCAGCGAATTGGGCGCGCATCTGGACCGCGACTATGTGCTGGACACCGGCACGCTGACCGCCGACCTGCGCGCCGCCTGGGCGCATCAGCTGGACGATCAGCCGTTCATTCAGGCCAGCTTCCAGGGCCTGGCCGGTTCTGCCTTCCAGGTGGCGGGCGTGCATCCCGCCCGGGACACCGCCCTGCTGGGTGTGGACCTGGAAGTCCAGAACAGTTCGGGCCTGTTTTTTGGTGTCCATGGCGAAGGCCAGTTCGGCGTCGGCACCACCCTGGTCGAGGGCCTGGGCAATTTCGGCTGGCGCTGGTAGCGCGCTCCGCCTAGCATGCGCCCTTCGAAAAAGGCGGCCAACCGCCACCATCGGGGGAATGCATGAAAAAGACTTTGCTCGTTTCGGCCTTATGCCTTGCTGCCGCGCCGGAGCTTATTATGGCTGCGCCCGCTTGGGCCGCCGAGCCTGACAGCCTGACCCTGCCGTCCGGTTTTCATGCCACGGTGGTGGCCGACGGGCTTGGCCCGATCCGTCACATGGCGTTGCGCGGTAATGACATTTATGTCTCCACCCGGCATGGGCCCAATGCGCCCTCGGTCGGGATCGTGGCGCTAAGGCTCGGCCCGGATCACAAGGTGCTGCAGACCGAGCACATCGCCGGCATCGACCAGGGCACTGGCATCAAGGTCTATAAGAACTATCTCTATGCCGCGACCGGGCCCAGCATTGTGCGCATCCCGCTGGGCGATACGCTGGTGCCGACCGCCGCGCCTGAGACCATTATCGATGGTCTGACCGCCACCAATCACCCGCTCGCGTTTGATGGACGGGGCAATCTGTATGTCTCGATCGACGGTGGCGGCGGCGCCAACAACTGCCCGGACCCCAACGCTCCGAAAGATGCCAAGCCCGTGGGGCTGAAACCCTGTCCGCTGCTGGAGACGCGCGGCGGCGTTTGGCGCTTTGATGACAGCAAGCCCGGCCAGAAGCTTGCCGATGGCGAGCATTTCGCCACCGGTATCCGCAACCAGAGCGCGATGGACTGGCGCGCCGGCGATGGCCTGTACGGTGCCTGGCATGGCCGCGACGGCACCTCCAAAGGCTGGCCCGAACTGGTGACGCCGGCTGAGGACGACGCCATCGCGGATGAGATGTTCCGCATTTCCAAGGGCACCGACATGGGCTGGCCCTATACCTATTGGGACGGGGTGCGGAATATCCGCTTGGGCGCTCCGGAATATGGCGGCGATGGCAAGACGGCCGTGACCGACAGCAAATATGCCAAGCCGGTGGTGGCGTTCGCGCCGCTGCGGCCTGCGGTTCTGGACCTGACGTTCTATAACGCCAGCCAGTTCCCGCGCAGCTATCGCGGCGGCGCCTTTGTCGCCATGCATGGCGGTGGCGCCGATGGCGGCACCGTGGTGGGCGGCCATGGTGGCTACAATGTCATGTTCGTGCCCTTCACTGGCAATGGCCGGGCGGGCAAGCCGGTGGTGTTCGCCGACGGCTTTGCCGGACCCACGCCAGAGGCCAAGCAGGTCAAGGTCGCGGCCTATCGCCCGGTGGGCGTGGCGGTCGGGCCGGACGGGGCGCTCTATGTCGCGGATTCCAATAAGGGCCGGATCTGGCGGATTTCCTACGGCGAAAGCGGGAATTAAGCGCTTTTAGGCTAGGTTTGGCGTTGCAGAGGGGATGCGGGATCAGTAGTTTCCGGCACCTCACGCCGGCCCCTTTTTGGGCCGGACGGGCCGCCTTAGCTCAGCCGGTAGAGCACGTCATTCGTAATGACGGGGTCGCGTGTTCGAGTCACGCAGGCGGCACCATTCGTCTTCGCCCGCTGGGCGGGCGAAGACGAATGCCAAGTCCGGCCGCGCGACAGCGTCTTCGGCCGGGCGCGGCAGGAAGACCCGCACAATTCCCCGCGCGACAGCGTCTTCGGCCGGGCGCGGCAGGAAACCCTGCACAAATCCCGCGCGCAGGCCTCGCATCTCACTCCCGACGAAAAACGAGTGTTTCGTCGGCCAGGTCAACCTTCGCAGTGTGCCATCCGGCCATTTCCCAAGCGAGTGCATGAGAATGGCCCCCACCCTGACCCTGGTTGTTGGCCCACCAGGGCCGGTGGATCCGGGCGCTCTTGGGTAGGGCAAATCCCAGAAGCCCCTCCAACTCCCGGAAGGTCGTTCTCCACTCCTTCTGGGTGGGCTGGAGAAGAAACTGCTGGATCAGGAAATCGTGCAACGGCGCATATTTGCCCCGTTTGGCCGTATCTCTCAGCAGTTTCAGCCTTTCCAGGTCCATCAGCCGTCATAAGGTAAGTAAGTCATTAAGACAGTAAGTACTATTTCCGTTTCGATTCCGTTAACCCCTCGCGGGTCGGTGCGCTCGGCGAAAATCGGATATGCCCGGCGATG